>OGEN01001842.1_pt1 | contig 12019 bp, 8 predicted proteins | sample 1570671 | NCBI WGS metagenome assembly OGEN01 (sample SAMEA2582128, study PRJEB24529) | metagenome | biome: Human gut stool | place: China | collected 2011
GGTCTGCCCTTCATTGAGAAGAAGCTCTTTAACGGCAAGGAGTACCAGGTCTCCGAGTACACCATGAGCGAGATCATCGCCTCCGTGTACGAGACTATGGAGGCCACCGGCAAAAAGGAGGGCATCCTCTTCCTGGACGAGATCAACTGCGTCAGCGAGACGCTGGCCCCTTCCATGCTGCAATTTCTGCAATATAAAATCTTCGGCCGCCATCGGGTGCCGGAGGGCTGGATCGTGGTCACTGCCGGCAACCCGCCGGAGTACAACCGCTCCGTCCGGGAGTTCGACATCGTTACCTGGGACCGGCTCAAGCGCATCGACGTGGAGCCGGACTTCGATGCCTGGAAGGAGTTTGCCTACCAGAAGCACGTCCATCCGGCGGTGATGACGTACCTGGAGATCCGGAAGGGTGACTTCTACAAGGTGGAGTCCACGGTGAACGGCAAGCGGTTCGTCACCGCCCGGGGCTGGGACGACCTGAGCCAGATGATTCACCTGTACGAGCAGAACCACCTGCCGGTGGATGAGAAGCTCATCATCCAATATCTCCAGAATCCCAAGATCGCCAAGGAGTTCGCGGTTTACTACGACCTGTTCAACAAGTACCGCAGCGACTACCAGGTGGACAAGATCCTCGCCGGCAAGGCCACCAAGGCCATCCGCCAGCGTGCCTCTGCCGCCAAGTTCGACGAGCGGCTGTCCCTGCTGGGTCTGCTGCTGGACGCCGCCACCGGCGAGCTGCGCTCCGTGGTGGAGCGGGAGGAGATGCTGCGGGAGCTGCTTGGCATCCTGAAGGACGTGAAAGCCGCCCTGACCGCGCCGGAGGCGGATCTCGCCGCTCTGCTGGAGGAACAGCTGTGCCGTCAGAAGACCCGCATCGACACCGGCAGGCGGTCTGGCAGTCTCTCCCAGGAGGCGGAGCGCTCTCACCGCCGGATCATCGCCGCTCTGGAGCGGCAGAAAGCCCTGGCTGGACAGACCGTGGACAGTCAGACGGGCTTTGCTGCAGTGAAGGCGGACTTCGACCAGATGGTCCAGGGCCTGAAAGCCCAGGCCAAGACCGCCGGGGAGATGCTGAACAACCTCTTCGCCTTCTGCGAGGAGGTGTTCCCGGAGGGGCAGGAGCTGCTGATCCTGGTGACGGAGCTGACCATCAACTACTACGCCGCCACCTTCATCAGCCGCTACGGCTGCGACGCGTATTTCACCCACAACCAGGAGCTGCTGTTCTACGAGCGCCAGCAGGAGATCATCTCCCAGCTGGAGTCCCTGGAGCTGAACTGACCGCGGGGGGAGAGGAGGGGCTCATGTACCGCATTTTCATCGTGGAGGACGACGCGGCCATCGCCGGGGTCATCCGCCGCCATCTGGAGGGCTGGGGCTACACCGTCCGCTGCGCGGAGCGGTTCGACGACGTCTTGTCGGAGTTCGCCGCCTTCGACCCCCATCTGGTGCTGCTGGACGTCTCCCTCCCCTTCTTCAACGGCTACCACTGGTGTCAGGAGATCCGCCGGGTCTCCAAGGCGCCCATCTTATTTCTCACCTCCGCCTCGGACAATGTGAACGTGGTGATGGCCATGCAGCTGGGCGGGGATGACCTGCTGGCAAAGCCCTTTGATTTACAGGTGCTCTCCGCCAAGGTCCAGGCCCTGCTGCGGCGGGCCTACGACTTCGGCCCGTCTTCCCACCTGCTCTCCTGCGGCGCCGCGGTGCTGAACGTGTCTGATGGGACGCTGGATGCCCACGGGCAGCGGGTGGAGCTGACGAGGAACGAGTGCCGGATTCTGCAGCTCCTGCTGGAGCACAAGGGGGAGATCGTCAGCCGGGACGCATTGATGACCCGGCTGTGGGAGTCCGACAGCTTTGTGGATGAGAACACCCTGACGGTGAACATCGCCCGGCTGCGGCGGAAGCTGGAGGCGGCGGGCCTCCCGGATTTCATCCGCACCCGGAAGGGCGCCGGATATCTGGTGGAGGGGTGACGGAATGCTGACAGCCTATCTCAAGCGCCAGTGGAAGCTGCTGTTGCTGCTGGCCGGGGCGGTGGCGGTGTTCGCCGCCGTGTTCGCCCTGTACAGCCTGCCGGTGGAGGCGGTTGCCTATGCAGGCCTTCTCTGCCTAATGCTGGGGCTGATCCTGTTTGCCCTGGGGTACTCCGCCTTTCTCCGGCGGCACCGGGAGCTGGAAGGGCTTTTACGAAAGGTCCATGAGTCGGTGCTGCCCCTGCCGCCGCCCCGGGGCGTACTGGAGGCGGACTATCAGGCCCTGCTGAGGGCGGTCTGCGCCGACCGGGTGCGTCTGGCGGCGGAGAACCGGGACCGGCTGGAGGACATGACGGATTACTACACCCTCTGGGCCCACCAGATTAAAACCCCCATCGCCGCGGCCCGGCTGCTCTTGCAGGAGGATCCCGGCGCTGTGGGCACGGAGGTGGAAGTGGAGCTCCTGAAGATCGAGCAGTATGTGGACATGGTGCTGGGCTACCTGCGGCTGGACAGCGAGAGCACGGACTATGTCCTCCGGGACACGGACCTGGACGGCCTGCTGCGGCAGGCGGTGCGGAAGTTCGCCCGGATGTTCATTCTGAAAAAGATCACCCTGGACTTTCGGGAGACCGGGCGGACGGTGCTGACGGACGGGAAGTGGCTCTCCTTCGTAGTGGAGCAGGTACTGTCCAACGCCCTGAAATACACCCCCGCCGGGGGCCGCATCCGGATCTACGGGGACGGAGAGACGCTGGTCATCGCCGACAGCGGCATCGGTATCCGGCCGGAGGACCTGCCCCGGGTGTTCGAGAAGGGCTTCACCGGCTACAACGGACGGGAGGACAAGAAGTCCACCGGCATCGGGCTGTACCTGTGCCGCCGGGTGATGGACCGGCTGAACCACGGGATCTCCATCGTCTCCCGCCCCGTGCAGGGGACGCTGGTGCGGCTGGACCTCTCCCGGGGCCGACGGGTGGTGGAGTGACCCAATGTGACGAAACTGTAAGGAATCGGGCCGGACTGTAAGCCAAATCCATGGCAGACAGTCCGGCCCTTTGGCTACAATAGAGGCATGATCCGATACGAGGAGGAATCTTGATGCCATTGTTGGAAGTACAGCATGTACAGAAAATCTACACCACCCGCTTCGGCGGCACGCAGGTCCAGGCCCTGTCCAACGTCAGCTTCTCCGTGGAGGAGGGGGAGTACGTGGCCATCATGGGGGAGTCCGGCTCCGGCAAGACCACCTTGCTGAACATCCTGGCGGCCCTGGACCGCCCCACCGCCGGGGAGGTTTTACTGGAGGGCAGGCCCCTCTCTGCCATCCGGGAGCGGGATCTGGCGGCCTTCCGCCGGTCCCACCTGGGGTTCGTGTTCCAGGACTTCAACCTGTTGGACACCTTCTCCCTTCAGGACAACATCTATCTGCCCCTGGTGCTGGCGGGCACAGACTACCGGGAGATGCAGCAAAAGCTCCGCCCCATCGCAGATCAGCTGGGCATCTCGGGCATCCTGGCGAAATACCCCTATGAGGTCTCCGGCGGCCAGAAGCAGCGGGCTGCTGTGGCCCGGGCCCTCATCACGGACCCCCAGTTGATTCTGGCAGACGAACCCACCGGCGCTCTGGACTCCCGGTCCTCCGATGCCCTGCTGGAGCTGTTTGGAGAACTGAACGGCACCGGGCAGACCATTTTGATGGTCACCCACTCGGTAAAGGCGGCCAGCCACGCTGGACGGGTGTTGTTCCTCCGGGACGGACAGGTGTACCACCAGCTCTACCGGGGCGGCGAGCCAGGAGGCCCAGTTCCGCCGGATCTCCGACACCCTGACGGTCCTGGCGGGAGGCGGTGAGCCCCATGCGTAAGTCCGGCTTCTTTCCCCGCTTGGCCCTGGTGAATCTGATGCGCAACGGCCGGTTCTATGGGCCGTATCTGCTCTCCTGCGGCATGACGGCCGCCATGTACTACATTCTCTCCTACCTGACCTTCAGCGACATTGTGGCCTCCGTCCGGGGGGCCGGATATCTCCAAAGCCTGATGTACCTGGGCCGGCTGGTGGTGACGCTGTTCTCCGCGGTTCTGCTGCTGTACGCCAACAGCTTTGTGATGAAGCGCCGCCGGCGGGAGCTGGGGCTGTACAACATCCTGGGTCTGGAGAAGCGCCACACCGCCCGCCTGATGGTGTGGGAGACGCTCTACTGCGCCGCCGCGGCCATTGTGGGCGGGCTCGCGGCAGGGGTGCTGTTGAGCAAGCTGGTGCTGCTGCTCCTATTGCAGCTGTCCCACCTGCCGGTGGAGTATGGCTTTGAGATCAGCCTCTCCGGCATGGCCGATACCGCCGCTCTCTTCGGCTTCCTCTTCCTGCTGACGCTGGTGTGGAACCTGTTCGGGCTGCTCCGGTCCCGTCCTGTGGAACTGCTCCACAGCGCCAGTGCCGGGGAGCGGGAGCCCCGGACCCGCCGCCTGCTGGTGGTGCTGGGGGCCGTCACTCTGGGGGCTGGCTATGCCACCGCTCTGACGGTAGAGGACCCCTTTACCGCCCTGGCCTATTTCTTCCTGGCGGTGGCGCTGGTGATGGTCGGCACCTACTGCCTGTTCACCGCCGGGTCCATCGCCCTGCTGAAGCACCTGCGGAACAGCCCCCGGTACTACTACCAGCCCAAGCACTTCACCGCCGTGGCGGGGCTGCTGTACCGGATGAAGCAGAACGCCGTGGGCCTGGCCAACATCTGCATCCTCTCCACCATGGTGCTGGTGACGGTATCCACCACCGTCAGCCTGTACGCCGGGCTGGAGGGAGCTTTGGAGCGGATGTATCCCTATGATGTGGACGTGGTCCAGTCCCTGGACGAAGTGCCGCCGGAACAGGAGACAACACTGAACGAGGACACCCTGGAACGGGTCCAGGCCGCAGCAGCAGACGCGGGCCGGAAGGTGGAACTGCTCCAGTGGTCCACTCCGGGGGACACCGTCGGCTATTACACAGGAAACACCTTCACCCTTGTGGCGCAGGAGGGCGTCAGCACCGAAATCCGGTTGCTCACCGCCGATGACTACGGCCGCCTCACCGGCCATACCGTGGACCTGGAGCCGGAAGAGGTGCTGGTCCAGGCAGAGAATCTGGACCTGCCGGATACCTTCTATATCGAAGACCTCCCTTTTCACATCGCTGGGACCATCATGGACTTTCCCCGATACAACAGCTCCATCCTGATCTCCGGCCAGACGGCGCAGCTTTTCCTGGTGGTGGCGGATGAGACCGTAGTCTCCGCCATCAGCGACCGGGATGCCAGCAGAGTCCACCGGGAATTTCGTGTCCAGGTGGACCTGGACGGCACGGAAGAGGAAAAGCTGGCCTTTGTGGACCCCCTGCTGGCGGCGGACGCCAATGACGTGTACTCCGTCATCAGCCATCAGGACAACGCTGTGGACCTGTACACCATGTACGGCGGCTTCCTGTTCCTGGGCGTGTTTCTGGGGCTGCTGTTCCTGCTGTCCACGGTGCTCATCATCTACTACAAGCAGATTTCCGAGGGATATGAGGACCAGCGCCGCTATCAGATCATGCAGCAGGTGGGCATGAGTCCCCGGGAGGTCCGCTCCTCCATCCGCAGTCAGGTGCTGCTGGTGTTCTTCCTGCCCCTGGTGACGGCGGGCATCCATGTGGCGGCAGCCTTCCCCATGCTGTGCAAACTGCTGGAGCTGTTCAACCTCTTTGACGTCCGTCTGTTCGCCCTCTGCGCCGCCGGGACGCTGCTGGTGTTCTGCGCCATCTACGCCCTGGTCTACGGCCTCACCACCCGCACATACAGCCGCATCGTGGGCGGACAATAGGACACATGGAGCGCCCCCGGAGATATCAGATATAAGATAAAGGATAAGAGATGCCCTTGTTTGGGAAGATCTCTTATCCTTTATCTTTTCACTTTTATCTGTTACTTTGCAGGCCGGATCATGGCCCGGCGCAGCAGCAGCCAGCTGAGGGCGAAGAACGCCGCCCCCATGGCCAGCAGCACCGCCGCCGCGTTCCAGGGGGATGCGGCCAGGAACTGTCCGAAAGCCGCCAGGGCCTCCACCGCCGCCCGCCCGGCGGAGGTGGTGCCCAGCCAGCTAATCAGCGGCACACTGCCGAAGATCAGCACCAGCGGCACGGTCACGGAAATCAGGATGGTCCAAAACTTGTTCAGCCGCCAGTACAGGGCGGAGCAGAACTGCCCCAGGGCCGCCAGCATCCAGCCCACCGCGGCGGAGAAGATCGCGCCCCGCACCAGGCCGCCGATCCCGGCACCGGCGGAGGGTCCCTCATAGATCACCTGGTACAGATCTGTAATCAGCAGCCGGCCCTGGCCGCCCAAGACTGTTTGATAGGCGCCCATAATCACCGTGACACCCGCTGCCACCAGCACCGCCGCCACCGCCAGGGCGGCCACGTCCGCCAGGAAGGCGGACCGACGGGACACGCCGTTCTGGTTCAGCACCCGCTGATTCTCCCGCAGGCCCACCATGCCCAACACAAGGCCGAACATCCCCACGGCAATGGAATAGCCGTTGAAGCTGACCTCCATGGCCGTCTCTCCGGCCAGGAAATAGGTGATTGCCAGCATCGCCGCCGGGATCAGCGCCATGACCAGCCACAGGATCGCCACTGCCCGGACATAGTTCCGCATCTCATACCGGAAGGCCCGGCCGAATCGTGTATTCATCTCTGATCCTCCTCTTCCATCAGGCTGATAAAATACTCCTGAAGCCCCATCCGGCGCCGCTCCAGCCCGGCGGGCAGGTCCTTCGCCTCTTCGCCCCGGACGCAGACGGTCTTGAGTCCGCCCAGCAGGGAGGACGTGATCACGTTCCGCCCGGCGGCCCAGCTGTCCACCAGCCCGGCGGGGCCGGACACCGACCAGCAGCCGGCGGTCAGCTCTTCTGTTGGCGCGTCCTGCAGGATGCGGCCCTTTCGGATGATGACGGTGTGTTCGATGAGGTCCGCCACCTCCGCGATCAGATGGGTGGAGATCACCATGGTGCAGGGGGACTCCGCGTATTTCTGCACCAGCAGCTTGTAGAACAGGTCCCGGTGCTGGGCGTCCAGGCCCAGAACGGGCTCGTCGAACAGCACGTAGGGGGTGTTGACGCTGAGGCCCAGGATCAGGCGGAAGATGGAGCCGTAGCCGGTGGAGAGTCCGTTGATCTTTTTGTTCAGCGGCAGCTCGAACTGCTTTGCCAGGCTCTCCGCATAGCTCCGGTCGAAGTCCGGGTAAAACACGGCCGCCGTGTCCAGGGCCCGCTTCACCTTCATGTCGTCGGGATATAGGTTCTTCTCCCCCACCAGGAACAGCTTGCCCAGCGCCGCGTCGCTGCCCGCGGGAGCGCCGTCCACGGTGACGGTGCCGCTGTCCGGGCACAGCCGACCGGTGAGGATGTTCAGCAGCGTGGACTTGCCGGCGCCGTTGTTGCCCAGCAGCCCGTAGATCTTCCCCTCCTCAAAGGTCAAAGACACATCCTCCAGGGCGCGGGTGTCCGCAAACCGCTTGGAGATGTGCTGAAACTCAATGGCCATCTTCTTTCATTCCCCTTTCCAGAAGTTCCAGCAACTCCTGATCCGTCAGGCCCAGATTCCGGGCCTCCCGCACCATCCGCTGGACGTAGTCCTGATAAAACCGCTCCCGCCGGCTCTGGCGGAGCTTCTCCCGGGCGCCGGAGGCCACAAACATCCCCACGCCCCGTTTCTTGTACAGCAGCCCCGCGTCCACCAGCAGGTTGATCCCCTTCAGGGCGGTGGCGGGATTGATCCGGTACTGCACCGAATACTCCGTGATGGACGGCACCTGGCTCTCCTCCGGGTAGGCCCCGGAGAGGATCGCCTCCTCCAGCTGCTCCGCGATCTGCTGGAAGATGGGCCGGTCTTCCGTCAACGTCAAGGCGGTTCCCCCTTTCCTGCCGGTTTGTTATCTTGTTAATTAGTCTAGTAACTAACCGTGTGGCTAATATAGCATGAGCCGCACCTCTTGTCAATAGGGCTGGCAGAATTTTTTGGGGCCGCGGCTTTCAAATAGAAGACCGCCCGCAGGGACAAGCATCCCCGCGGGCGGTCTCTTTCTCCTTCAATCCGGAAACAGTTTGGCGGCGGTTTCCTCCAGCTCTTTGAAAAAACCGCTGATGTGGCCGCCGTCGTTGACGGCGTGGGCAAACTCTCCGCCTACCGGCAGCACCGTCCGGTCCCCTGCCGGGTGGACCTTCCCCAGCAGGACGAATGGCGTGAAGTCCGGCTTGGGGTCCCCGCCGAAGCTGAAGGCGGAGAAGGCCAGCCCCGGCATGGCGGAGATACCGCAGACATTTGGGGGCAGGGTCTCGTCGCAGAGCAGGCGGCCGCAGGTCTCCGCCCGGGCATAGTCCGCCTGAAAGTCCTGGCGGAACACATCATAGTCCGGCATAAAGCGGGTGACCTTCATGGCGAATAGGTCCGGGGCGTCCCGCCGGGGCACGGTGTAATAGGGGTGCAGCACATCCCAGATCCCGATCCGCCCTGCCTCGTCCCGGCCGTAGCGGAAATGCACATGCCGGTTCAGCACGGCGGCCGCGCACCAGATCAGGGCCGGATACAGCTTTTCGCCCCGGGCCTTCGTGTGCCGATACAGCGGTGTGATATCCACCTCCGCCGTCAGATAGATGGCGGTCTGGCGGAAAACCTCCAGATACTCCCGGCGCTCCCAGGTCTGCTCGTCGATGGGCGTAAAGGCCATGGCGCTCCTCCCTCTCCGGCGTCCTCCGCCGGCCGTTTGGGCCATCGTACCACAGGCCGGGCCAAAAGTCCACTGCCGCCGCGGTCCATGCGAGGCGAAAATCCGCAGTTGACAAACTTGCCGCGGCGTGGCTATAATATGTTCCAAAGCAATGATGGAGAGGGACGGAGACCGGCGCCCTCAGAGAGCCGGCGGGCGGTGGAAGCCGGCGGCAAGGGTCTCCAGGTCCTATGGCTCCTGAGCCGAGGGTTCGAGGGCGGCGCGCCGCCGGTAGGGCCTCTCCGAGGACTGCCGCGTCAGGGCAGAGGGGTTGCTGGACCCCAAAAGGGGCGTCGGGCCGTGAGGACGGCGCAATTTGAGTGGTACCGCGGAAGCCTGACGGCTTTCGTCTCAAAGTTTTTCTTTGGGACGAAAGCCGTTTTTTCGTCTCCAAAGTCATCTTCATCCAGTCGAAAGGAGCACACACCATGAGCGATTACCGCATCGAAACGAAATGTGTCCAGGGGGGCTACACCCCCGGCAACGGAGAGCCCCGGCAGATCCCCATCGTCCAGTCCACCACGTTCAAATACGCCACCAGCGAGGACATGGGTAAGCTCTTTGACCTGGAGGCCAACGGCTACTTCTACACCCGCCTCCAGAACCCCACCAACGACTATGTGGCCGCCAAGATCTGCGAGCTGGAGGGCGGCACCGCCGCTATGCTCACCTCTTCCGGCCAAGCGGCCAACTTCTTCGCGTTGTTCAACATCTGCTCCTGCGGGGACCACATCGTCTCCTCGTCCTCCATCTACGGCGGTACCTTCAATCTGATCTCCGTCACCATGGCGAAAATGGGTATCGAGGTCACCTTCGTCTCCCCGGACTGCACCGACGAGGAGCTGGAAGCCGCCTTCCGGCCCAACACCAAGGCCGTCTTTGGCGAGACCATCGCCAACCCGGCCCTGACGGTGCTGGACATCGAGAAGTTCGCCAAGGCCGCCCACACCCACGGCGTGCCGCTGATCGTGGACAACACCTTCGCCACTCCGGTGAACTGCCGGCCCTTTGAATGGGGCGCCGACATCGTCACCCACTCCACCACCAAGTACATGGACGGCCACGGCGCGGCGGTAGGCGGCGCCATCGTGGACTCCGGCAAGTTCGACTGGATGGCCCATGCGGACAAGTTCCCCGGCCTCTGCACCCCGGACGACAGCTACCACGGCATCACCTACGCGGAGAAGTTCGGCAGGGAGGGCGCCTTCATCACCAAGTGCACCGCCCAGCTGATGCGGGACTTCGGCGCCATCCAGTCCCCCCAGAACGCCTTCTATCTGAACCTGGGGCTGGAGAGCCTCCATGTGCGCATGGCCCGCCACTGTGAGAACGGCCAGGCGGTGGCGGAGTTCCTGGCGGCACATCCCAAGGTGGCCTCCGTCAGCTACTGCGGCCTGCCAGGGGACAAGTACCATGCCTTGGCAGAGAAGTACCTGCCCCACGGCTCCTGCGGTGTGGTGTCCTTTGAGCTGAAGGGCGGCCGGGAGGCAGCGGGCACCTTTATGAAGCATCTGAAGCTGGCCGCCATCGAGACCCATGTGGCGGACGCCCGGACCTGCTGTCTGAACCCCGCCAGCTCCACCCACCGGCAGATGACTGACGAGCAGCTTGCCGCCGCCGGCATTCCCGCGGGCCTGGTGCGGATGAGCTGCGGCCTGGAGAGCAAGCAGGATCTGATCGGCGACATCGCCCAGGCGCTGGACCAGGTGAAGTGAGATGCCCATCAAAATCCCCAACCAGCTGCCCGCCACCTCCGTTCTGACGTCGGAGAACATCTTTGTCATGACGGAGACCCGGGCCATCACCCAGGATATCCGCCCCCTGCAGATCCTGCTGCTGAACCTGATGCCCACCAAGATCGAGACCGAGACCCAGCTGGCCCGGGTGTTGGGCAACACCCCCATCCAGATCGAGCTGGAGTTGATCGCCCCCAGCGGCCACGTGTCCAAGAACACCTCCCAGGCCCACATGCTGGCCTTCTACAAATCCTTTGACGAGGTGCGGGACCGGACCTTTGACGGCCTGGTCATCACCGGCGCGCCGGTGGAGAACCTTCCCTTTGAGGAGGTGGACTACTGGCCGGAGCTGTGCGAGATCATGGAGTGGTCCAAGACGCACGTCCACTCCACCCTTCACATCTGCTGGGGCGCTCAGGCGGGGCTGTACTACCACTACGGCATCCCCAAGCGGCAGCTGCCGGAGAAACTCTTCGGCGTGTTCCGCCACACGGTGGAGGATCCCAACTTCATCCTCTTCCGGGGCTTTGACGACGAGTTCTGGGTGCCCCACTCCCGGCACACCACAGTGCTGCGGGAGGACATCGAGGCAATCCCGGAGCTGAAGATACTCGCCTCCTCCCCGGAGGCCGGGGTCTACGCCGTCAAGACCGACCAGGGCCGGCAGATCTTCCTCATGGGCCACGCGGAGTATGACCGGGACACCCTGCGGAATGAGTACATACGGGACCTGACCGCCGGAGCGGACATCCGGGTCCCCAAGAACTACTTCCCCGGCGATGACCCCAGCCGCAAGCCTGCGGTGACCTGGCGCTCCTGCGCCCACCTGCTGTACTCCAACTGGCTGAATTACTTCGTCTACCAAACCTCCCCCTACAATATCCGGGATATTGAACGGGGCATCCGCACCGACGACTGAGCCCACCGCCGTTCCGGCCGCTTCTGCGGCCGGAACGTTTTTTCTCTCATCGCAACTTTGAAAAAATTCTCTTGACTCTCACACAGTGGCAGGGCATACCATAGCAGTGAGCTCAAGAAAACGCATATATGCGGAGGGATCCTATGTTCAAAATCGGAGAATTTTCAAAGCTGTCCAGAATCAGCATCCGGATGCTGCGCCACTACGACGAGATCGGCCTGCTGGTGCCGGAGGAGACCGATCCCTGGACCGGCTACCGCCGGTACGCGGCGGCCCAGCTGATGACCGCCAACCGGATCACCGCCCTGCGGGGCCTGGGGTTCTCCCTGGCAGAGACGGCCGCGCTGCTGGCCTGCTGGGAGGACCGGACCGCCATGGAGACGCGCCTGCTGGCCCAGCGGGCAGCGGTGGAGGCCTCCATTCAGGAGGCATTGGACCGGCTGCGGCTTCTGGACACAACCATCGAACGGCTGAGAAAGGATGAAAAACAGATGAACTACGATGTCACCATCAAGACCCTGCCGGAGCGGCAGGTAGCCAGCGTCCGCCAGATCCTTCCCTGCTACGACCGGGAGGGAGACCTGTGGCACATCTTTGTGAGGGA
>OGEN01001848.1_pt1 | contig 11983 bp, 5 predicted proteins | sample 1570671 | NCBI WGS metagenome assembly OGEN01 (sample SAMEA2582128, study PRJEB24529) | metagenome | biome: Human gut stool | place: China | collected 2011
AGACCTGTAATAGCTAAGTCACTTTGATAAGGGGGATAGCTCGAAATTGATAAATATTGAATCTACCCTTTTCCTGCCTCTGCATTATTTCTGTATTGCGATGGGGGCATTCCTTTGATCTGTTTGAACATCGTGCTGAAATGACGGGGGTATTCAAATCCTACGGCTTCGGATATTTCTGTGATATTCATCGTCGAATGGAGCAGTAACAGCGAAGCCTTTTCAATACGGATCATATTGATATAGTCATTGACCCCCATATTGGTCAGTGCCTTTAGTTTGGCATAGAGCGGCGTACGGCTCATGCCCATTTGAGTGGTCAGGAACTTGACATCGAGTTCACGGGAAGAGATATTGTCATGGATCAGCTTATTCAGTTTCAACATGAATTCTTCATCCAGATTGTTTGTTTGTGCCGGGATTGCTTCGGCCAGATGCAAATGGCTTTCTTTATATTTCTGTTTGATCGCCTCCCTGTTCTTTAATTGGTTGACAATGACGGCTAGCAACAGTTCCATATCGAACGGTTTTGCCAGATAAGCATCTGCTCCGAGTTTATATCCCATTGTCGTGCTATCCAGGTCGCCCCTGGCGGTGAGCAGTATCACCGGAATATGGCTGGTTGCCATATCTTCCTTGATCTTTTTACATAATTCATATCCGTTCATCTTCGGCATCATAATGTCGCTGACGATAATGTCCGGATGCTTCTGGTTGATTATTTCAAGCGCTTCCTCTCCGTCACCTGCCACATAAATGTTTTTGAAAGAATCGAGCAGGGCTTCTTTCAGGAAAGAACTTAATTCCTTTTTATCTTCCACTATAATAATGGAATAGTTATTTGTAGAGAACATGTCGGGTTCGGATGGTGTGTCGACTGCAAACCATGTATCCTGTCGGTTCTCTTCGTCCAACTGTTCTCCACGATCGTCTCCGAGCGGAAGTTCGAAGAAGAAAGTAGCTCCTCCGTCGTCATTGTTCATGGCTCCAATGGTACCGTTATGCTTCTCGATCAGTATTTTGGCAAAAGAAAGGCCGATGCCGCTTCCGGATTGTTCGTGATTCCCCTGATAGTAACGTGTGAACAGTTTGTTCGCATCCAGATTACCCAGACCGATACCCTGGTCCGCTACACTGACACGTACTTTTCCATCTTCCAACTGACTGGAAACAGTGATCGTCGTATCTGTAGGACTGAATTTAAGGGCATTCATCAACAAATTCGATAAGACGGTCGTACATTTCGCCCCGTCGAATGTAACCTGACGGATGTTTTCATCCAATTGGTATTTTATCCTGATATTCCGGGCTTCCAGTTCGCTTTCAAAATCTTTGGCAACTGATACGATCCACTCGTTCAGTTGGTAAGGCGTCTTGTGTAAAGCGGTCTTTGTTTCTTTCAAGCTGTTCATGTCCAGTACCATATTGATCGTGTTCCGCATGTCCAGCACTTGTTTGTATATGCCTGCCAACTGCCCTTTCATCATTTCCGGATCGTTCCATCCTTTTTTGTCGAGTATCCTTTTCAGCGGGGCATAGATCAGGGTCAGGGGTGTACGTAGTTCGTGACTGATATTGATGAGGAAATGTACCTTTTCTTCATTCATCCTGTTGGTATGCTCCTTCATTTGCCATTGCATCTTTCTGTTCCTGCGTCGGCGCGATACACGGTCGGTCCAGAAGAGCATCAGGGTCAGCAGAATAATAAAAATAGCAAAAACGTAAGGACGTTGATACCAGGGAGGAGTTACCGTGATATGAAGCACTTCGGCCGGTTCGCTCCATTCTCCGCTTTTCGAATTACAGGAGACCAGGATGGAGTAATCGCCCGGGGCCAGCATGCGTAAAGAAAGGATATGGTTGTATGTTTCAGTATATTGCTTGTCTGTCCCATTGATCATGTAACGGTACAGTTTGTTTCTGAACACGTCCTTTTCCATAGAGATTACTTTTATTTCTATCGAGCTGTGCGTATGAGGAATGGTTATCCGGTTCTTACCGCTGGCTTCGAGTTGGTCGATACATGAATTTCCGTTCAGTAAGACGTCCATAAGCCTTACCTCCGGCAGGGGAGCTTCCTTAGTGGATATATTTTTGTTGATGCGGAGCAGTCCGGAGGCTCCTCCCAGATAAATATAATCCGAAATAGAAGAAACCTGATATTTATAAATAAACTCATTCGTGGTATAACCGTCCGATTCTCCCCATGAGGCAAACCGTTTCTTTTTCAGGTCATACGAGAATAACATATTACGTGCTCCGATCCACAGTCTGTCCTGGTCGTCCAGCAGCAAAGTCGAGACACTGTTGAAGAGTTTGGTTTCGATCTTGGTGAACACTTTGGTCTTTGAATCGAAATAGCCGAAACCATATTCTGTCCCGATCCAGAATATACCGTTTTTATCGCGGGCAACGGCTTTAATGGCTTCGTGTGTTCCTATGCTGAGAAGTGTATATAATGTATCGTTGCCATGATGGGCTTCATAGAGTTTATTACTTTGGATGATGTATGCGGATCTGTTATCGGTACAAACCATTTTCATCGGTCCGACGGCTAACTTATTTCCGTCGATTTTCAGGAATGAATATTTGCCGGTCCGGAGATTGTGGCTGATAGCATTTTTGCCGAGAAAATAGGACCATTCATCTGTTATACGGTAAGCCATTGAGGCATTACCGCCATGAAACTGGTCGATCGTGGTCGCTTCGTCGATCACATAAAAAGGACGGCTGTAACGCCCTGTCTCTTTATTGAACAGGTAGAGACCTTTCGTGTATAGGGAAACAAGCAGTTCTGAATCGGAATAATCCGTTATGGAAACGACTTTATCTCCGTAGGTGGCCGGATAATGTTTGAATGTATCGGTATAGGGGTTATACTGATTGATGCCGCCTCCGTCTGTCCCCAACCATAAACGCCCTTTTTTATCTTCGTGGATACTGCTGACCGATATGTCGCTCAATCCGTTGGTATTATTGAGAGGCACGTCTTTATATGTTTTCATGAAAACTTCTTTAATGCCTATCATACCGCCTCGTACTGTTCCCACCCAGATATTCTCCTGCTTGTCTTTATAAATACATTTGATGGAGTTTACCGGGATCGTACTCATATCCCCGGGAGTGTGCATGATAGCGGTCATATCGGAAGGATCATCCATATCCATGATATTGATGCCTCCACCATCGGTGGTGACCCAAAGTTTATTGTTTATCTCCATGAAGTCGAGGACCAGGTTCGAGGTCAGTCTGGAATTTCCGGCGTGGATAGTATACAGTTTTTTGCCGTCCGGAGCATAACAGACGAAACCTTTATTATAAGAGGAGAGATAAAGTCTTTTCTTGCTGTCCAGGTATATGGCATTCAAACCGGTCTGAACCGGATAGTCGGTAGGGGAGAGCTGGTCGGTAACCGGATTGTATTTGAGAACGCCTTTGTATTGGGAAACCAGTAATAGTTCGTCCTTATCCCAGGGTTTTATGTAGTAAGGACTGAAATTGGAAGAATCCTCCAGTAGGACCGGCCTTTTGCGGAATGTCTGCTTTTTATAGTCGTAAATATATATCCCTTCATGGGCAGTGAACAGGATCGAACCGGAAAGTGAGCAGAATGAATAGGAGATGATCGCTTTATCTTCAAATTTAGCGGGACGGAATGAGTCGCTGCTTTTATCATACAGGGTTAATCCGTTGTTGGTCGATATCCAGATGTTATTTTCGGCATCTTCGGCTATAAAATAGATTGTGTTGCCGGGTAAAGAATGTGGATTATCTTTTTCATGATAATAACTTTTCATGTCGTAACGGTCGAAACAGTTCAGACCGGAAGCTGTGCCGATCCATATCAGTCCTTTGTTGTCTGCCAGGATACAATGGACGGTCGTCTGCGATAATCCTTTGTCGAGCCCCAACTGCTGGAAATAGTAGCTGGGATTAGCTCCCCTTCCATATCCGGTGCAGGTGAAAAACAAGAACAAAATGTATAATATCCTAAAAATATAGCTGTTCCCCATAGTCTCCTATTCTAATATCCGCAAATGTACTAAAACATGTCCAAAGATGAAAGTATTCGGCATAATCAGAACATTAGGATGGTTTTTGACATGAAAAGTACGTTTGTTGACGTCGGGATATGACGGAAAATGCAACTTTGCCTTTGCAATTATTAACTAATCGAGAGTGCTTATGAAATAGGACTGATTGGATGTTATTAGATGTAAGTTTGAAGAAACTTGTCTGTCTTGAGAAATTAAGTATGTTATTATTAAATTTAGTGTTTTATGAAAAAAACTTTTCTAACATTTTTCTTGATGTTATTTTGCCTGGTAAGTTTTGCTCAGCAAAATGTGACCGGGATTATTCTTGAAGAAGCTACGTCAGAACCCCTGGCTGGAGCAGCTGTCCAGGTGAAGGATTCACAAAGTGGCACGATAGCCGATGCGGATGGCCGTTTTTCCATTTCGGTATCGCCCGGACAAACATTGTTAGTCTCTTATATCGGTATGATCTCACAGGAAATTCTGATAAAGAGCGGTATGAATGATATAACCGTAAAGATGCTCAGTGATGCGGTTGATATTAATGAAGTAGTAGTTGTAGGTTATGGTGTACAGAAAAAAGTGAATCTGACCGGTTCCGTATCAGCCGTTAAGGGAGAGGCTTTGGAACGTCGTCCGGTTGCTGATGCTGTACAAAGTTTGCAAGGTATGGTACCGGGTTTGTTGGTAAGCAATTCGGATGGTGGCCGTCCCGGAGGTGCAGGTACTTTGACATTGCGCGGGCAGGGAAACCTGGATAATAATGCTAATCCTTACGTATTGGTGGATGGCGTGGAAATGAGCCTTTCGGATGTAAATCCCAGTGATATTGAAAATATATCCGTTTTGAAAGATGCCGCGGCTTGTGCCATCTATGGTGCACGTGCTGCTTATGGTGTAATCCTGGTGACGACAAAGAAAGGAGAAGAAGGCAAGATGCGTGTGAACTATCAGGGTACGGTAGGTTGGAGTGCTCCGACAGTTTTACCCGATATGGTCGATTCGTACTCTTTTGCACAATATTGGAATGCAGGTTGTGTCAATGCCGGTTCACCTCGTTTGTATAGTGATGAGAAAATGGCTTTGTTACAGCAATATATCAAAGATCCGAGCAGTGTCGATCCCTGGTTTGAATTGCCGGCTAACTCAAATATGAACCCGGCTTTTGAAAACTCGGAATCTGGTGTCGGCAATGTGGACTATTTCGATTTACATTATAAGAACTGGGCTTTCAAACAGAATCATAATGTCAGCCTGAGCGGTGGCGGTAAAGCGGCACAATATTATATTTCCGGCGGATATTATTCAGAAGACGGTATCCTCCGGTATGCAGATATGGATTATAAACGTTATAACTTTGCTGCCAATATCACTTCACAGCTGACGAGCTGGATGAAACTGAAAGTGAATACGAAATTTATGCATTCTGACCAGAATACGCCGTTTGGTGACGGTGGTATCAGTGAAGGTTTCTACCATTCACTGGCCCGTTTCCGTCCGACAGTTTCTCCTGTCGACCCGAACGGACATTTTACGGAACTGACAATGATTCCTTATCTGCAGAGTGGAACTTATACGAATACGCAGCGTGATAATATGAATATTACAGCCGGTTTGGATATCCAGCCGTTGAAGAACTGGTTTATATTTTTTGATTATACCTATAAATTAGGTAATAAGGAATATGAAGCACTGAATATAAGTCCGCTTATTTATGGAGCTGACGGCGTAAGTACTTCCAAAGGGGTACGTTCTGAGCTAGGTATGTCTCCTGACGGTAAATTTACCCGTAGTTATGACCGTTCACGTTATCAGTCGATCAATTTGTATACAAATTACCTTTTCAGCATCGCTGAAAAGCACAACTTTACTGTAATGGCTGGTTTCCAGGAAGAAGATTATGATTACAGCCTGATGAAAAATTCGATCACAGGACTTTATTCGACCAGCAACCCGAACGTAGGTATGGGAACCGGTGACAAAACCGTTGCTGATATCCGTAACGGCTGGGCTACCCGTGGTTTCTTCGGACGTATCAATTATGATTACGACGGACGTTATCTGTTGGAAGTGAACGGACGTTATGACGGTTCTTCCCGTTTTGCATCCGGACATCGCTGGGGATTCTTCCCTTCTGTTTCATTGGGATGGAATATCACCCGTGAACAATTCATGAGTTCTGTAACAGATGTATTGTCTAACCTGAAACTTCGTGCTTCTTATGGTTTACTCGGCAACCAGGCCGGTGCAGCATTATATACTTTCGCTTCGACAATGGAACTCAACAATGTCCTGGGGAACTATATTTTCTCTGACGGACGCCATATTTTTACAAGAGCGCCGGGTGTAGTAAATCCGACAACTACCTGGGAAAAGGTGGAAAGCAAGAATATTGGTCTTGACTTTGGTTTCTTAGGGAATTCGTTGACAGGTACGCTCGATATCTTCCAGCGTGATACGAAAGATATGTTAGGTCCCGGTGTCGATTTCCCTGATTTCTTCGGAGCAGATGCACCTAAGACAAATAATGCCCGTATGCGTAACCGGGGGTGGGAGTTGGCTTTGAATTATCGCGGACAGATCGGTAATGACATCCAGTATACAGTCGGAGGTTCTATCTCTGATGCGATATCTGAAGTAACAGAATATGCGAACCCGACAGGAACCAATCCGAAAGAGAACTGGTATACCGGTAAAAAGGTCGGTGAAATCTGGGGTTACCGTGCCGATGGCTTGATCCAGACACAGGAAGAAGCGGATGCTTACAACGAAAAATACGACCTGTCATTTATCAGTGGTAAGCCTTGGACGCCAGGGGATGTGAAGTATCGCGACCTGAACAATGACAATAAGATCAATAACGGAACCAATACTTTGGACGATATGGGTGATATGACGGTTATCGGTAATACGACTCCGCGTTATCAGTATACAGTGAACGGTTCTATCAGTTGGAAAGGTATTAGTCTGAGCATGATGTTCCAGGGGGTCGGCAAGCGTGACTGGAATCCGGGAACTGGTGCTTATTTCTGGGGAAGCGGTCCATATGCACAGGTGACCGTATTTAAGGAACATATGGATTACTGGAGCGAATCGAATCCAGGTGCCTATTATCCGAAACCCTATATCCATACTGCAGGTGGTGTGGTTCCTTTCAGTAACAAGACAATGACTACCAGTGACCGTTATATTCAGAGCGGTGCCTATTGTCGCCTGAAGAACCTGACGATCAGTTATGATCTTCCGACTATATGGACAAATAAAGTGGGATTACAGAAAGCCCAGGTCTTCTTCTCGGGTGAAAACTTACTGACTTTTACAAAGTTGAAAGGTATGTTTGATCCGGAAGCGATCTACACAAAGAATGATTACACCAGTGAGGGTGGAAAGAATTATCCGATGAATCGTGTACTATCTGTCGGTTTGGTTATTAACTTATAATTTAGAGCTTTTATGAAGAAAAGAAATATATTTTTAGGTTTAGCATTGGCGTTCAGCCTTTCCGGGTGTTTCGATCTGGATAAAATGCCGGAAGGAGTACTTTCTACTGCACAGCCTTTCAGTAGTACAGGTGAAATGAGAAACTATTTGGACCAGTTTTATCAGACTGGTAATCCGAAATATCAAGATGATAAAATAAAAGTGAATTTTGGTGACGGCTTGCGTACACAAGACTTTGGTGCCGGTGGAGGAAGTGGTATTGCCGGTTATGATACACATAGCGATAATATGTCGGCAAGTTCCGTAAGTGCACGCCTGGCAGGAGAAACAACGTTGAGCGGGGCTTCCAAGCTGACGAATTATACGGCTATCCGTAATCTGAACTTTTTGTTGACTAATTTGGAGAACTGTGCAGAGCAAGGTAGTGCCGATTATAACCAGTATGTGGGTGAAGCCTATTATTTCCGTGCCTGGTATTATTATAAGATGTTTATCGATTACGGGCCACTGACCTGGATCAGTACTCCGCTTGATCCGAATGCGGAGGAAATGCTTTTGCCGCGTGACAGCCGTACTACTATTGCTGATAATATTCTGGCGGATCTGGATAATGCTATCTCTCATTTAGGTGAACAAAATAGCAGCGGTTCCATGCGTGTCCATAAAGATGTGGCACGTGCTTTGAAGAGTGAAGTTGCTCTTTTTGAAGGAACCTGGGAAAAGTATCACAAAGCGAAGGGAGATAAGTTCTTCGATCCTTCAGTAACTGATGAAAAAATTCGTGACTATCTCACACAAGCTGTTAATGCAGCGCAAGCTGTGATGGACCGTGGTGTATGGAAAATTTATTCCACAGGTAATGAGCTGAATGACTATCGTCAGATGTTCCAGACGACTGATTTATCGGCTAACCCGGAAGTACTTTGGTTCAAAATGTATGATGGCGACCAGGTGGGAAATAATGTGAATCGTTATTTGAATCAGGGTGGTGGCAGTGTCGGAGTGACGGCATCGTTGATCGATGATTATCTGACGAAAGACGGCAAACCGTTTGTCGGTGCCGCTCTTATAAATGCAAAGAAGGTATTTGGTAATGAGTTATTACCTACCGTACGTGACCCGCGTTTGTCACAAACGATCTGTATGCCGGGACAACAGCTGCGTCCGGATGATACGCCTCCTTATTATGTTGTTCCGCCGCTGATCGGTTCTTCTTCTTATAACCAGAATATGACAGGTTATTCTTTGCTGAAATATGTGCAGATCGATTATACCGGTAGTTTGGATGCCGAATTCAAGGGAGCTACTCCGGCAATTCAGTTCCGCTATGCCGATATCCTGTTAAATTATGCAGAAGCGTTAGCAGAGTTGGATGGAGCCGCAAATGCTCAGAAAATTATTGTAGCTTTGCAACCGTTACGTGACCGTGTCGGCATGCCTGCCGTTGATTTTGACAGAGAATATAATCAGGAATCTGATTATCCGTTCCGTCATTTAGATAAATATATTCAGGTTGTTCGTCGCGAACGCCGCATTGAAAAGGCTTGCGAAGGTCGCCGCCTGGAAGATATCCTGCGTTGGGCTGCTGCCGAAGAACTGATCGTTGGTAAATGGCCGAAAGGAGCGTTGTATACCGGAAGTGATCTGGAAAACCATCCGAAATATGAAGGAAAGTTGATTTATGACCAGGCTTCCGGAAACAATCTTTTCCTCACAGGAAAACCGGGTGATGCCTTACGGTACGTAGTACCGACGAATCCGGCCGGTTACGGACAAGGATGGAAGTTTAATGTCGGTCGCGACTATCTGTTGCCTATCCAGCCTCGTATGCTGTCGTTGACAGGAGGTAAATGGGAGCAGAATCCGGGTTGGTAAACTCATTTATATAAGCAAAATATATGAAAAACGTTAGATCTACAGTATTATTTTCTTTGACAGGAGCAGCGGTGTTGGCATCGTTGCCCTCCTGCAAGGAGAAAAAAGTGGCAGAGGAGGCTAAGAAGCCGATGAATATCCTCTACATTATGTGTGATGACCATTCGTACCAGACTATCAGTGCGTACGATAATCGGTTCATCGAGACTCCGAATATTGACCGGATCGCCAAGGAAGGAGTTCGTTTTACCAACAGTTTTGTTGCCAACTCGCTGAGCGGTCCCAGTCGTGCCTGTCTGTTGACGGGTAAGCATAGTCACAAGAATGGCTTTACCGACAATACGAAAACGTTTGACGGTGGCCAGCAGACTTTTCCTAAATTGCTGAAACAAGCCGGTTACCAGACTGCTATCGTCGGTAAATGGCATTTGACTTCCGAACCGACCGGATTCGATTACTGGAATATCCTGATCGGACAGGGAGATTATTACAACCCGCATTTCATCGATAACGGTGAGAAGAAACAAATAGAAGGATACGCCACCAATATAACGACCGATCTGGCTATCGACTGGCTGGATCAGAAAAGGGATAAGGATAAACCGTTCTGCCTGCTCCTCCATCATAAGGCTCCGCATCGTACATGGATGCCCGATACCTGCGACCTGGAGTTGTATAAGGACGTTGTTTTCCCTATTCCGGAAACATTCTATGACAAGTATGAAGGCCGTGTTGCCGCCTCTCAGCAGGAAATGAGTATCATCAAGGATATGGACCTTGTCTATGACCTGAAACTGGCTGACAAAGAGAATGAAATACATTCCAATCCGGGACTGGAAAAAGCCGGTCGTGCAATGTATAATAAACTCAATGCGGAACAGAAAGCTGCCTGGGACAAACATTACGAACCGATCATCAAGGAGTTCAAAGAAAAGAAACTGTCCGGTAAAGCATTGGCAGAATGGAAATACCAGCAGTATATGCATGATTATATCCGTGTAATCCATTCGGTTGACCGCAATGTGGGCCGTGTCCTGGATTATCTGGAAAAAAATAACATGCTGGACAATACGATCATTGTCTATACATCAGACCAGGGATTCTATATGGGTGAACATGGCTGGTTCGACAAACGTTTCATGTATGAAGAATCTTTCCGTACACCGATGTTGGTTCGTTATCCGGGTGGTATAAAAGGCGATATTCCTGAAATGGTTCAGAACATCGACCATGCTGCTACCTTCCTGGAACTGGCGGGTGCTCCGGTTCCTGAAGATATCCAGGGCGATTCTTATCTGCCGTTGCTGAAAGGCGAACATCCGAAAGACTGGCGTACTTCCTTGTATTACCATTATTATGAATTCCCGGCGGAACATATGGTAAAACGTCATTACGGAGTACGTACCGACCGTTATAAACTGATGCATTTCTATAGTGACATCGATATGTGGGAACTTTACGACCTGCAAAACGACCCGATGGAAATGAATAATATTTATAACAAACCCGGAACGGAAGAGATCACGAAACAATTAATGGACGAACTCCATAAATTACAAAAACAATACGACGATCCGATCGAATCGGAACTGGCAAAGAAAAGCTGATTGAATAAGTGAAATAGGTAAAGGAGATGTGGAGAGTTGTACCCCTGAAGTTGAACAAAAAGGCTTCAGGGGCTCTTTTATATATGAATAGATTAGACTTGCTTAATCTGAAATGTTTATTTTTGCACAAACAATAAATCAATATACAGTATGAAATTAGTCTTCTGCCTGATTCTGCTTTTCTTTATTTCTACATTGAGTGTATTCGCTCAATGTGAGAATGAAAAGGATGCCCGTTATACGATCTGTTTTTATCGGGAAAACAGAAAAGAGGGTAAGTGGGTGAAACAAACTATTTTAATAGATTCGGTATCTTATTTGAAAATAGGTAATAGGGGCAGGGCCATATTCGATATAACAACGAATGTAGGAGATACATTGGATTTAAAGATTTATTATAGCTCGTTAGGCCAGAAAAGGGATCAGGATATTTTGTTGCCTGTTAAGCATACTAATGATACTGTCTATATAAAATCTTGTTTCTATGTGGAGAACTATAATCCGTTGACCAGTAGAAAACCTGATTTCTGGGTGGATGGAATAATAATGGATAAAGAGTTAGGAAGAAAAGAATTTACCGATAACGAATATTTTAAAGATAAAGACGGTAAAAAGATAACAAAGATAGAAATAAAGATCGATCGATAGATGTCAGGTTCTATCTCAATAAAAGTTCTTTAATAAGAATCCTTCATTCCTTCATCTCTGTGATATCTTATTAATAATCTTTGTTTTACATCTGAAGGATAATGATCGGGATGAAGGAATTTGCTTTGTTAACAGGTAGAAAAGAAGTAGGAGTCGGCTAATTGATAATTAGGGGCGGCCTAATAGTCTTCTATTCTGAAGGTTATATATATATGATCGTTTGTCATCTGTCGAATGCTTGTTTGACAAATGTGCTACAAGCGTTTTTCAATTGTCAAATAAGCGTTCGATAGCTGTCAAACAAAAGAAAAGACAGAACAATTGACCTTTACTGAAAGTAGTTTACAGATAAAACATTTATTACTAAAAACAATT
>OGEN01001851.1_pt1 | contig 11964 bp, 11 predicted proteins | sample 1570671 | NCBI WGS metagenome assembly OGEN01 (sample SAMEA2582128, study PRJEB24529) | metagenome | biome: Human gut stool | place: China | collected 2011
GGCGACATGGATGGAGCAGGCGTTGATCTCCTCACTCTCGTCAATTTCCGGCAGAAGCCCCCGTCGCTTCAGCACCTTGGCGCCGATGGTGGCGATATCCATGAGGGTCTGTGGCCGCTGGGCGGCTTTCTCCGGCCCATGGACCTCCTCCCGGGCGGCCAGATACCGGTTATAGGCGGCCTGGACCCCCGGATCGTTGATCTCCACGTGGTCCAGATGGGTGGAGAACGTGGTGTGGCGGCAGTGGTCGGACCAGTAGGTGTCCACCACCCGGATCTCCGTCAGGGTGGGGTCCCGGCGCTCCGTGTCCCGGAAGTATGCCTGGAGGAACGACAGGTCCTCCAGGTCCATGGCGAGACCCAGCCGCGCCAGCAGGGTATCCAGGCCCGCCCGGTCCAGGGCAGTGAAGCCCGTGACCGTTTCCACGTCTGCCGGGACGGCGGTCTCTGCCGCCAGCCGCTCCGGCAGGTCCAAAGACGCCTCCCGGCACTCCACGGGGTTGAGGACATACCGCTTCACCGCGTCCACATCCGCCGCCGTCAGGGGACCGAAGAGCAGATAGATCCTGGCGGTGCGGACCGTGGGCCGCTCCTCCTGAGTCATCAGCTGAATACACTGGGCGGCGGAGTCCGCCCGCTGGTCGAACTGTCCCGGCAGGGGCTCCACGCCGAAGGCGATGCAGTCCCCGGCGGGCAGGGCTGCGGCAGTATCGTCCACCTGAGGCTCAGAGAACACTGTCCCCACCGCCCGGCGGAAGGCGGCCTCGTCCAGGCCCTCCACGTCATAGCGGTTCAGCAGGCGCAGGTCCTCCAAGGCGGAGACGCCCACCACGGTCTGCAGCTCGTGCAGCAGGCCCCGGGCCTCCTGCCGGAGCCCCGGCTTCTTTTCCACATAGATCCGTCTTACCATCGTATGACCTCCCGGCGCCGGTTGGGCGCTCATCAAAATATGCGTTTCAGTCCGCCAGAGCCGCCAGAGCCCGCTGGCCGATGTCATGGCGCAGGTATTTGCCGTCAAAGTCCACCGCCCTGGCGGCGGCGTAGGCGTCGTGCAAAGCCTGCCGCAAAGTGGGACCGGTGGCGGTGACGCCCAGTACCCGGCCGCCGCTGGTGACCAGCTGCCCATTCTCGTCCAGTCTGTCCCCGGCGTGGTAGATGGTCACGTTTCCCGGTGCCGACGCGGGCAGAGAGATGGGCTTACCCTTTTCGTAGTGCCCTGGATACCCGCCGGAGGCCAAGATCACACAGGCGGCGGAGGCGTGCCGCCATTCCACGGTGAGCGATCCCAGGGTCTCGCTTTCCACCGCCTGCATGACCGTCAGCAGGTCTGTTTTCAGCAGGGGCAGCACCACCTGGGTCTCCGGGTCCCCGAAGCGGCAGTTGTACTCGATGACCTTGGGCCCGTCCGGGGTCAGCATCAAACCGAAGTACAGGCAGCCCTTGAAGGGGCAGCTTTCCGCCCGCATGGCGGCCAGAGTGGGCAGGAAGATGGTGTCCATGCACACCCGGGCGATGTCCTCGGTGTAGCAGGGATTGGGAGCCACGGTGCCCATGCCGCCGGTGTTGGGGCCAGTATCTCCGTCCCCCACCCGCTTGTGGTCCATGGAGGACACCATAGGGGCAATGGCGGTGCCGTCGGTGAAAGCCAGAACGCTGACCTCCGGACCAGTCAAAAACTCCTCGATCACCACCCGGCTGCCGGAGTCCCCGAAGGCCCGGTCCTCCATCATGGTCCTGACGGCATCCTCTGCCTCTTCATAGGACCGGGAGATCAGCACGCCCTTGCCCAGGGCCAGACCGTCCGCCTTGATGACGATGGGGAAGGAGGCGGTTTTCAAATAGGCGAGCGCCGCAGCGGACGTATCGAACACCTCATATTGGGCGGTGGGGATGTGATATTTTTTCATCAGGTCCTTGGCAAAGACCTTGCTGGACTCGATCCGGGCGGCTCTGGCGTCCGGCCCGAAGCAGGGGATGCCCGCGGCGTGGAGGGCGTCCACACACCCCAGAGCCAGAGGATCGTCCGGCGCCACCACCGCGAACCCCACGGCGTGGGAGACGGCGAAGTCCACGATGGCGCCGATTTCCGTGGCGCCGATCTCCGGCACACAAACGGCGTCAGCGGCGATGCCGCCGTTGCCCGGCAGGGCGTAAATCGTCTCCACCACCGGATTTTCTTTCAGTTTTTTGATGATGGCGTGCTCCCGGCCGCCGCCGCCTACTACGAGAAGATCCATCGAATCGTCCTCCTTGCTTCGTGTATAAAACAGTGTGAAGAGAGACCGGGGAAAACCGGACAGGCTTTCCCGGTTGATTTGCCATCGCAAATCAGAAAAGGAAACTTCATTGCCCCTATCCGGGCCCAGACTCGGCGGACCCGGCGGCAGGATGCCGGGCAGGCCCGCTTCTCTTCAAAGACGCTCAGTGGTGGAACAGCCGCATCCCTGTAAACGCTATCACCATGCCGTATTTGTTGGCTGTTTCAATGACATGGTCATCCCGGATGGAACCGCCGGGCTCAACGATGTACTGGACGCCGGATTTTCTCGCCCGCTCCACATTATCGCCGAAGGGGAAGAAGGCGTCGGAGCCGCATGTGACGCCGGTGAGGGCTGTGATCCAGGTTTTTTTCTCCTCCGCCGTCAGAGGATCGGGGCGCACGGCGAAGGTCTTCTGCCAGATGCCCTCCGCCAGCACGTCCTCATACTCGTCGGAGAGATATACATCGATGGCGTTATCCCGGTCCGGGCGGCGAATGTTCTCCACGAATTGCAGGCCCAGCACCTTGGGATGGTGGCGGAGCCACCAGGTGTCCGCCTTGGTGCCCGCCAGGCGGGTGCAGTGGATGCGGCTCTGCTGGCCCGCTCCCACGCCGATGGCCTGTCCGTCCTTCACGTAGCAGACGGAGTTGGACTGGGTGTATTTCAGGGTGATGAGGGCCACGATCATGTCCCGCTTGGCCGCTTCCGGCAGGTCCTTGTTCTCCGTGACAAGGTTGGTGAGGAGCGCCTCATTGATCTCAAAGCTGTTCCGCCCCTGTTGGAAGGTGACGCCGAACGCATCCTTGTACTCCTGGGGGGCGGGGACGTAGTCCGGGTCGATCTGCACGACGTTGTAATTGCCCTTCTTCTTGGTTTTCAATATCTCCAGGGCTTCGTCGGTGTAGCCGGGGGCGATGATGCCGTCGGACACCTCATATTTCAGATACCGGGCGGTGGCGGCGTCGCACACGTCGGAGAGGGCCGCCCAGTCCCCGTAGGAGCACAGCCGGTCCGCACCCCGGGCCCGGATGTAGGCACAGGCGATGGGGGAGAGGTCTGCGCCCTCCTCCACAAAGTACATCTGCCGCTCCACATCCCTGAGGGGGTTGCCCACGGCGGCCCCGGCGGGGGACACGTGCTTGAAGGACGCGGCGGCGGGCAGGCCGGTGGCTTCTTTCAACTCCCGCACCAGCTGCCAGGCGTTCAGCGCGTCCAGAAAGTTGATGTATCCCGGCTTGCCGTTCAGCACCGTGAGGGGCAGGTCGGACCCGTCCCGCATGAAGATGCGGGCGGGCTTCTGGTTGGGATTGCAGCCGTATTTCAGTTCCAGTTCGTTCATGCCTGGGTCTCCTTTCCGGAATACTTGTTGACGATGCGCTGCTGGAAGTTCCGGGTCTCCAGGTCTGTGAAGCGGACGAAGAGGGAGATCCTGTTGGCCTCGTCCAGAGCGTCCCAAACGGCGCTGGCGAGGCTGTCAATGTCCCCTTCCACGGCCACCTGCTCCGGCTCTCCGGTAAAGGAGGGCAGGGGATCGCCGTCTCCGGCGTAGGTGTGGAGGAAGTGGCCGGTCCCCGGCTGGCCAGGATACTCGAAGGTCTGCCGCAGGCAGCGTCTGCCGGTCCCGTCGGCGGCTTTCAGGATGGACAGCTTGTAACTGCCGTTGGGCCCCAGCAGCCCGGAAATCCGCGGGGTCCAGTTGGGACCGTCCGGCTCGAATTCCCGCGTGCGGAGGGCCTGCTCCATGGGAAGGCCCTGCTTTAAAAACTCCAGGATGGTGTCCGTCTGGTCCCCGTTGGTGACGATGAGTCCCCGGCCCATCTGCCGTACCGGGTGGTAGATGATGAGGCTGGGGTCCTCCATCCTGGCGGGGTCCGCCGCCTGGGTACGGATGCCGTCCGGCTCCTCCGCGAAGACGCGGTTGCGGCTGTTGGCGCTGCGGCCCATGATGAAATAGACGGCCACGGACGACTTGCCGTCCGGCGTCATGCCCAGCACGATCCCACGGCCGGGATAGGGATTGCCCCGCAGCAGGGCACATAAATCCTGTTTCACAGATGCTCCTCCTTTTCCGTGGCGATGTGGGCGGCCAGCTGTTCTGCGGCCTGGGGCAGCAGCACCCACTCCGCCTGTTCCATGACCCGGCGCTGCAAGGTTTCCGGCGTGTCGCCGGGCAGAATGTCCACCGCTTTCTGCAGCAGGATGCGCCCCCCGTCCGGGATCTCGTTCACCAGATGGACGGTAGCGCCGGTGACCCTGACGCCACGGCGGAGGGCTGCCTCATGGACCTTCAGCCCGTAATACCCCTTCCCACAGAAGGCGGGGATCAGGGAGGGATGGACGTTGACGATCCGGTCCGGCCAGCGACGGACGAAGTCCGCGGACAGGATGGACAGGAACCCGGCCAGCACGACCAGATCCACCCGGTACTGCGTCAGCGCCTCCATCAGCGCCGCCTCAAACGGCTCCTGCCCCAGCTGCTTCCGGGACAGGGGAATGGCAGGCACGCCGCGGCGTTTTGCCCGCTCCAGAGCGTAGGCTTCGGGATTGCTGGAGAGGACCAGCACGATCTCCCCGTGGGGCAGGGCGCCTGCTTCCTGAGCGTTCAGCAGCGCCTCCAGGTTGGTGCCGCCGCCGGAGACCAGCACAGCGATACGGGCCTTGTTCAGCATAGGATCACCCGTTCCTCTCCGGAGATCACCTCACCTATCACATAGCCGGGGCAGCCGTGCTGGGCCAGGGCGGAGAGGGCCTGGTCCGCCGTGTCCCGGGAGACGATCACCGCCATGCCGACCCCCATGTTGAAGGTGTTGAACATGTCCCGCTCCGGGATGTGGCCGGTCTCCCGGAGCATTTTGAAGATGGGTGGCGTCCGGACGGCAGCCTTCTCAATTTTCACCGTCATCCCATCCGGCAGGCACCGGGGGATGTTCTCATAAAAGCCCCCGCCGGTGATGTGGCTGATGCCGTGGACCTCTGCCGCGTCGATGGCGGCCAGCACCGGCTTCACATAGATGCGGGTGGGGGTCAGCAGGGCCTCGCCCAGGCTCTTGCCTCCCAGCTGCTCCACGGGGGAGGTGAGGTCGGCGTGCTCCACGTCCAGCACCTTCCGCACCAGGGAGAATCCGTTGGAGTGGAGGCCGGAGGAGGGCAGGGCCAGCACCACGTCCCCGGAGCGGACCCGGTCCGGGTCGATGATATCGCCCTTGTCCACGATGCCCACGGAAAAGCCCGCCAGGTCGTAGTCCTCCGGCGCCATGATGCCGGGGTGCTCGGCGGTCTCGCCGCCGATGAGGGCGCAGCCCGCCTGGACGCAGCCCTCTGCCACGCCGGAGACAATGGCGGCCACCTTCTCCGGCACATTCTTGCCGATGGCGATGTAGTCCAGAAAGAACAGGGGCTTTGCCCCGCAGCAGATGATGTCGTTGACGCACATGGCCACGCAGTCCACGCCCACGGTGTCGTGCCGGTCCAGCAGCTGGGCGATGCGGATTTTGGTGCCCACCCCATCGGTGCCGGACACCAGCACCGGCTCACGTATGCCGGTCAGGTCCGGGGCGAACAACCCGCCAAAGCCCCCAATGCCGGACACTACCCCGGGGATCCTGGTCCGGGCCACGTGGGGGGCCATCAGCTTCACACCGGCGTAGCCTGCGGTGATGTCCACGCCGGACTTCCGGTAGCTCTCCGAATAACTCTCCATATCAGGTCCTCTCCCTCTCACTGATCTTGCACTCGAATCGGTCTTTGCCGCCGTCCTGGGGCACGGCGGTAGGGTAGCCCCCGCCGAAGCAGGCGGTGCAGAAGCCGCACTGGGTATTGTCCGCCAGCTTCACCACGTCCTGCAGGCTCAGATACCCAAGGGAATCCACACCGATGATCTTTGCGATCTCCTCCACCGAGTGGTTGTTGGCGATGAGCTTGCTGGGGTCATCGATGTCCGTGCCGTAGTAGCAGGCGGCCACAAAGGGCGGCGCGCTGACCCGCATGTGGATCTCCTTCGCCCCGGCTTTCCGCAGCAGGTCGATGGTCCGGCGGCAGGTGGTGCCCCGGACGATGGAGTCGTCGATCAGCACCACCCGCTTGCCCTCCACCACGGAGCGGATGGGGTTCAGCTTGATATTGACCTCGTTTTCCCGCATGGCCTGAGTGGGGGAGATGAAGGTGCGGCCGATGTACTTGTTCTTGATGAACCCCATGCCGTAGGGGATACCGCTCTGCCGGGCGTAGCCCAGGGCGGCGTCCAGGCCGGAGTCCGGCACGCCGATGACGATGTCCGCCTGGACCGGGTGCTCCAGGGCCAGGAAGGCCCCGGCCCGCTGCCGTGCCACGTGGACGCTGGACCCATCGATGACGGAGTCCGGCCGGGCGAAGTAGATGAACTCGAACACGCAGAGCCGCTTGGGGGCCTTGCCGCAGTGGCGGGTGTCGGACTTGACGCCGGACTTGTCCGCCACCACGATCTCCCCGGGCAGGATGTCCCGCTCGAACCGGGCGCCGATGGCGTCCAGGGCGCAGGACTCGGAGGCGAACACCACGCCCCCGTCCCGAAGTCGGCCCATGCACAGCGGCCGGAAGCCGTGGGGGTCCCGGACGGCGATGAGCTTGGTGGGGGAGGAGATCACCAGGGAGTAGGCCCCCTCGATCCGGTCCATGGCGGCGGAGACCGCCTCCTCGATGGAGGGGGCGCGCAAACGCTCCTGGACGATGATGTAGGCGATGACCTCGGAGTCCGTGGTGGTCTGGAAGATGGAGCCCTGGCTCTCCAGCTCCTGGCGCAATGCGTGGGAGTTGGTGAGGTTGCCGTTGTGGGCCAGGGCCATGCGGCCCTTGTAGTGGTTCACCAGGATGGGCTGGACGTTCCGCTTGTTGTCGGACCCGGTGGTGCCGTAGCGCACGTGGCCTACGGCGATGGTGCCCGTGCCCAGGGAGCGGAGCCGCTCCGCCGGAAACACCTCGTTCACCAGCCCCACATCCCGGTACGCGGTGAACACGCCATCATCGTTCACCGCGATGCCGGCGCTCTCTTGGCCCCGGTGCTGGAGGGCGTACAGGGCGTAATAGGCCAGGGGGGCCACATCCGTCGTCTCCGGCGCGTACACGCCGAACACGCCGCACTCCTCTTGGATGTGGCGGGCCGGGAGCACGGCGCTCAGTTCAGTCGGCATCATGGGCAAGCAGTCTCTGCATGACCTCGGCATAGGCGCCCTCCACGCCGCCCAGGTCCCGGCGGAAGCGGTCCTTGTCCAGCTTCTCATGGGTCTTTTCGTCCCAGAGGCGGCAGGTGTCGGGGCTGATCTCGTCCGCCAGAACGATCGTGCCACCGGTCAGTCTGCCGAACTCCAGCTTGAAGTCCACCAGCGTGACGCCGCACTCTGCCCAGAAGGCCTTGAGAATGTCGTTGACGGCAAAGGCGTACTTCTTGATGGTCTCGATCTCCTCCGCTGTGGCCAGCTTCAGCGCCAGGGCGTGATAGCTGTTCAGCAGGGGATCTCCCAGTTCGTCGTTCTTGTAGGAGAACTCGATGGTGGGAGCGTCGAATACGATGCCCTCCTCCACACCGTACCGCTTGGCGAAGGACCCGGCAGAGAGGTTGCGGATGATAACCTCCAGCGGCACGATGGAGACCTTCTTCACCAGGGTCTCCCGCTCACTCAGCTCCTGAACGAAGTGGGTGGGAATGCCGGCCTTTTCGATCCGCCGCATCAGATGGTTGGTCATCTGGTTGTTGATGACGCCCTTGCCCGCAATGGTGCCCTTCTTCAGGCCGTTGAAGGCGGTGGCGTCGTCCTTGTAGTCCACGATGTAAAGTTCCGGGTCGTCGGTGCGGAAGACCTTCTTGGCCTTTCCCTCATAGAGCTGTTCCAGCTTCTGCATGGTGCGTTCGTCCTTTCTTTCTGTTGAGAGATTAGATATTTGAATAGGCAATTGATAAACCATTAGAAAAACGGAAGGGAAAGAGAAAATAGAAATGAGAAATCAGAAATCCGGCCGCGGGATGGCGCGGATACGGAACTTTGAGCCGTCCGGTCAGGACGGACTCCAGACTTTCCGATTCCTCATTTCCGATTTCTCACGATTTCAGGAGTTCCTCCTGGAGCTTGGCGTCCTTCTCGGCGATCTGCTCCGCCATCTTCCGCCGCTCCGCTTCCAGGCGCCGGGTCAGGGCCTCGTCCTCCACCGCCAGGATCTGGGCGGCCAGCACAGCAGCATTTTTCGCGCCGTTCAGTGCTACCGTAGCCACCGGGATGCCGCCGGGCATCTGGACTGTGGCCAGCAGGGCATCCAGCCCATCCAGGACGCCCCCCTTCATGGGAATGCCGATGACAGGCAGGGTGGTGTTGGCGGCAAAGGCCCCCGCCAGATGGGCAGCCATGCCGGCGGCGCAGATGACCACGCCGAATCCCCGCTCCCGGGCGGACTTGGCGAACTCAGCCGCCTGGGTCGGCGTCCGGTGGGCGCTGAGGATATGGGCCTCATAGGGGATGTCCAGGGCGTCCAGCTGGGTACAGGCCCCTTTGACCACGGGCCAGTCACTGTCGCTGCCCATGATGACGGCAACTTTTTTCATCGCAAGCGCTCCTTTCTGCGGCTCAGAGTTTTTTCCGCATGACGGTGTGGCGGAAGATGCCGTCCACAAAATACTCGCTGGAGCAGAACACGGGGCGTCCGTCGATGTCATAGTCCACCTCTTCCATGTTCAGCAGCGGCGTGCCCATGGGCACCTGGAAGATCTCCGCCAGGGCGGCATCCGCCGCGGCGGGCCGCACGTCTGGCAGATTCAGATAGGTATAGCGGGATCAACACCGCTGAAGTAAGTGGAAGATGGGGAGCTTGAAGTCCTGGATGGTGTAATCCCCCTTGGCCAGGGCCTTTTCCACCACGTCCTCGCAGTAGATGGCAGGCCGGCCATCCGCGGTGCACAGCCGGGCGATGCGGATGATGGGGGTGTCCTCCGGAATGCGGAGCTGAGCGGCCACCTGGGCATCGGCAGTCCCATCGGAAACCCGGACAAAGGCCACCGCCGGCTCATGTCCGCTCTGGCGGATCATGTCCAGGAACTCTACCTCAATGTCCATGCGGGTCTGGACGTTCAGCACATGGCGGTTGATGATGGTGCCAACTCCGTGGCGGCGGGTGATGAAGCCCTCCCGCTCCAGAGAGGCCAGAATGTCCCGCAGCTGCGTGCGGCTGATCCCCAGCTTCTCTGCCAGGACACTCTCCCGGGGCAGGCGCTCGCAGCTGGCGTAGGCACCGTCCTTCATGTCGGCAAGCAGCTGAGAGCGGATGGTCTTGGTCTGGGCCGGCTGACCGCTCATAGTCACACCTCTTTCTGATTCCAAAATAGGTAATACCATAAAAGTCATACCTATTGTACCGGATTTTCTCCGGCGCCGCAACTGGCAGATTTGACAGATTCCGCCCTCCTTTTTTGCCCCGGCATATCCAGTCTGCTGTTGACGGCAGGACGCACGGGCCGGAGGCGTTTGTACGGCCGGATTTCGTGGGTTTTCACCGTGGACAACCGCCGGGGGGATGTTATAATGGAGTTGAACGAAAGAGGGAGGCGTTATCCGTGAAGATTGTGATCCTGGGTGCGGAGGCCCGTTACCGGGCCTATCAGCCCGCGATGCCCTTCATCCAGCAGCAGGAGCTGGTATTTCTGGACAAGGACAGCACGGAGGCAGAGATTCTGGCCGCCGGCGCTGATGCGGAGGTGCTGTTCGTGGATGCCATCACGGTGGTGTCCGCTGCTCTGATGGAACACATGCCCTGCCTGCGGCTGATTCACTCGGAGGGGGTGGCGTTTGACCGCATTGACCTCTCCGCCGCCCGGGAGCGGGGCATTTACGTCTGCAACAACAAGGGCTGCAACGCCGGGGCCGTGGCGGAGCAGACGGTCCTGCTGATACTGATGCTCCTGCGCCATGCCCTGGAGGGGGACGAGGCCGTCCGGGCGGGACGGCAGATGGAGATGAAAGAGCGGTGCATGGTGGAGGGGATCACGGAGCTCTCGGCCTGCAAGGTGGGCCTGGTGGGATTTGGAGACATTGCGCGAGCCGCGGCAGAGCGGCTGGTCCCCTTCGGCTGCGAGCTGTACTACTACACCAAGCACCGCCGCTTGCCGGAAGAGGAGAAAAAATACCACGTCACCTACCTGCCGTTGGAGGAGCTGGCGGAGAAGAGCGACATCGTCAGCCTCCACTGCGCTGTCACGGAGGAGACCCGGAATCTGGTGGATGCCGCTCTGCTGCGGCGGATGAAACCCACAGCGTACCTCATCAACACCGCCCGGGGAGACCTTGTGGACAACGAGGCCCTGCGGCAGGCCCTGCTGGAGGGGCGAATCGCCGGAGCGGGGCTGGACACGCTGTCCCCGGAGCCGGTGCCGGCGGGGCACCCCCTGACGGCGCTGCCGCCGGAGGTCCATCGGAAAGTGGTCCTGGCACCCCACCTGGGCGGCATTACAGAGGCATCCTTCCGTCGGGCCCATGCCCACATGTGGCGAAATGTGGAGCATTTGGCTGCGGGAGAGCGGCCGGACAACATCGTCAACGGCCTGTGATGCTCGCCGACGGTAAAAAATTCTGCCGGAGATGAAACAAAACCTATGGAAAAATCGTCTAATTCCTATAAAGACCTATGGTAGAAGGACCATGTGCGGTTTGAAAGTCCTGCGCGCGAGCTGTGGGTCTGTATGCGGAAAACCCTCATGCGCCAACCGGCTTGCCTGTTCTCATGGCCCGCACGGCGCATGGAGTCAGGAAAAACAAAGAAGGGGAGCGTGACGCCGAATGAGACGTCGGATCTGGAGAGGTTGGATATTGTGCCTGTGCGCCTGCTTGCTGCTGTGCGGTGCCGCCAGCGGGACTGGAAGCACACCGCTGGACGCGGTGAGCCGCGGGGCCTTTGCAGACGCCCTGTATGACGCCCATGTGGCCCACGGCGGCGCTCCTGTGGTCAGCGAGGGCAGCTCCGCACCCTTCCGGGATGTGGGCTCCTGGTCCCCGTATTTCGAGGCGCTCTGTTGGGCTAAGGCCAGCGGCATCGCAGGGGGCTATGCAGGCGGTGCCTTCCGTCCTGCGGCACCGGTGACCCGCCAGCAGGCGACGGTGATGCTGTACCGCTATGCCAAGACCACGGACCTGCCGCTGGAGAAGGGGAGCGACCGGGATCTGGCCGGATACCGGGACGCGGATACCATCCCAACCTGGAGTCGGGAGGCTGTCCAATGGGCCGTGCGGAACGGCCTGTGGTTCTCCGGCAGCGCCACGGAGCTGCAGGCGGCGGAGAACGTCTCCTGGGAGGAGCTGGCCGTTCTGACCCAGCGGCTGTTCCTGGGCGGGATGCCCGCGGCTGCCTTGTCTGCGGCGCCGGAGGGGCTGACGATGGAGCTGCAGCAATGCACTACCACCGGCGCGGTTGTGGTACTGCAAAATGCGGCGGAGGAGACCTTCTCCGATGGTGCCTACTTCGGTCGCTTTCCGCAGGTGAACGGCGGCTGGTATCAGATGAACAAGGAAATGGACACCATCGCCATTGCCTATGAGCTGGCCCCGGGAGAGAGCCGGAAGCTTACCCTCAGCTGGGGAGAGCTGGACTGGGGCGGCGTCCTGCCCGCCGGGACCTACTGCGTGGCGCAGGGCGGGCTGCTGGGAGAACAGCAGGTCACCGTCTCCGTCACCTTTGCCATCAAATAAACGCCA
>OGEN01001855.1_pt1 | contig 11946 bp, 10 predicted proteins | sample 1570671 | NCBI WGS metagenome assembly OGEN01 (sample SAMEA2582128, study PRJEB24529) | metagenome | biome: Human gut stool | place: China | collected 2011
CGGAGCGGAAGCAAGCGGCAGAAGAAATTCTGGAAGCCCTGGAACTGACGCCGTTCATCAAGCAGCATCCCTCTACGCTGTCAGGAGGGCAAAAGCAGCGGCTGGCTCTTGGCGTGGCTCTAATGCACGAAGCGCCGATTATCGTACTGGATGAACCGACAAGCGGGCTGGACGGTACGAATATGCGGAATGTCAGCCGGATGATCCGCAAACTGGCGAAGATGGGGCGCACCATTATCGTCATTACCCATGACGCGGAGTGTGCGCTTGCCTGCTGTGAGCGGGCAATACGCCTGGAGAACGGCTGCATTACCGATGATTTTCAAATCAGAGGCGCAGAGCTTCTCTTAGACAAAATTGGATATGACAAAAAGGAGGGTTAGAAATGGCACAGCAAAACAAGAAGCAGCCGAAAGCGAAAACCGGACTGGCACGCTGCCTGGAACTGGCTTCCGGCCATAAAGGGCTGGTGTTCCTGGCAGGGTTTTTGGCGGCGCTGGCTGCGATCTGTTCTTTTGTTCCGTACTTATCAATCTACTACATCATTCGGGAAATCCTGTTTGTTTACCCGGATATGTCGCTCTTGAATGTTTCCGCAATCTCGACCTGGGGATGGCTGGCCCTGGCTGGAATTTTGGGGAACATCGTATTTTACTTTTTTGCCCTGTTGTGTTCCCACGTTGCGGCGTTTGGAACGCTTTATGAATTGAAGGTGGCCTTTGCCGACCACATCATGCAGATTCCCCTTGGGTATCATCTGACCCTGGGCAGCGGCAAAATGAGAAAGATCATGGATGAAAACATTGAAAGTGTTGAGAAATTCATCGCTCACCAGCTCCCGGACTTTGTGGCCTCTTTGGTCGCGCCGCTTGTTCTGGTTATCATTCTTCTTGGAATTGACTGGCGGTATGGCGTGGTTTGTCTGGTCGGTATTGTTCTGGCCTTTATCATGCAGTTTGCGGGCTTCAACGGAGAAGCAAAGGAAAAAATGCACCGTTTTCAGACCGCCCAGGAGAACATGAACAGCGCTTCTGTGGAATATGTACGTGGTATGTCGGAGATCAAAGCATTTAATCAGACCGCCGATTCCTTTAAGCGGTTGGGCAAATCCATTACAGACTATACCTCTTTTGTGTTGGAGTACGCATTGGGCTGGCAGAACTGTATGCCTGCTTTTACCACGATCATCAACAATATTTATCTGCTTTTGATTCCGGTGGGCATTCTGATCGGGATGCACACTACGGATTTCAGGGAGTATTCGCTGACATTTATTTTCTACCTGATTATTGTCCATGCGATTTCCGGTGTCCTGAATAAAATCATGTATATCTCTGAGTCCTTTACGCAGATTGACGGCAGCGTGGAGCGTATGGATGAAATCCTGCGTATCCCGGCCCTGCCCGAAAAGAGTACGGCGCAAGCAATCGAAAACTATGGGATTGCTTTCCGGGATGTCAGCTTTTCCTACGAAGCCGATTCCCAGGTCAAGGCCCTGTCTCATGTTTCTTTCTTTGCGGATCAGGGCAAGGTGACAGCCATTGTCGGCCCCTCCGGTGGCGGTAAAAGTACCATCGCCAGCCTAATCTCCCGGTTTTATGATGTGACGGACGGAAGTATTCAGATCGGCGGCGTTGACATTCGGGATATTCCTCTGGATGCGCTGATGGATAAGGTCAGCTTCGTATTTCAGGATACGTTCCTGTTCAAACAGAGCATCCTGGATAACATCCGTATGGGAAATCCAGATGCAACGGAAGAACAGGTGATTGCGGCGGCAAAGGCTGCAAGATGCCATGATTTTATTGAGCAGCTTCCAAACGGTTATCAGACTGTGATCGGCAGTACCGGCGTCCATCTCTCCGGTGGTGAGCGTCAGCGGATTGCCATTGCAAGGGCTATCGTAAAAGACGCGCCCATCATCGTTCTGGACGAGGCTACTGCGTTCAGTGACCCGGAGAACGAGTACCTGATTCAAAAAGCCTTTGAAAAGCTGATCCAAAATAAAACAGTTGTAATGATCGCCCATCGCCTGTCCACGATTCGTAATGCTGACCAGATACTTGTCATGGAAAAGGGCTGCCTGATTGAATCCGGCACCCATGACGAGCTGCTGAAGAAGGACGGAAAATACGCGCAGATGTGGAGCAGCTATACGGAGTCGATCAACTGGAAAATTGGCACAGGAAAGGCGGTGTGATCTATGAGTAAGCTGAAAGAAAAGCTAATGCTGTCGGAGAAAGGCTATTCCGACCTGAAAAAAGCAATTACGGCCTGCACAATAACCAATATCGCGTTATTGCTCCCATCAATGGTAGCCTGCCTGATCTTTTGGGAGCTGTTAAAGCCGTTTACGGGAGAAGCAATTTCGTGGGCCGCGTTGTGGAAGCTGCTGGGCCTAGGGCTGGTGGCGGCTATTCTGGTATTCCTGGCCGCGAAAAACGATTATAGGAAAACCTATATTGCTTCCTATAAGGAGGCCAGCACGACCAGACTTCGGATCGCGGAGCATCTTCGCAAGCTCCCCATGAGCTTCTTTAACACAAAAGATTTGTCCGATATTACCACCAACATGATGGCAGATTGCAGTAGCATGGAATCCATGCTTAGCAGTACCATCCCGCCGCTGATTGCAAATATCATCTCTGTTACCCTGACCTGCGTTTGTCTGGCATTTTTTGACTGGAGAATGGCCCTTGCGATTTTCTGCACAATGCCGGTTACATTCCTTATCATCTTGTGCGGGCGCAAGCTACAACTTCGTCTGTTTGACAAACAGGTGGATGTGAAACTGGAGGCATCTAGCCAGATTCAGGAATACCTGGAAGGTATCAAAATTATCAAATCCTGTGGTCTTGGCGGTTCCCGCTTCGATGCGTTGGATAAAGCACTCCAGGCTATGAGAAAAATCGCCATCAAGGTAGAACTGGCCTCCGGTATTCTGGTTCAGGGAGCCAGCCTGATCCTGCAAGCAGGGCTTGGCATTACTATTTTCATTGGAACGGTGCTGATAACAAACGGTAAAATTGAACTGCTTTCTTTACTGGTTCTACTGATGTTCTCTACGCAAATTTACGGTCCGATCCTTGCCATTCTCTCGCAGTTGACCTCTCTGTTTCACTTGGGGACTGTTACCAACCGTATGCGTACCCTGCTGACCACGCCCACCATGGAGGGCGTGGACAAAGATGTATCCAAATATGACATTGAACTGAAAAATGTCACCTTCGGATATAACCAGGACGATGTTATCAAGGATGTGTCTTTCTCTATTCCCGCTGGCAGCGTAACGGCTCTGGTAGGGCCTTCCGGCAGCGGCAAAAGCACGATTTCCAAACTGATCGCCCGTTTTTGGGATGTAAGAAAAGGCCAGATCACCATTGGCGGCATAGATGTCAGCACCATTGAACCGGAACACCTGATGCGCTGTATGTCCTTTGTATTCCAGGATGTGACCCTGTTCAATGATACTGTTTTTAACAATATCCGTGTAGGCAACATGAACGCTACCGAGGAGCAGGTCATGGCGGCGGCAAAGGCGGCATACTGTGACGAATTTATCCAGCGATTGCCGGACGGTTATCAGACTGTCCTTGGAGAGAACGGCAGCACTCTTTCCGGTGGTGAGCGTCAGCGGATTTCCATTGCCCGCGCGCTTTTGAAGGACGCACCTATTATTCTGCTTGATGAGGCAACAGCGTCCCTTGACCCAGAGAACGAGGTTTTGATTCAGCGTGCTATTGCAAAACTGGTAGAGGGTAAGACGGTTATTATGATTGCTCATCGGCTCCGCACTGTGGTGGATACTGACCAGATCATTGTCCTGGATAATGGTAAGTTGGTTGAGCAAGGCACTCATGAGGAACTAATGAAGAAGAACGGTCTATACCATAAGTTATTTCATATTCAGCAGGAAAGCCTTGGTTGGGCCGTATAATTTTTGTACTAGGAGGCTGAGATGAAACTTCATGCATCCGGGGAGGACTACTTGGAAGCTATCCTCGTTCTGCATAAGAGAATAGACATGGTGCGTTCCGTAGATGTAGCCCGGCACATGGAGGTGTCAAAGCCCAGCGTGTGCCATGCAGTAGGCATTTTGCGTGAGGGCGGCTTTCTGACAATGGATGAAGAACACTATCTGCATCTAACAGACATTGGTCGAGAAGTGGCCGTAAAAATCTATGAGCGCCATTGCTTTTTCATGGAACAGCTCATAGCCGCAGGCGTTGATCCTAAAATTGCAGAAGCCGATGCCTGTCGGTTGGAACACGTTATTAGTAGTGAATCTTTTGAACGGTTAAAAGAAACAGCCGACCAATAGGAAGTGAATCACACGAAACACGCTTCACCGCCCAATAGGCAAAAAAAAACGTTGCAGGGACAGAGGCTTTCCTGCGCGTAAAATAGATTCCTTAACCTTCGGCGGTTCAAGACCAAGTCTGCCGTTTCTTCGCCTTCTATTGGAAATGGCGTCCTGACACTGGCGTGATTGGCGGCTCTAGGAGGAAGCTGTCATGTGTAAAAAGGGAGATCGACCACCAGAAACGGGAGTAGCACCGTTAAAAAAAGCCATCCCCCGGCCAGTCAAAAATGCGGCCGGACCCATGCATTATCCCATGCAGTAAAATATCATACTATTTTTACGTTCGCCCGGAGGGTTTACACCCTTCCGGGCGAATTTTGTTGTTTCCTGCGTCCCGTGCCACCGGCCACACATTTTTTCAAAAAATGTTGCAAAAAGTGGTGTTTAGCGGGTAGCTGGCGGCTTTTCAAAAGTAACTTTGGCGGAAAGGGAGAGAACCACCGAAATCACCCACAGAAAGGGGGTGAGAAGATGGATACGATCCCCCGCAATGACTTTATCCTGCGGCACCGCTATGACGCATTTTGCAAGGCGGTACTCCGCAATGAGGCCAAAGATTATCTGCGCGAGATGGGACAGCAGCGCGACCGTGAAAAGTCGTTAGACGCCCTGACACAGCAGGAATTGGACAAGCTCTCCACTGTGGATCATTACCCCAGCGACAGCTACATTTTTACGTCGCATGGATATGATTTGCAGATCGACAACGAGCTTGTAGCCGAGGCTTTCGCCAGCCTGCCGGAACAGGAACAAAGCATTTTGATTTTGCACTGTGTTCTGGAAATGGCCGATGGAGAAATCGGCAGCCTCATGGGAATGTCCCGCAGCGCCGTACAGCGCCACAGGACAAGCACCCTGAAACAGTTGCGTGTGAAATTGATGGCGTTAATGCCGGGAGGGAGGTAACGCGGATGAAGCAACCCACATTCAACGGCAGGGAGCTTTTGCCCCTTTCGGTGATGGAAGCTGCCCACGCTGGGGACGCAATGGCTATGGAACAAGTGCTACGGTACTATGCAGGCTACATAAACAAGCTCTGCACCCGCACCTTGTACGACAGCAACGGCATCCCTTATGTGTGCGTGGACGAGTATATGAAGCACCGTTTGGAACTCAAGCTCATCCATTCCATCATCGTTGCTTTGAAGTAACGGCCCGGCCACGGTAACGGAAATGTTTTCTAACTCCCTTTCCGCATTTCCGCCGACCTGGTGGCTGATGGATGCACCTTGACAAATACGCCCGCAGGACAATGGCGGTGCGTCATAGGGCATACGGACACATTCTGTCTGCACCGAGCCGGACGGCGGGTGCGCCATGATGCTGGTTTCTACAAACACAGCGGAGCGACCACCACCCAGCCGCAACATAGGCGTGGCTGCTTATGGGCGACGACGTGCAGGCAGGACAATGATACTCCCTTACAGCCACAGTCCGAGCGTTAAAAGCGTCGCAGGCAATGGGTAGGGCTGCGTGAGAACCACGCGGGGGTGAAAGTCCCGTGGAGCTGGGCCGCCAGCCGTCCGTGTTTTGCCCATAGTTACAAGAATCCTTTTTTTGAACATAAGGAGGCAAGATTATGAGTAATAACGATGTGCCTATTTGGGAAAAATATACGCTTACCATTGAGGAAGCGTCGAAATATTTTCGCATTGGAGAAAACAAGCTGCGGCGGCTTGCCGAGGAAAACCCATCCGCTGGCTGGGTGATTTTGAACGGCAACCGCATCCAGATCAAACGGCAAAAGTTTGAAAAAATCATTGATTCTCTGGACACAATCTAGTGAAAAAGAGCCTTGACTATGCTATAATACCCTTAGAGTGTGTCAAGGCTCTTTCCGTCATGGAAAGGAGCATGACGAAATGTCAAAAAAAGAACGAGATGAAAAAAGACGGGACAGCAAAGGCCGCCTTTTGAAATCTGGAGAGAGCCAGCGAACAGACGGAAGATACACCTACAAATATACGGATGCCTTTGGAGAACCGAAGTTTGTGTACTCATGGAAGTTAGTCCCCACGGACAAAATCCCTGCCGGAAAACGCCCGGATATTTCCCTGCGTGAGAAAATCAAGCAGATACAAAAAGACCTTGACGATGGGATTGACACCATCGGCAAGAAAATGACCGTGTGCCAGCTCTATGAAAAGTACATCCGGCAGAGGGGCAATGTGAAGCGGGGAACCCATAAGAGCCGCCAGCAGTTAATGAAACTTCTGTCCGAGGATAAAATCGGAGGGGCCAGCATCGACAGCGTAAAGCTGTCTGACGCCAAAGAATGGGCTTTACGTATGCAGGAAAAGGGTGTGGCCTATCACACCATCTGCAACGGCAAGCGTTCCCTGAAAGCCATTTTTTACATGGCCGTACAGGACGATTGCCTCCGCAAGAACCCCTTTGACTTCCAGATCAATGAGGTTATCAACGACGATACCGTACCAAAGGTGCCGCTTACCCCTGCACAGGAAAAGGAGCTTTTGGACTTCATGCAGAGTGACCCCGTTTATGCCAAGTATTATGACGAGGTATTGATTCTGCTGGAAACCGGGCTTCGTGTTTCCGAACTCTGCGGCCTGACACCTGCCGACCTGAATTTTGAAAAGCGCTTTGTGAATGTAGACCACCAGCTTTTGAGAAGTACCGAGGACGGCTACTACATCGAAGCGCCAAAGACTGACAGCGGCTATCGCCAAGTGCCGATGAGCGCAGCAGCCTATGAAGCGTTTCAGCGCGTGCTGCACAGGCGAAAAAATGGAAAAGGCGTTGTAGTTGACGGATATAAGGGCTTCCTGTTCTTAAACCGGGATGGACTGCCGAAAGTGGCTGTCCACTATGATGCCATGTTTCAGTGCCTTGCTAAGAAGTTCAACAAGTTCCATAAGGAACCGCTGCCGGAGGTCATGACGCCGCACACCATGCGGCATACATTCTGTACCAGAATGGCAAACGCAGGCATGAACCCAAAGGCATTACAGTACATCATGGGGCATGCCAATATCGTTATGACGTTGAACTATTACGCTCACGCCACGTTCCATTCCGCACAGGAGGAAATGGAACGGCTGCAAGCCCAGGCACAGACCGCCGCAGCAGTCAACGCACAGCCTGCGCCAGAGAGCGCCCAGGAAGCCCAAGCCGCATAAAGCAGTGCGTAGAATGTACTACTGTTTGTACTACGTTTGAGAGCGAAAACATGAAGGGTAATAAGAACGTTTGTGAGGTTCTTCCGATAGGAAAAGTGCCGGAAAAGCCCGAAGTTACGGGCTATACCGGCATATAAGAAAACCTAAAGAGATAATTGGAAATCTATTAAATGATTGTTATAAAAATTTACCGCTGGGAGTTGTTGATAGATGGCTGAACAAAAACGTGTCCGCAGGACGCCTGAACAGATCGCCGCCGATATCGACGGGCAGATTTCCAAACTGGAGGAAAACATTCGCGGACTGGAGGAGAAAAAAATCGCGGCGTGCGCGGAATTTGACGCGAAGATCGCCGCTGTGCAGGAAAAGGCCGCAAAACTGGCCGAGCGCAAAAAAGAAGTGCTTTCCCCTAAAAAGCGAAAGCCCCGCAAAAGCAAGGCCGAGCGCATCCGGGAGCTTGTAAAGCAGGCTCAGAAGTCCGGAATGAAGCTGGACGAAATCGCGGAAAAGCTGGGCATGCCCCTTTCTGAGTGAATCCTGTGCAATAGCCAAAAGCCGCTGTGAAGCTTTCACGGCGGCTTTTATTCTGTGTCCTTATGCAATATTAACAGTATCGAAAAACTCTTAACGGCACGCAAAGCCTTCGCGTCTTATACTGAAATTGTCCGGAATACGGTCTTAATAAAGCCTTTATTTTGGCTTTGCAGCTTTTTTGCGCGCCCTCCGGCACCTTAACGGCACGTTCACAGCGGTTGTGATACACTGAAGCTGCAAAGGGGAACAAGTGTTTTCCCCCTTTGCAGGAGGCTTTCACAATGATGAACACACAGGCTGTACGTTGTCCCGCAGAATGGTCCCGCCCGGACAAAAGAGAAAAGAGGCGTGCGGCGGTTTCTTTCGCCGCGTTGCGCAGGAGCATCGCAGCATATCTTGAAACACACACTGCGGCATTCTGGTTTTTCAGCTATATCGGCATACCTGTTCTTCTGCTGAGCGGCGTTTCAGCCCTTGCATGCCTGTTCGCGCTGCCCATGCTGCTGTTTTGTTGAGCGCACATGCTTTTCACTCCCGCCGCGTAATGTGCGGGAGCTCTTTTTGTTTGCGGAGTTTATTTATTTCCAATTTTAGCAAGCGCACGACAGGAGGCGTTTTCATGCAGGACACAAGGCCGGACCCCGACCGGATTTTGCATCAGATCCAGCAGCAAGAGGCCGATGCGGCGCATGTGCGCGGCAGACTGAAGATATTCTTCGGCTATGCTGCGGGCGTGGGAAAAACCTACGCCATGCTGGAAGCCGCACACGCGGCACTCGCGGCGGGAACCGACGTTGTTGCCGGATACATCGAGCCTCACACGCGTCCGGATACGCTCGCCCTGCTGGAGGGACTGGAACAGCTTCCTCCGCTGTGCGTGGAATACAAAAATGTGACGCTGCGCGAATTTGACCTGGACGCTGCCATCGCACGCCGCCCTGCCCTTCTTCTTGTGGACGAGCTTGCCCATACCAACGCGGAGGGCTGCCGGCACCGAAAGCGCTGCCAGGATATCGAAGAATTGCTGGCGCTTGGCATTGATGTGTACACCACCGTGAATGTTCAGCATTTGGAAAGCCTGAACGACATTGTAGCCGCTGTTACAGGCATTACAGTGCGCGAACGCGTGCCGGACAGTGTGTTCGATAATGCCGATCAGGTGGAGCTGGTGGACATCGAACCCGATGACCTTCTGGCCAGGCTGGACAGGGGAAAAGTTTACCGTCCGCTTCAGGGCCGCCGCGCCATGGACCATTTTTTCACCAGAGAGAACCTTGTGGCGCTGCGGGAGATTGCTCTGCGCCGCACGGCCGACCGTGTGAACCGCCGCGCGGAAAAAGGCAAGGATGCCAGCGCCGGCTATTATACCGGCGAACATATCCTCATCTGTCTGTCATCCTCTCCCTCCAATGCCCGTGTCATCCGCACAGCGGCGCGCCTTTCCGATGCATTTCACGGCCGTTTCACCGCCCTGTTTGTTGAGGTTCCCGGCACCCGGGAGCTGAATGGCGAGAGCCTCGCCCGCCTGCGCGGCAACCTGCGCCTGGCCGAACAGCTCGGCGCACGCATCGCCACGGTTTACGGCGAGGACGTCGCCGCGCAAATTGCCGAATACGCACGCGCCAGCGGCGTTTCCAAAATCGTCATTGGACGTTCCAACAACAGACGCGGCATTCTGCCGCGGCCCACGCTGGTGGAGCAATTGACGGCGCTGGCCCCCAATGTGGATGTGTACATCATTCCGGATAATCTGCCGCCCTACCGCAGACACCGCCGCGCGCCGCCCGAGCGGCTGACGCCGGCAGATACGTTCAAGACGCTCGGCCTGCTTGGCCTTTCCACCGCGGTGGCACTCGGCTTCGCCGCAATTGGCCTCAGCGAGGCCAATGTCATTACGGTGTTCATTCTTGGGGTACTATTTGTTTCCGTTTGCACCGGCAGCCGTATTTACGGTGCCGCTGCTTCATTTTTCAGCGTGCTTCTGTTCAACTTCTTTTTCACCGTGCCGCGCTTCACGCTCCAGTTCAACGATCCCGGCTATGCCGTCACCTTCGCGATCATGTTCGCCGCATCATTCATCACCAGCACCCTGACGGTGCGCGCCCAGCGCCAGGCGCGGCAATCCTCCCTGAAGGCCTACCGCACCGAGGTCCTGCTGGAGACCAGCCAGAAGCTGCAGCAAAGCGAAACGCAGGATGACATCATCCGCCAAATGGCCCGGCAGATGCAGCGCCTTTTGGGGCGCACCATCTGCCTGTACCTGGCCGACGGAAAGACGCTGGGCCGCCCAACCGTCTTTCCCACCCCGGACGCCGGCACGGATACCGCTCCCTATATCACACCCGGCGAACAGGCCGTGGCGGAGTGGGTATTCCGCAACAACAAGCACGCCGGCGCCGGCACGGACACATTGCCCGGCGCGAAGTGCCTCTATCTTGCCGTGCGCAGCCAGGACACGGTGTTCGCGGTGGCGGGTATCGCCATGGATCTCGGAGGCCCGCTCGACGTTTACGACCGCAATCTGCTTTTGGCGATGCTGAATGAATTTGCTCTTGCTCTGGAGCGCCAGCAGGCTGCCGAGGCCCGTAACCGGCTGTTCATCCAGGCCCGCCAGGAGCAGCTGCGCGCCAATCTGCTGCGCGCTGTTTCCCACGATCTGCGCACCCCGCTCACCAGTATTTCCGGCAACGCCAGCATCCTGATGGGCGGCCCGGAGCTGTTGGACGAGAAGAAAAAACAGCAGCTCTATACCGATATCTATGACGACGCCATGTGGCTCATCAGCCTTGTGGAAAATCTTCTCACCGTAACGCGCATCGAAAACGGTACCATGCAGCTCACACTGGAGCCGGAGCTCATCGACGAAGTAGCCCAGGAGGCGCTGCGCCACTTAAACCGCCGCAGCGCGGAGCACACCGTCACGCTCGCTGTCCCCGACGATCTTCTGATGGCCAAAATGGACCCGCAGCTCATCGTCCAGGTGCTCATCAATCTAACGGACAACGCCATAAAATATACGCCTGCGGGCAGCAGCATTGCAGTGAGCGCACAGCGCAGCGGAGAAACGGTTCGCGTGGAGGTCGCTGACGACGGCCCCGGCATCCCGGACGCAGCCAAAGAAAAGCTGTTTGAAATGTTTTACACCGCACAGGCAAAGCGCGGCGACGGACGGCGCGGGCTCGGCCTCGGGCTTTCCCTGTGCCGTTCCATCGTGGAAGCCCACGGCGGCCAGATCGGCGTGCGTGACAACAACCCCCACGGCACTGTATTCTGGTTCACGCTGCCTGCATCAGACACTCCTTCCGCCCCGCCGCAAAACGGACCGGCTGTAATGCAAAAATGTGTTTTTTCCGATTTCGCTTGACTTGGAGCGAACTCCATATGATAAGCTTTTTCCTGCAAGGCCGCTATGGGCGGGCATGTCTGCCCACAACGGCGTAAAGGCTCGGAAGCTGCCTGTGCAACAGGAAGCCCCCTATTGTTAAAAAGGAGAAAATACAATGGAATATGTAAAGCTCGGTAATTCACCTCTCACGGTGTCACGCCTTTGCGTAGGCTGCATGAGTTTTGGCGACCCGGCCAGCCGGATGCACGCCTGGACGCTGGACCCTGCTGAAAGCGAAGAGATCGTGAAGCACGCGCTTTCGCTGGGCATCAACTTCTTCGATACTGCCAACACCTACTCAGCGGGTACCAGCGAAGAATACCTGGGCCGCGCCATCCGCAGCAACGTCCCCCGCGACCAGGTCATCCTCGCCTCCAAGGTCTACTTCAACTAGTTGCTCCTCTCCCCGGAGCCCATCCTGCTCGAGATCGACGGCACGCTGCAGCGGCTGGGCACAGACTATCTGGACCTGTACATCATCCACCGCTTTGACGCAGACACGCCCGTCGAGGAGACGATGGAGG
>OGEN01001856.1_pt1 | contig 11945 bp, 8 predicted proteins | sample 1570671 | NCBI WGS metagenome assembly OGEN01 (sample SAMEA2582128, study PRJEB24529) | metagenome | biome: Human gut stool | place: China | collected 2011
AATCCGGCAGGCCCAACGCGGTCATCTTCGCACGCTGCCAGTTCTCCTTGAACCAACCACGGTTATCGCCATGCACCGGCAGGTCGAACACCAACAACCCCGGAATATTCGTCTCCTCGGCCCGAAGATCCTTCTCGAAATCAAACGCCATACCCGATCACTGTCCCTGCTGCTTGTACTTGGCCTCGGTGGCGGCCTTCGCGGGCTCCCACCACGCGCGGTTCTCCGTATACCACTCGATCGTGCGCTCCAGGCCCTTCTGGAAGTCCGTATGCGTCGGCTCCCAACCCAGTTCGGTCCTGAGCTTCGTCGAATCGATCGCGTAACGGCGGTCATGGCCCGGACGGTCCTTCACCCAGTCGAATGCGTCAGGATCCTGGCCCATCACGGTCAGGATGTCACGCAGCACCGTGATGTTGTTGCGCTCCCCGTTCGCGCCGATCAGATACGTCTCACCCAAGCGGCCCTTGGTCAGGATGGTCCACACGCCCGTGGAGTGGTCGTCCGTGTGGATCCAGTCGCGCACGTTCTCCCCGTTGCCGTACAGCTTCGGGCGCAATCCCTCGAGGATGTTCGTGATCTGGCGCGGGATGAACTTCTCCACGTGCTGGTACGGGCCGTAGTTGTTCGAGCAGTTGGAGATGGTGGCACGGATGCCGAACGTGCGGTGCCAGGCGCGCACCAGCAGGTCGGAGCTCGCCTTCGTCGAGCTGTACGGGCTGGACGGATGGTACGGGGTCTGTTCCGTGAACTTCGCCGGATCGTCCAACGCGAGATCGCCGTACACCTCGTCGGTGGAGACGTGATGGTAGCGCACATCATACTTGCGGGCCGCCTCCAGCAGGCGGAACGTGCCCTCCACGTTGGTCTTCAGGAACGGCTCCGGGTTCGCGATCGAGTTGTCGTTGTGGGATTCCGCCGCGTAGTGCACGATCGCGTCATGCCCCGGAACGATTTTGTCGAGCAGCTCGGCGTCGCAGATGTTGCCGTGCACGAACTCCACGCGGTCGCCCAGAATGCCCCTGATGTTCTCCAGGTTGCCCGCATACGTCAACGCATCCAACACCGTCACATGAACGTCGGGATGATTGTTGTACACGTAATGCACGAAATTCGACCCGATGAAACCACAGCCACCGGTCACAATGATGTTACGAGGAGTAAACACTTCATCAGTCATACGGGCAATCATAGCGTTGCGGCCGTACGGGACCTGATGGCCCGAATTCAATTTGTAAGTGCAACACTCCGATCATCGGATTGAAGAAATTCGTATCCGATGGCCGGAGTGTGGTTTCATGTCTGCATTACTTGCGTTTTGCGTCTACACAGCTCAAGAAAAGGGCGGAAAAATACTAGTTGTGCAGACGCGACGACCGCAGACGGGCCGTTGCACATGCGCAGATTGCGGAGGCGATCACCAGCAGCAGCGAGATGATGGCGAGCGCCTGCACTGCGGATCCGGAGCGAGGCATTTCCGGCTTCTCTGGTTTTTCTGGATTGCTGGGTTTGCTAGGTTCTTCTGGCTCGGCGACGGCTTTGATGGTTACCGTCACTTGAGTGCTTATGCCATCATGGTCGGAGGTGCGCAACTGTGGGCCCGCTCCCCTACTCGAGTTTGCATCTATAACATCATCCGCACCATTGCGCACAGCGGTGATGGCGATGTTCTGGCCCACGGCTTCGAAGGCTTTCCTCTTCTCAACCGCTTGCATTGCGCGATCGATCTGATCGTTCAACGCCTGCAACTGGTCACTATCCACCACAAGACGATAGTCGGCGATGCCGTTCAGTTGTGTTCCTGTCAAGGTCAGTAGGTCGTCGGCACTCAGCTGCTGAAGGCCGCTCGCCGGATCCAATTCCACCGAAGTCTGCTTGCTGGAGATCGCCAGATCGCCGACATAGAACATCCCGTCACCCGTACCATCACCGCTAGTGCCGCCTGGAATCAGCCCAAGCGAGTCAGCCAAGTACGGCGCAAGATTCGACAAGTCGGAGAACGAGCCACTCAACAAGGCGAGCGTGTTCAGTCCAGCTGGAATCATGCCCCGGTATTCGCCGCCGCGAACAGTCACATAGCCAAGATTTTTAGCGTCATCCAGCAGGTTGAATAGCGTCGGCGCGGTGAACGTTCCGCCCGAAAAACTGCCTTGTGCGGAAGTCTCATTCGTTTCGGCAAAGCGCATCAACGTTGCATCCGAGGTGAACGTGCCACTTTCCACGCGCAATGCGCCACGGCAGTCAACCGCAGGACGGCTTCCACCAGCAACCGTTCCCGGGCCGACAATGGTGAGCTGCATGTTCGCAGGCACAGTGATCGCAGCAAACCCAGCAGTTCCACCGGATTCAGCGGATTGCAGCACATGCCCGTTCAAGTCAAACGTTACGTTTCGTACGCCTTTCGATGGCGTAATCGTAACGCTTTCCGTCACGTCGGCTAGCAATGTGACCGTCGTGTTCTTCAACGTTGTTCGGCCGATCGCCTCCTGTACGCTCGCGTAGGTTGCGTTGCCCACTTGCGCGACCGCCTGAGATTCGGCGGCATCGGCAACCGCATCTGCAGAGAACAGCAGCGTTCCAAACAGCGACGCGATCGCGAAAACAGCGGTCAGCACCACCGAAACCAAATACTTGCTTTTTGCTTGCGGACACATGTTCGCCCGCTTCTCATGACTACGCATGATTATTTCCTTTTATAGGTTCTATTGCATATTTCAATCCGCACCGAAGTGCGTGGGACCACCCTCAGCTGTGAGGGATGACGTTACAGAAATCATGGCGCCATGTTGCATTAATTATCTCACAATGCGCAAAGGAAAGCAAATTACATATTTTGAAAATCCAAATCTTATATGAGATATATCAAAAGACAATCTTTAGTTATAGTGGACCTCATCACATAAGTTGAATCTGTTTCACATGAGTATTACAATATTCCCCATAAAAATAAATTCATCATATAAAATGAAAAAATATACGTATGACAAATAATTGTTTCCCCATCAAGAAGCAAGTGAGGCTGAATCCAAACAAGCGAAGCCATGGCTAAAAAACAGCGCGGTCGCAACCAAAAAACTCCACCACGCAAAAACACATCCCCCCGCCTGCACAAGTCAGGAAACACAAAAAGAGCGCTCCGGGAGGGAGCGCTCTGATTTGCACGACAATTCGCGCGAAAAGTGCTGCGGAATTTAGTAAGATCCGGTGCCACGGAAGACCACGAGCACGGTTTTTGCGAGAATCGCGAGATCGCCTGCAATGGACCAATTTTCAATGTAGGAAACGTCCAAATATTCGCTCTGCTCCTGCGAAAGATCCGAACGGCCGGAAACCTGCCACGGACCGGTAATACCAGGCTTAACCAGCAGTCGCGCGGAATAAAGGGAACCATAGCGGGCAACCTCTTCCGGCAAAGCCGGACGAGGACCAACCAAAGACATGTCGCCCTTCAAAACGTTGAAGAACTGGGGGAATTCATCCAACGAAGTCTTACGAATAAAACGACCGACCTTCGTAATTCTCGGATCATCCTTCATTTTGAAGATGAAACGATCGGTCTGTCCATTTTCTTCGGCAAGTTTCTTCTTCAATTCTTCCGCATTGGTAACCATGGAACGGAATTTATACATGGTAAACGGCTTGCCATGCAAACCGATACGCTGCTGCGAGAAAAAAATCGGACCACCGTCATCAAGCTTGATGGCGATCGCCGTGCCCAGCATCAGCGGCGAGGAAATCAGCAGTGCGAAAGCCGAACCGACGATATCCAGCAGGCGTTTAATCACGTACGTCGTATTCGTATACTGCGGCAAACTTGCCAGCAATACAGGCTGTTCGACGGTATTACGCAAGTACAGGCGGTGGCCGCTCACGTCAGCCAAGGAAACAGCCAACGCAAGCTCCATGCCAAGCGACTCGACCGCAAGGGAAATGCCATGCAGCATTTCGGAATCGCGGGACAGCACGTCGGCAACATACACTTCCTGCGCACCCAAGCTTTCGCACGTACGCGGGAAAGCGGCATTGAACGGAATCACCTTCAGCTTGTCGGCACCTTCAATGGAAGGATCAGGCTCGAACGACGTGACCACATAAGCGTCTTTCTCATTGTCGTCAGCTTCGATCGGGCACACGGCAATCGGCGAATACCCCCAATTGGAGTAGTCCCGCATGGTGCGCAACGCACAATTGATACCGTCGGAAGAACCAATCACCACGGTCTTATACTTACAGGCGCCCTTCTGACGGCTGCGATGCTGCCACTGACGCATCTGCCAACGGGCGATGACTTCTAGGAAGAATGCAATGATCGGGGCGACGATAAGCGCGGTTCTCGGCAAGGAAAGATTGAAAATAAAAGCAAGCGAGCAGTAAGTGATGATGGTGAGCAGCGACGCGTTGATGATTTTCGCATACAGCTCGTAGCCTTCCGCCATCACATGGCGATGATACGTTCCGGCAAAGGTGAGGCTCAACACCCAGATGAGGCTGAAGCAGATGAGGAACAGCCAGAACGGCATGGCCCCATTGATGGCATTATATGCGGCATCGTTGGCCCAAAGACTGATGGATAGCGAAATCAGCATGACCGCAAGATCGACCATCACCAAGCAGACGACAAAAGAATAACGCCATGCGGGCACAACCTGATTCCGCCTGCCCTTGCGCTTTCCATCTTCACCAACGGAAAATGGCGTGTTCGAAAACATCATCGGCTCAAACTGAGGGCTGTTGTCTTGAGACTGATGTCGCTCCTGCTTCTGATCCTGGTGACGAGAGTTAGAAGAGACGATATGGATTTCCTGGGTTCTCACTACTTGATCCGAACCCTGCTCAGAGCTGCGGAAACCGCCTTGCATGACTCCTCCCTCTACTAACTACCCCCACCCGAAAAGAAGGGGGCTTCCCTCCATGAAGAGATAGTATCATAAGCCCTGTTAACAGAGTAGATCTCCAACTCGCTTTTGCGGTTAAATGACTATTGGAAACTTGCTTTTGACGCGATACCGCGAAACGCGCGGCAAGAACGGATGAAAAGTTGACGTCCGTTCCGTGAACGTGAGGCTACATGCGCATACACCCACATATTCCCCCATACTCCCCTGTTGCAAGATGGCTTGTCTAGAGCCGCTTGCTTAGCTGCTTAGGTTACCTACGGAACTGTCTAGCGGCCTTCAATCAGCGGGGTCTGGCGGAGGGTGAGCGGCTCATCCGTATCTGGAGCGGACTGCACATGCACGGTGATCTCATAGGATTCGCCGGGCTGCAAGGTCACATCGCCCACGCCCACGGTCAGGCCATCGTGCAAAGTCACACCCTTGTAATCGTCGGCATTCTGGAATTCCCAATCCACCAAACGACCGTTCGCAGGCGCGTAAATGAACAATGCCGTCTTGATCTGGCCTTTCGGAACGATATTTCCGGCACCGGTCACATAGTCAGCTTCGGAAGCCGCTTCTTCCGCCGTTATGGTGTTCTGCAACTTGATATGCACCGTATACTGGTTCGCGCCGTTTCGCGCGACCTTCTGGAATTCAGTGGTCACTTCGCGATGCAAATACCAGTCCATTTTCGACTCGGTTTCGTCGGAAATATACACGCCGACCTGCGGTTTCGCACCTTCCGTAATCAATTTGCCGGAAATAGCGGAATCGGCAATCAGATTCTGCTCATCCTCATGCGCGCTCCACACCATCACGTGTCCCTGCTCAACAGACGTGGCAAGCGCCTTGACATACAATTTGAAATCGCCCGCATTCTGCATGATATGGTCGAACGCGGCCTGCGCGGCAACCGCGAAATACTCGTCTGTCTCCTGCGGAGCCATGCGCGCATACACGTCATGCAGCAACGTTTGGGCGGTATTAGTGCCATCCAACGTCGAACCGTCAGGCATGACAACGCCACCGGTCACCGCCAGCATGTTCTGCAGGAACAGCGGATCAATGGCGATCACGCCATCAACCGCAACGCCATACTGGCGATTCCACATGGCGCTCACAATCTCGCCGGTGCGCGGAAAATCAGGCGTGAAATTCACGTCGCGAATATCCTTGCCAAGCTTGTCGGTAAACAGCAAACGTTCCTCGGCGGTCAAATCCACAACCGGCTCATCGGCATTCTGAATTTCCGAATCGGAAACGAACGGCTGCAAGCTCACGTGACCACCCTGCACCGTGACCAGGCCGAGCGATCCCGTAAGACCGCCAGACGGGCGTGCCTCCGCATTCGTTTGCGCAAGGATCAGATAATTGCGCGGAGCATCATTCGCATGGCTTTCCGTGCCCAACATGCTGGGCAGCACCTGCACGATGGAATTCAAGGAATGCACCATGCTGTCAAGTTTTTCGCAATACGTTTCCGCGGTTTTCAGGGCATCCGCGACCTGCGCGATATGCGGGGTTTTCACGGTTTTCACTTCCCGCGTGGCCTTGTCGATCGTATCGTCCGCGATTTGGAGCGGCTGCTGAGACGCTTCCAATCCGGAAATTTCGATCGTGCCGTTTTCCACGTGAATACTGTTCAGATCAACATTTTCGGCGACTTTCACCAGTTGCGGCAACGCCTGCGACGAAATATTCTCCATGGCGGCCACCGTGGTGCGTACGGCGGAAATGTCATTGCCCACATACGGCACGACCGAGGCCACCTGCCACAGCGGCGAAGAGGTTTGCTTGTAGGCCTTGCTTACGTGATCGGAGAACGCGGTTGTCTGCTTCTCAAGCTTGGACGTGTCCGCTTCGGAGATGGTCTGCTGCAAGCCTTGAGCACTTGACACCGCCTGCTGCAGCTCGTTTTTCACGTGCAGCGCAGACCATACGAATGCGCCGGCGAAAACGGCGAGGGCTGCGACTATCACGAGTACGCCGATTAGGATCTTGCGACGGCGACGTTTGCGCTTGATTTGGCGAATATGCTCGGCGCTCATACGGCGGCGCACGCGGCGGGAATGCGGGGCGCTGGAAGTGGAATCTTCTGGACTGGCGGTTGCGTCGGAGGTTGCGGTTGCGTCGGCGGCTGAATCGGCATTAGACTGCGGCTCCTCCTGACGGCCTTGCTCAGGCTGGACGCCGAATTCTTCAGGCTGATCAGACGCGCCGTTCATATTCCGTTTCGCTCCCTAATTGTTTGCAAGCACTTCGGATTCCCCAGTGTAATAGTAGGGGGAGTCGATGAAACCTACGGAGCAAAAACGGGGCAATAACGGCGGTATTACTGCTCAACTGTTGCCGGTAACGCAAGAACTGATGCAACCTAAACGTGACCTGCAAACCAGTATTGCTACAACTCAAGCATGACCCGCGACGGCAGCATTACTGAAATTCCAACGTCGCCAATAATGCCTTGTGGTCGGAACCTTGAATCCGCTTGGTTTCCAAATTTCTGGCGTACACACCCTTGTCGTAGATGATATGGTCGATTTCAGCGATAGGGAATACCGAAGGATACGTCATATGCAATCCCTCGCCGGCACTCTCCCCCGCATCCGTAAAGCGATCGCCCAACAAATATCTGAAGCTTGCATGATCCCACGTGGAATTAAAATCCCCCATCAGCACATACGATTCTCCATTATCGTAATGCTGTAATTGCGCTATGGAATCCAAACTTTTATTCCATAATCCCTGATTGCTTGGTCGTGGAGAAAACGGATGAACCGACCCAAATCGTACTTTTCTGCCATTGAAATCAACTGTCGCGGCAGGAATACTACTGGATTCAATAGGAATGAGATCCTGCGTTGTTTCCTGCAGAGGATGCGCACTGTACAGTACGTTCACACCGCCATTGTCGTGCCAAGTGAGTTGCGCGGAAACGGAATACGGAAGATAATCCTCAATTCCAGCATCATGCAACCGATCTAATAATCCTGATGAAACTTCCTGCATTGCAAGAATTTCAACATGCTCGCTTTGGATTGTTCGCACGATTTGCTGCGCATCGGCACAACCTTGCTTCGTATTGAACGTCATGACACGCACTGTTGCAGAAGGTTGTATGGCACGATCATTGGTCGGAACGACATACCCCCAATGCCAAATAATCTGGATGATCACGCACAATACGCTTAACGCGACTAAAAGTTTTCGTTTGCCGACAGTGCGAAAAACTGTTGCAATAATTGCGATAATCACGGAAAGCAAGCCAAGCCAAGGCATGAGTGCGACAATCAAAGGCACGTACCGTTTGCCATCGAGACTGTTCGGCAGCATGCGCAGAAGCATCGCGAACACGATGATGGCGGATGAGAACCACAGCAACGCCGTAAGCAGTGAAGCGCGCGTTTCACGACACATCTCTTTTCGTTGGACATCGCCAAGTCGAGTCATGCGCACTCCTTTCCCATTCCATCTTCCCGTTTCACTTCCTATTCCGCGCAATCCGCAATCGTATGCAATCACATATTGCAACCGATAGTCTCACGCATCGTTTTCACAACATCTCTCACAACATCTCTTCTCGTGAACGCTACCCGCGTTCATCCCTGCATATGTTTCCCGCATGCATTGAGGGTGATGCTTTCACAAAAGTGCCACTATATGGACACTTTCCGGCATTTGGAATCGTTCTGATACGTTCATCCGATAATCTATAGGTTGCAAAACGGTGCTTAACAAAAGAGGCAATCATGAGCGAAGAAGCAATGCGAGAAGAAGTGGCGCAAGCTGTGGAAGTGGCCGCAAACAAGGCCGCCGAAGAGGAAATCAGCAAGCTGGCCGAATTCGAAAGCGCCATCGACGAAACGCTCGCCTCCGGATATTTGGACGATACGCTCACCGTCACCGACGCAGACGGCGTGGCGCAAGTGCTGCCAGTGCTCGATTCCGAGCCGATCTCACACTTGGTGGAAGGCTTGGAAGCCGTAGGCGGGAGCGCCAATGTGTTCGTGCACACCAGCGCAGGCGCGGTGGCCCTCAGCGTAGTGGAATACAAGCCCAACGAAGAGGAGTAGCCGTCGCAGCATGCACGGTCAGGCGGCACGCCTACGGTTGAGGGCGCGTTGCACGGTTTCATGCGTGGAACCGGCACCCTGGCCGCGCACGCCGAAGAACACCATCAGCACCATCACGAAGCAGATTGCTGCACTGATACGAAGTGCCCACTGAATGCCGAACACGTTGGCAGCCGCATACACGGCTTTTGTGCCACCAAGCGCAGTCCAACGAAGAGACGTGAACGTCTCCATCAAAATTACCAACACCGGAGCGCCAATCGCGCCCGCAATCTGACGAACCGTATTCGTCACCGCGGATCCGGCGCTCACCTCTTCCGGTTCCAAACAATTCAGTGACCATGTGGTGATCGGCATCAACACGAAACCCATGCCGATCTGGCGCACAAACTGCCAAATCGACACCCACCAAATCCACGAAGTCATGGAAATCAAACTCATCATGACCGTGCCGAAACACAAGGTAATCGTGCCTATCAACGCCACCGGACGTGCTCCGAAACGGTCAAGCACCTTACCACCGAAAAATTGCGAAATGCACTGGCCCAAAGCACCCGGAAGCATCACCAGGCCGCTAATCGCAGCAGAATAGCCACGGCAATCCTGAATGTACAGGGGCATGATCACCATAATCGAACTGAACGCGAAGAACGAGAGCGCGGCCGTGATCGTGCCAACAGTAAAACTACGATTCTTCAACACGCTCAAATTCAACAGTGGCGGCTGCGCTTCAGGATTTTCAATCTGCCTGCGCGCGCCATGAATCTGGCGGAGCACAAACCAAATAATTCCCACAACGCCAATCACCATTGGCAGCCAAACCATAGGATTTACAAACGAATACGATTCAATATTCGTAAAGCCGAACATTAGCCCGCCGAAACCGAAAATAGACAGTCCAACGGAAAAAAAGTCAGCCTTCGCGGTTTTATCGTTCTCACCGAAATTATGCAATCCAAAATAGGCAAGAAGCAACGAAATCACGCCGATAATGGTCAACGTGAGGAAAATTGAACGCCAACCGTTCAAGTCCGTCTGCACACCGCCAAGCGTCGGGCCGATCGCCGGAGCCACGCTCATCGCCATGCCAACCGTACCCATTGCGAAACCACGGCGAGACAGCGGATAAATCGAAAACACCGTGATCTGCAACACCGGCCACATCACACCCGTGCCAACCGCCTCAAGCAAACGCCCGATCAGCACCATCAAAAAAGTTGGACCAAGCCAAGCGAACAGTGAACCGATCGTGAACACAACCATGGAAACAAGCACGATTTCGCGCGTCGAAAAACGTCTCGTAAGGTATGCCGTAAGCGGCACCATCACGCCCATGACCAGCTGGAAAATCGACGTCAGCCACTGACCGGTCGTAACGGAAATACCAAAATCACTGACGATCGTCGGCAACGCGGCGCTCAACTGCAATTGCGTGAAATTACCGACGAACGTAATAAATGTAAGAACCGCAATGGAAATAAACGCCGTGCGCGTTAAATGACCGTTCTGATACGATTCCTCTCGAGCAAGCGCTCGAGACATGCTCCGCTTCGCTGACATCAATCACCTTCTCCACATTCAAACGCACAAACTATATGATAGCCCGTATGACAGAGGCATGGATATTCGCCTGCGGATTCCTGTTTTTGTCATTTCGGGGTAACGCTCCCCTATTTAGAGGTATCATGGCACACGAAAGAGGTAGGCAAGTTTTCGACGCAGGCAGCGTCGAGGGGGGGGGTGGAGGATAATGACAGTCAGGGCCATGTTCCACATCTGCATGGAGTTGTGGGGTATTTTCATATGCCTGATTTGCGCATGCGGAATTTTCATTGCAACCCCACACAAAACCAGACGAACTCGCATCAAAATACTCATGCAGATCGCCTGCATGCTTCTTCTTGGAACCGACGCGCTCAGCTGGTATTTTCGCGTAGATGCAGACGAAACCGCATACTATATGGTTCGCATAAGCAATTTCTCAGTATTCTGCATCAACTATATTTTCATGAGTTTCTTCGCAACCTATGTTTGGTTGACAGTGAGCAAACATCAGCATCGCAAACCAGCCGCATTGCGTGCTGTCTACGCATTATCCGTAATTGGAATTCTCTTACTTATCATCACACAATTCACTGGTCTTTTCTACTATTTCGATGACCACAATCTTTACCATCGCGGTAATTTCTATCTTCTTTCGCAGGCAATTGCGGTCTTGGGAATCGCATTATGCCTCTTCATGTTGATCTCATATCGCAAGAATCTTGATCGCATTATTTTCCTTTCCATGATGTCGTTCTTCGTGCTACCAGTATTGGCGACCATCTACCAAGCACTGGCATACAGTTTTTCATTGCAATGTTTGGCGATCGTGATTTCCACACAGATTATGTTCGTCATGGACACCGTGGAAATGAACATGCGATTCCACTCGCAACAGGCCGCCTACGAAAAAGCACGGTACGAAGCCGAACATGACGGCATGACCGGTTTGCTGAACAAGGAAGCGGGATGGAAACACATGCGCAAATATTTCGACCGCATGGATTCGCACGACGAAGCGATGCTGATGTTCGTCGACATCGACGATTTCAAAACCATCAACGACACATACGGACACACGGTCGGCGATTTCTGGATCCGCGAGGTCGCATCCCAACTTCGGCACATCTACCGGCAAGATGACATTATCTGCCGATATGGCGGTGACGAATTCTTGGCGCTTATTCGCAACACCGCCAGCGAACAGGTGCTTGAAACCACGCTGGGCATGTTCTTCCAACAGTTGGCACGCGCCTCGGAACAGCACGGGCAAGACGTGCATTGCAGTGTGGGCGTGTGCCGTATTGCAGCCGCTGACGGTGCCAGCCTTGGCACGGGGAGCGCCGATGGAGACGCGATCGGAAGCGTGGATTTCGGCCAATGCGTCGCACAGGACGACTTGGCGCTGTACGAAACCAAACGATTCAACAAAGGAACGTTCACCGTCTAC
>OGEN01001858.1_pt1 | contig 11942 bp, 8 predicted proteins | sample 1570671 | NCBI WGS metagenome assembly OGEN01 (sample SAMEA2582128, study PRJEB24529) | metagenome | biome: Human gut stool | place: China | collected 2011
GATGCGGCGGTGCACGAGTAAATCCTATGATAACTACTGTAGTCATAGAATTATACTATCGGATAGGCAAAAAATCAACCCTACTTAAGGGTTGTTCGGATTCGGCGAACGAATCAAATTTGTTGTCGAACCTCTTCCGTGAAGAGGTTCCTTAACAGGTCCGAAATACGTACCCTCATCCCACCTTGCGCGTCTTCCCTTCGGACGGAGGCTCCGACGCCCCTTCCGTGTTTGTCCTCATGTTCTCTTTGGGGATACACTTTGTTCCGACATAGACTACTTTTGCCTCCGTCCGCCACGCCCATCGGCCTCCCACCGTCACGCTTCCCCCGTCATGCTCACCGACACCCTCCGCGATCCCCTCCGACCCACCTTCGCCTTCGCGGCCTTCGACGAGAAGAAGCCGACCGTTGCCGATGCCCCAGACGCCCAAGACGCCTGGCCCGCATTCCTCGCGAGCTTTCCCGAGGACGTCTTCACGATCGACGACAGCCGCACGAAGCCCCTCGCGAAGACCTTCGGGTTCGCGCACCGCAGGATCTTCTGCCCGGCGGCGGTGATGAGCCTCATCGAAGCGTGCCCCTTCACGATGCGGCTCGAAGCCCGGGCGGGCGAACCCGGCGCCGACCCCGCGGGGCTTCTCTACGTCGCATCGGGAAAGCTCTCCGTGATCCGATCGGAGCAGACGCGGCGGCTCTCCCGAAACGAAGCGCTCATCCTCGACCCGAGCCAGCCGATGACGGTCACGTGCCAGGAGGAGACCGAGGCCCTTCTGATCCTCGTCTCGACGCAGTACTTCCTCACGCACGTGGGCGTGCAGCCGAGGCTCCTCGAGGGGCGGCAGCTCTCGGCTTCGCGCGGCGTCTACCACGCCTTTCTGCTCCAGACGCTCCGGCACTTCGCGCAGGAACTCCCCCGCATCGACCGCGCCGACACGGCGGAATTCTGCGACGGGATCTTCTGCTTCCTGCGGCCGCTCGCCTCAGCGGCGCTGCGCGAGCACGCTTCTCTTGAGCAGAGTTCCCGCGACGCCCGCCGCACCGAGGCGCTCCTCATCATGGAGCGGCGCTTCACGGATCCGACCTTGACGAGCGGCGCGATCGCGCGCGAACTCGGGATCTCGACCCGCTACCTCGACCGGATCTTCGCGGAGACCGGCATGACGGTGCGGCAGCACCTCATGGAACTCCGCCTCAGGCGCGCTTCGGTGCAGCTTCGCGAACCCCACATGATGTCGGCGACGGTCGCGAGCATCGCGAAGCGAAACGGCTTCGTCTCCCCCGCCCACTTCGCCCGGGCATTCCGGGCCCGATACCGCTATTCCCCAAAGGAATGGCGCTCCCTCTCCTCCTGAGGGATCCGGACCTTTGAAGTTCCGTTTCAGTCAAAAATCAGGTTCCTGATACGGCAAGGGTTCGGGCGCTTCCCGCCTCCTCTCCTCAACAATGAAATCAAGCCCGTCCCGGGGACGCAGCGACCGCGCGTGCGCCCCGTCGGCCCTCTGAAACCGGTCGGACCCTGGCGTCCGGTCAGTTCCTCAGAGCACCCGCGACCCGGAGGCACCCCGAGGGACGGCGCACACCACGAGGAGACCAACTCTATGACCGAAATGAAACTGAACCGCCGCGACCTCTTCACGGTCGGAGGCGCCTGCGCCGTCACCGCGGCGGCGTCTGGCCCCGGGCTCGCGTCGATGCTGGGGCAGGACGCCGAAGGCTTCGTCACCGCCAGCGCCTCCTGCACGATGGAGTGCCTGCACTGCCATCTCAAGGCCTTCGTGAAGGACGGGAAGATCGTGAAGATTGAGTCGTCCAACCCCTACGAAGGCAAAGCCTGCGCCCGCGGGCTCTCCCGCATCAAGTGGGTGTACGCGGAGGACCGCGTGCTCACCCCTCTGAAGCGCGTCGGCGAAAAGGGTGAAGGCCGGTTCGAGCCCATCACCTGGGACGAGGCCTTGGACACCATCGCCGCCAAAATGAAGGACGCGGTCGCGAAGGACGGGTCGAAGTCGATCCTGATGACCTCCGCCTCCGGGAACATGGACAGCATCGCCAACGGCATCATGAAGACGCTGGGCGCGTACCTGGGCGGCGTCACCTTCACGGCGGGGAGCCTCTGCTGCTCGGCCGTCACCGCTGCGATGGAGCCGATGGTGGGGATGCGCTACGTCGACACCCGCGACACGATCGCGGACTCGAAATTCATACTCTGCTGGGGAAACAACCCCATGGTGACGATGCAGGCCTACTGGCCGCGCTACCTTGAGGCGCAGCGCAAGGGCGCGAAGATCGTCGTCATCGACCCCCGAAAGAGCGAAACCGCCGCCCGCGCCGACCAGTGGATTCCGATCCGCCCCAACACCGATGCGGCGTTGGCGCTCGGCATGATCCGCGTCTTCCGTGAGGAGAAGCTCTTCGACGAAGCCTTCCTCAAAGCCCACACCGGCGCGCCCTTCCTGGTGGACGCCCAGGGGAAGCTCATGCGCGAAAAGGCGGACGACGCGAACGCCTACCTCGTCTTCGACGCGAAGACCAAGGCGGTCGTGCGTCACGACGCGCCGGGCGTCGACCCGATGCTGGTGGTCGCGGGCGAAAAGCTCCCCGCGGGCGTCAGGACCGTCTTCACGATGCTGCTCGACGAAGCCGACCCGTGGACGCTCGACAAAACGTCGGAAGAAACCGAAATCCCGAAGGACGTCATCGCGCAGCTTGCCCGTGAGTACGCCAAGAGCGGCGCCTCGATGATCATCGCGAACATGGGCACCTTCCAGCGCATCGAGTACGGCACCTATGCGGCGGCCTCGCACTTCGCGGTCGCGATGCTGACCGGGAACATCGGCCGCGCCGGGACCGGCGTCTGCGACGCGGGCGGCGTGGGTCAGATGGCGAAGTTCGGCGGCCCCGTCCCGGGCCCCAAGACGAAGCCCGCGGCGGTGCCGCCCATCCCGACGGCGAAGCTGGGTGAGGCGATCCTCACGGAGAAGCCCAACAAGATCAACGTCTGGTATTCGCAGACGTGCGCTCCGATCGGGCAGTGGCCCAACACGAACAAGGTCGTCGCCGCCATGAAGAAGGTTCCCTTCGTCGTGGTCGCCGAAACGCTCATGACCCCGACCGCGAAGCACGCCGAGATCGTGCTCCCCGCGGCGACGGTGTTCGAATATGAGTCGATCCTGGCGGGCGCGCGCACCCACTACGTGCAGTGGTCGGACGCCGCCGTCGCGCCTCAGGGCGAAGCCAAGCCCGACTACTGGATCATCCAGCAGTTGGCGAAGCGCCTCGGCTGCGGAGAAGCGTTCGACCTCACGCCCGAACAGATGGCCCGAAACGTGCTCAAACCCTCCGGCATCACGTTGGAAGAGGTCCGCAAGTCCCCGGTCTGCCCGGTCGAAGGCCCCTGGATTCCGTTCAAGGACGGGAACTTCTTCACGCCCTCGAAGAAGGGCATGCTCTTCGTGGAAGCCTGGGCGAAGAAGGGGATGAAGCCCATCCTCACCTACATCCGTTCGAAGGAAACCCCGAAGGGCGACCCGGCCTTGGCGGCCAAGTATCCGCTTCAGGCCACGCACCGCAAGGTGATCCGCAACATCCACACGAGCCATCAGAACAACGTGTGGCTGAAGAGCATGTTCGCGGGCGCCCCTCGTCTGGATGAACACGGAGGACGCGGGAAAGCGCGGGATCGCCGACGGCGACATGGTCGTCGTCTGGAACGACCGCGGGACCTACAAGGGCCGCGCGCTCGTGAACGACAACATCATCGTCGGCGCGATTTCGCTTGAGAACGGCTGGTGGCACGGCGAAGGCGGCTTCGTCTCGAGCTCGGTCCTGACGAACGACACGGTCGAAGTCCTCGGGACCGGCACCGCCATCAATTCCACCCTCGTCGACGTGAAGAAGGCTTGATCATGAAGAAACTCGGTTTTGTTTTCAACGCCGCACGCTGCAACGGGTGCGGAGCCTGCGCGATCGCGTGCAAGGAAGAAAAAGGCGTGCCCGACGACGTCTGGATGCGCCGCCGGTACGAAAACCCCCACGAATCCTCGTACCTCACGATGAACTGCGCGCACTGCGAGAAGCCCGCGTGCCTCGCGGCCTGCCCGGTGAAGGCCTACGCGAAGGACGCGGACGGTCTCGTCATCCAGGACCACGGGAAGTGCATCGGCTGCAAGGCGTGCGTCACGGCCTGCCCCTGGGGCGTGCCCGCCTACTCAGAGACGGACAAGAAGGTCCACAAGTGCGACGCCTGCGCGCCGCGCTTGGCCAAAGGTCTGCCTCCGGCCTGCGTCGCCGCCTGCCCGTGCGGCGCGATCGAGTTCGGCCCGATCGAAGAGCTCCGCGCGAAGTACCCGGACGCCGTCGTGAAGGGCTTTGCCTGGGCCGCAGCGGCCTTCGGGATGCCCGGGCCCGAGAGGACCGATCCGAACCTCGTGATCGTGCCCTTCAAGTGATGGAGGCTTGATCCCTGCCAGGGCGCGCCCCTGGGTGCGCACGGTCTTTCGTTTGGCGGCTCAAGGAAGGATCTGAGCCGAACGGACCGGAGAACAAGCGGGCCGATGCCCCCTCCGCGCACCGGCCCGCCTTCTTCAGAGAAAGCCCGTCGGCATCCGGCCTACTTCGCCGAAGCCTCCGCAGCGTTCGTCCCGGCGATCCGCCCGAAGACCACGACGTCGGCGATGCCGTTCCCGCCCACGCGGTTCGCGCCGTGGACGCCGCCCGTCACTTCGCCCGCGGCCCAGAGCCCCGGAATGACCTTCCCGGCATCGTCCAACACCCGCGCCTCACCGTCGATCCGGATCCCGCCCATCGTGTGATGCACGGCCGGCACCATCGGGGTCGCGTAGTAGGGACCCTCGGTCATGGGCTGGTCGTCCGAAGTCGCGCGCTTGAAGCCGAACTCATCTTCCTCAACCTTCCCCGTCACGACGGCGTTGTAGCCTTCGACCGAGGCTTTGAGCTTCGCGGAATCCATGCCGGTCTTCTTCGCGAGCTCATCCAACGTTTCGCCCGAGTAGGCCTGCCCGAGCTCGATCATCTCGCCCACGGTGAGAAGCTTCGAGAGGGTCGTGAGCGACGGGTACTTCACGTGGTTGGAGAGAATCCAGTATTCGCCGCCCTCCGCGAAGATCGCCTTGCAGAGCGTGTCGCGCGCGGCGTCTTCGTTCACGAACCTCTCGCCCGCGTTGTTGAGGAAGATGCGGTTGCGTCCGCTCGGCCACGAGGACATGATCCCGGTCTTCGGGGCGCCGCCCGGATGGAGCTGAATGTCGCTCAGGTTGATGAGGGCCGCGCCTGCGTCTTCCGCGAGCTTGAGCCCCTCGCCCTGCGACGCCTTGAAGTTGTTCGTGGACGGAATCTTCGCGTCCAGGACGAGCTCCTTCCAGACGCCGGTGTTGACCTTTTGGCGGAGTTCCACGTTCGCGGCGAACCCGCCCGTCGTGATCACGACGCCCTTCGCGGCGTTGACGACCAGCTTCTTCCCGTCATGCTCGGCCTCAACGCCGACGACGCGCCCCGAGGCGTCCTTCACCAACTTCTTCGCGGTCGTGTCGGTCAGCACCGTCACGCGGTCGGGGTAGGAGGCGATGAAGCGCTTCAGCGCGTTCACGTACCCGAAGCCCCCGCCCACGGCGCTGTGCCCGCGGGGATAGAGCCCGCCCACGATGGTGTTCACCTTCGCGCCGAAGCCGAGGCCCTTCCCCTCCATCCAGTGCATGCCTTCCAGGGCCTGCGACGTGAGGATCCTCACGAGCTCGGGGTCGTTCGTTTCATGGCCGCCCCGCATGGTGTCCTCAAAGAACTTCTCGACGGAGTCTTCAATCCCCTGACGGTTCTGGCGCTCGGGGTCGACGGCGTTGTAGCCCCCGCCCGAGACCACGGTGCTCCCGCCGAGATACCCGAGCTTTTCGATGATGACGACCTTGCCGCCCGCTTCAAGGGCGGCGGCCGCGGCGACGAGACCCGCGCCGCCACCGCCCACGATCGCGACCTCGGTATCGTAGGACGCCGCGAACGGCGCCTTTTCGATCTTCGTCTGGAATTTCGAGAGGTCCGCCCCGGCCTCTCTGAGGTTTTCCGTGACGGCGTGCCGCAGCGCAAAGCTCGTGACGGTCGCGCCCGTGACCGCGTCGACCGCGACGGTCTGACGCCCGATCATCTGCGAAGAGAGCAGCTTGATCGCGTCCTTCCCGACCCCGGGACTCTCGCGGTCGTCCGTGATGATCTTCTCGATCCGCCCGTCCTTCATGATGACGTCGACCGTCATCGGCGCGTTGTGCCCGGGAACGGTGTAGGAATAGACGGCATTGGGGCCCGCGGCCCCTGCGTCCGCCACGGCGAAGGCGGCGAACGCCGCCAAGAGCGCGGGCATGAGCGCGTTGGGGGATTGTCGTTTCATGCGACTCCTCTCCTCTGGTGTGTTCGGGATCCTTGGTCGGGAACCCGTGGTCCTCGGTCTGCGGCGAACGTACGAAAACGTCGGCCGCAAGACCATTCTATGCCCGGAACCCTTCTTTTCTTGGAACCTCTTCACGGAAGAGGTTCCACAACAAATTTGATTAGTTCACAAATTCCGAACACCCATTCGAATGGGTTGATTTTTTACCCATACGATAGTATAATTCTATTACTATAGTAGTTACTATAGGTTCTTCTCGTGACCCGCCGCATTCTGTTCGACCGCAATGCCCAGCTTTCCTTTGCCGACCTTGAACTGGAGGGGCACTACGCCGCCCGTGAGAAGAACCCTGACTACGTCGTGAGGATGCTTGGACGAATCTCCGACGAGGCCGTCGGTCGCGCGTTTTGGAGCGTCAGGGACGCCTTTGCCGAAGATGGCGCCGCCAAGCTCAGCGACACGGAGATTCACCGCATGTTGCGCGTTCACCTGGTGCAGATCGCGCTGAATTTGTCCGATCCCGGTATGGAGGGGCTGTTGGTGGCGGATCTCTACGTCCGCCGTTTCTGCGGCTTTACGGCCAGCTGCAAGGTACCCTCCGACACGACGATCCTCCGCTTCCGCCGCCGCATGGAAAACAACGACCTCGGCCGAGCGCTGTTCATGGATTCCGTCAAGGCCGCCGAGGAGGATGGCGCGATCCCCGAAGAGGACTACGCCGTCGCCGTTGACGCCACCTTCATCGACGCCCCGAGCTCCACGAAGAACAAGGACCGTGCGCGAGATCCGGAGATGGCTTCCGGTCGCAAGGCCCAGACCTGGCACTTCGGCATGAAGCTTCACGTGGCGGCGGTCGGAGCCGGCATCATCCGCGCCTGCGTGGCTGGCCCCGCCAACGAGCACGACATCACTCGCCTTGGGGACGTGCTCACGGGGAAGGAAACGAAGGGGGTCTTCGTCGACTCGGGCTACACGGGGTGCTTCAAGCGCGAGGATGTCGCTCAGTTCAATCTCGACCCGCAGAAGTGGTTCATCGCGGCCAAGCCGAGCACTGTGCGCAAGTACGAAAAGCTCGTTGAAAACCAGGAGGGCACGCTCGCCGAGAAGGCTCAGGCCTATCTCGACCTCTACCGAAGCATCGAGTTCTCCAAGGCCTCCGTCCGGTGCTGCGTCGAATGGTCGTTCCTCTGGCTCAAGCGCATCTTCGGCTACGCCAAGACGCGCTACCGCGGCATCGCGAAGAACCACAAGCGCTGCCTCACGCTTTACGGCCTGTACAACTGGATCCGGCTGAACAGTTGGCGCGAAGCCCAAGCGGCCCAAGCAGCCTGATTTTCGGCGCCGAGCCGTTCAAAACTCTGGGCAACCCCCCGAGTAGGGCGGAGCTTTGTCTAAAATATTGGGATCTGCCTACATTTTAGGCATCGAGCGCAGGGAGCCCCTGGATTGGTAAGCGAGGCCGAACGAATTCAAATTTCTTGGCCTTTCAGACCCCCTGCCGAGCACTCGAAATCAAGATTTTTGTTGTGGAACCTCTCAAAAGAGGCTCTCGTGAAGAGGTTCCTTCAGTCCTTTCCGTTCTCCTTGAGCTTCAACCACAAGGCCGCAATTTCCTGAGGCGTGCGCACACCCAACTTGCGGCAGGCGGAGGCCCTGTGAAACTTCACGGTGCGTTCCGCAATGTCGAGACGATAGGCGGCTTCCTTGTTGAGACAACCCTCGGCGATCAAGCTGAATACCTCCCGCTCGCGGTCGGTGAGCAGCGCCCACTTTCCAGTGAAGTCGATCGTTTCGCGGGCTTCCTTTGCCTTGATCCAGCTCGAGCGGATCGCATCCGTCACGGCCGCCTTCAGGCGGACGGGATCAACGGGCTTCAGCATGAATTCGAACGCCCCATGCTTGACCGCTCGGACGGCCATGTCGACGTCGCCGTGACCGGTGACGAAGATGACCGGAAGATCGTTCCCGTCCGCGCTCAGGCGGTCCTGAAGCGCGAGACCTGAGATCCCCGGCATGCGCACGTCCAAAATGATCGCCCCGGGAATCTCCGGGTCGTCGCCGTCGAGAAAGGCTTCCGCCGAGTCGTAGAGCTTCGTGCGCCACTTCGCCATCGTCAGCATGAACTCGTACGAGCGCCGCATAGCGACGTCGTCGTCAACGATGCGCACGACGGATGCGGCCTTGAGAACCGCATCGTCGACCGTCTGCTGCGTCGAGGGGCCGCCCGACTGGGGCGAAGTTTCCGTGTTCGTCATGTCTGTGTCTTTCCTATCGGACCTTGGGGAGCATCATCCAGGCTTCCACGAAACCGTCCGTCGTACGGCGCAGCATGAGGGCTCCTCCCTCACGCTCCATGATTTGGGCTGAAATCGCAAGTCCCAAACCGAGTCCGCTCTCGCGCCCGGCGGTCTTGGGTTCAAAGACGCGCTCCAAAACTTCGTCTGACACCGTGCCCCGGTTCCTGACGCAAATGCCGATACCGTCGGCAAATTTTGCATCGGGCGGGTTCCCCGACTCGAGGCAGACCACCGGACGGCTCTCCCTGCGGACGGCCTCGGCTGCATTCTTGAGGAGGTTGAGGAGCACCAATTCCAACTCCATGCGGCTTCCCTCCAAACGGACGTCGTCGGAGATCTTCGTCAAATCGAGCTCCAAACGGCACCGTTCGCCGTGAAGCCTGCGAAAAGTGGAGGCCGCCTCCGTCATGAAACCGCGGAGGGAAAAGCCTTCAACCCGCCGTGGCTCGCCCTTCGCGTAGCCACGGACGTGATCGATGATTTCCGCCGCACGCCGGTTTTGGGCCTCGATTTCGTCAAGCGCGCATTCAAGGAGCGCCCAGTCCGGCTCCTCGTGAGGTTTCCCTTCAAGGCCGGAGCGCCGCACGACCTCTTCCGTTCGGGTTGCCCGTACCCAATCACGGATCCCTTCAATGTAGTTCGAGATGACGCCGAGGGGCTGCTTCAGCTCATGCGCCACCATGTTGGAGAGCATGCTCAGCATCCCGACCTTCTGCATTTGGTCCAACCGCTCTCGGGCCACGCGGGCCTCCGTTTCCAAATGCCTTTGTTCGGCGAGCGCCGCCTCCAAAGAGGCCGTTCGTTCACGCACGACGCGCTCCACTTTGACGGCATGCACGATCCCACCGAGGATGAGCACGATCAGGAGGAGCACGTGCGGCCAATAGGCCTTGATGAAGCGCGCCGCGTCGAAATGCCGAAGATACGCATAGTGCCCCACCTCAAGCGTACGGTAGAGGCGGTCGACCGAAAGAAAGTCGCTTGCAATGCTCCACTCCGCACCCTCCTTGTCGATGGGCATCGAAAGGAGCACGGCCGCGACGCGTTTCGAGGCCTCGGCGCTGGCTCGCGAGGTCGTCGCGAACACCCATCCGGGATAGAGCGCCGTCGAGCGTCGGCAGCGGAAACCGGGCGTCGCCGGCTTTTCGTTGATGACCCGGAATTCTCCGGGCTTCACCAAACCCCGGGCCGTCGCCTCTTCGAGAAGGCAGGTTCTCACCAAGCCCACGTCAACGGCTGGATTGCGCCGCAGCTCTGCAAGAACCAACTGCATGGGGTAGCCCGTGAAGAGCACTTCCCCGAAGAAGGATTCCGGCTTCCACTTGTTGAGCCCGCGGTCTCTCCCGGCTTCTTCGATTTCACCCAAACCGACGTAGTATCCGCCGAAGCCGTTCGGCGCGACCGCCACGGCCCTCTTCCCCTTGAGATCTTCGAGCGTACGCAAATCCCCGCGCTCCGCGCGGACGAGAAAGGCGCCGCCCATCGCCGCATTGGGATCATCCGCTTCGCGGGGGCGCTGGGTGGCGAGGTGCCGTGCACCGAAGGTCTGCCGCGCAACCGCGAAGAACCCGGGGTTCGATATGAAGAAGTCGAGTTCGCGGTTGCTCAAAGCTGCCCGCATCGACTCGATGTCGTGATACGTCACGACGAGTTCCGCACCCTCAAGCGCGAGCTCCTTCCGGAGGTAGTTGATCGTCGGCAGGAAGGTCTCCGCACTCGTGAGTCTTCCCACCGTCTCCAGAATCCCTACCCTGACGGGACCCGAGTCCCACGCCTGCGCGGGCGCGGAAAGAAAGAGGAGCATGACGAAGGCGAACAGCGCTTCGCAGAGAGCCGCACGGCGCTTTCCCGCGCGGTTCCTGACGAACGCCGCCCGTCCCGACGGCACTACGCGGGCGCAGGTCGATCTTGATGTCGTTTGGAGATCGGTGGTGCGGTGGAGCATTCGCATCAGCAGGTTCTGGGTGAAGACGGTCTCACCATCGGGGCCACACCGGCTCCAACGTGATCCGTGCAAGGCGAAGCAGAATCTTGGTGGGGCCGTCAGGAAGATTTTCCGCCAACGGTTCGGCCTCGCGAATCCATTGAAGCCGCTCAGCGGCGTACGCGTCAAACCCGTTCGCGGAGTTCTCCTCGCCGGAGCGGCCGCCCTCGTACGCCTCCACATCGCGCTTCAGAAGTTGGTACCCAAAAGTAAGCGCGGCTCCCAAATGATCCTCCGGCAGTCGTTCGTCGGGAGCGAGTTCAAGACCCGAAGCCCTCATCCGACGGCGCATCTCGTCGCGGGGCTCCTGCATCATGAGCCCCGTTCTGTAGACGCTTTCGCTCGACGGAAAAAGCTCTCTGCCGACGCAGAACACCCGGGCGAAATCCTTCTGCGCCCCGCTGAGATCCGCGTCCTCGCCGAAGCTCTCCTTCCACGGCCCGATCCGTTCGAGAACGTCGGGGGCAGTCTCGCCGAGCCACGAGATGGCGAAGCGGACCGTTTCGAGGGCCTCGGCCGTGGGGCCCGACGTGAACCATGAGCCGGCAGCCAAAAGGAGAAGGCACCGCACTTTGGCGGCCTCAAGCGGCTCGGCCGCTATGACGCCGGCCGTGTTTCCGGGCTTTCCGGTCTGATCGTCCGTATGCATGTTTGTTCTTCCTTCAGTCAAGGAGCGCCCCGAAACGAATCCGTTCGGGGCGCTCCGGCATGTTGCTGGGGCAAGCCGGGCAAAAGGGGATTCTGCCCGAACTCGGCCACGCGGCACGGCTCACGCGCTCAAATGTTGACGCGCATCGGACGTCCCTTCACGAAGAGGTTCGGCTGCGTGAGCTTCACATCCTCTTCACGAATCCCGACGGCGACGCGCTTCGCGTCGGGATGGAGACGGCGGAGCTCGTCGACGGGCATGAGCTCCAGGGCGCGACCCGGGCAGGAAGCCACGCACGCGGGCTTCAGCCCCTTCTCGAGACGGTCGACGCACATGTCGCACTTCGTCATCGGGGTCTTGCCCTTTTCCGCGTACTGAGGCACGTGCCAGGGGCAAGCCGCTTCGCAGGCGCCGCAGCTCACGCACTTTGCCGGATCCACCCTGACGGCGCCGTACTTGTCGTCCTTCGTAATCGCCTTGACGGGGCAGATCTTCACGCAGGCCGGGTCGTCGCAGTGATTGCACCCCATCGAGAGCGGCACGATCTCCACCATCGGCGCGCGCGTGCCGAATTCGTGAAACGAAACGCGGCGCCACGTTTCCTTCATGTCGAAGC
>OGEN01001860.1_pt1 | contig 11930 bp, 8 predicted proteins | sample 1570671 | NCBI WGS metagenome assembly OGEN01 (sample SAMEA2582128, study PRJEB24529) | metagenome | biome: Human gut stool | place: China | collected 2011
TGGTACCAGGACGACATCGGCGGCAACCAGTTGGGCGGCGGCATGGTGTTCGGCCGCGTGGCGGCGCGCCATGCGGCGGCTCGTGCCAAGGCTTCGAAGGCTGCGAAGTAAGGGAGGACTGATCATGCTCAATACGAAACAACTCCTCTCCGCCCTTCTCGCGGCGGGCGTGCTGGCGCTCTCGGGTTCGGCGGGTGCCGCGGACTTCCTCGCGGACCGTCACGGTGCGCGCGGCGTCGAATGCAAGACCTGCCACCAGACGGCGACGCCGGCGCCTGGCGCCGTCGTGTCGTCCAAAGCCTGCGACGGCTGCCACGGCGGCCTCGACAAGGTGGCCGAACGCACGAAGGACATGGTCCCGAATCCGCACTACAACCACCTGATCAACACCGACTGCCAGGAATGCCACAAGGGGCATCAGCAGAGTCAGAACCTCTGCGGCTCGTGCCACAACCTGGAATGGAAGGTGCCGTAATCGGGTGAGTTGATCGCCGGATCAACGGCAACCCCCGCCGCCGGGCGACCCGAGCCGAAAGGCAAGCTTCTCCGGCGGCGGATCTCCTCCTCGACGCGTGAGGCTGGCGGTGAGACATGAGCCGCCCGATCACGCGGGCTGAGAGCCCGACCGGGAAGTGTGCCGGTCGGGTTCTTTTTTCTTTCCGGCGGGGCGCGGGATGGGGCTGCGCAAACCGTTTGTTTCCGGGTCGCCGGAACCTGAGGCCCGGGCGATAATCGTCCAAGCGGTTGGGGGTCTGCGCCCGACGAAATGCGCACACCCCTGCCCTGCCCGACCATCCCGACCGACCCGACCACCGACCCGACCACATGACCACCAAAAGCTCCTCCGCCCTTCCCACCCGCTGGCCCGAAAACTTCCGCCCGGACGACGTGACCGCGCCGGTGCACGGCGTCTTGGTGAAGGACCGCATCGAGCACGGCGACGCCCGTGGCGTGGGCCAGCACGCCCACAAGACGGGGCAGCTCACCATCACGCTCTCGGGCTGGGTGGGGTTGTCGGTCGGGGGTTCGATCGTCGCTTTGCCGGCCGGCACCGCCGCGTGGGTGCCTTCGGGCATCGCCCACGAAGGGATCCTGGGCGAGAACGCCTCGAGTTGGTACGTGCACTTCGCGGAGCCCCTCTGCGCGGAGCTCCCGAAGACGATCGAGCGCTTCTTCATCTCGAACCTCGCCTTGGAAGCGGCGCGGCGCTTCATCGACCGGAACGACCCCTTCGACGCCGACTCGCCCCTCGGGCGGATCGCCAGGGTGCTGATCGACGAGATCCGTTCGGCGGAGCGCCTCAAACCGGGCTTTGCGGCGCTCTCCACGCATCCCCTTTTGAAGGCCGTCGCCGAGGCGATCATTGCGAAGCCCGACATGCGGCTCTCGCGCGAAGACTACGCGGAAGCGGCCGGGATCTCGGGGCGGCAGCTCTCCCGCATCCTCGCGGCGGAAACGGGCAGAGGGTTCGGAGACTGGCGTCTGGAGCTCGTCATGCTTCAGGCGACGCTGCTTCTTCGCCGCGGGATGACCACCGAGGCCGTCGCGGCGGAGGTGGGGTATTCGAACGCGTCCGCCTTCATCGTGGCCTTCAAGCGCGTCTTCGGCGTGACGCCGGGGGCGTACGTGACCGGAAACTGAGGGGCGCCCGTCGTCAGGACCGCAGGAACGCAAAGGGGCGCCCACCGTGAGCGCCCCTCGTTTCGTTGCCTTCTCAGCCTCCGATTCACTTCCCAGGCGCGATCGTCCGCATGACGATCCCGCAGGCCTTTGCCAGAACCGCGTCGCGGGTTTGGAGGTCCGTCCCCGCCGGCATCCTCACGTGAACCGCCGCAAACCAGGCGGCGCCCTCCGGATCGAAGAGCATGGCGTGGACCGAGCGGTTCGTCTCGTCGTCGGACGACCCCGACCCAGTACGGTCCGCAACCGTCCAACCTTGCGGCACCTGCGCCTTGAAGAGGTGCGCGGAGTGCTTGTTGGCCTTCAACATGTCCTCCCACTCCATCCGTTCGTCCGGCGTGAAGTCGAGGTAGAGCTTCCTCCAGAGCTGCGTGATCGCGGACGGGCGCGTCTTGTCGCGCACGTCGTAGGTGGACGTCTTGTTGCAGTCGGGCTCGTAGCGGTCGATGCGGGTCCGGAGGTCCCCCTTCCACTGGAGCCACGCCGTCATCGCGGCGGGGCCGCCCAACGTCTTCATGAGGAGGTTCGCGGCGCGGTTGTCGCTCTCCGAACAAGCGGCGCGCGCGGCGTCCTTCACGCTGATCACGTCGTCCGGGTTCATCTTGGAGAGGACCGGCGCGTGCGGGGCGTCGCCGCCGACCGCTACCTTCACCTCATCCTTCATGTGGCCTTCGACGACGCGGGCGGCGAGGAGCGCCTTCACGGTGCTGTTCAGAGCGAACTGCTCCTGGCTCCTCCATTCGAGGACGACGTTCCCGGCTTCGTCCCGGACGGAGACGCCGATCTCGGCACCGGCTTCCTTTTCCAAGGTTTGGATGCCGTCCTGACCGGCGGGACCCGGGGGAAGAGCGGCGAAGGAACTGATGGGAAGTGCGGTGCCCGCCGCGCAGAGCGTGGCGGCGATGAGGGTTCGGCGGGAAATGGCGGCGTGGAGTGTCATGGTCGCGGTCCGTCGGGGGTTGGGGGTTGGGGGTTGGGCCTCCGGGCGTTCCTCTTTTGAGGAAGGTTGAGGCAGAGCGAAGCATATCAGGCGCCGCGCCCGCCGGAGCTTAAGAACACCGCCCGGACGTGCGGCCGGAGAGAGGAGCCGGGGCGTCCTGGCGGTGAGGATTGTGCTGGAGCGTGAGGTTTCGGCAGGAGCCGAAGCCTCAGGACCGGACGTGCGGGACGTTTCGACGAGGGACGCGGCGGCGACGGCCGATGCCCTGTGCGGTGCCGGTGACGACGATGGTTTTGCCGGTGTAGTCGATCTTCATGGGTGGTGCTCCCGTTTCGGACTTTGGTGTGGGTTGCTATGGGTTCTTGGGTTTCTTGACCGGAGTATCCGGAAGGTCCTCCGGCGGCCTTGGGTTCGGCTCGGGATCTCGTGCTTTCGGGTTGAGGCCGAACCGCGGGGGCCCGTCGGCATGCGCTGGGGTCTTGGGTTGCGAATGCCGTCGGAGGAGAGGACCTTCCCGTCGTCTCACGTGATGATTCGTAGAACCGCGCACCTACCATATCCAATGGTGATTTCTCATGCTTGGGCATGCGTTTCATGCATCCCTAAGAAGCCCTCATCCTCCGGATAAATGAAAGCCCCGATGCCGGTGACGTCGGGACTTCCGAAGAAGGTTCTGATTGTGGGTGCCGGGGTCTTCGGCAGGGAGGCCCGCCGGGAGTCTCAGCTCGCCGGGCGGTTGACGTTGAAGACCGGCTTGAGCTCCCGGATGAGGTACGCCTCCAGGGCGCAGGCGAGGTAGGCGTCCTTGATTTCGAAGCCGATCGTGCAGGCCCGACCGGAGGCCGCCTTGAGGCGCGTATCGACCGGCTGGTAGTCGCCGTCGACGTACCTTGAGTAGGTGTTGAGGCGCGCCGATATCCCGCGGGCGCGGTAGATTCCGCCTCCTCTCGAGACGCCCAACCCGACGTACGTGACGATGCCGTCTTCCGACACGAACGCATAGCAACCCTGCTTGTCGTAGTTGGGAACCGGGCCTTTCTGGACGAGAGCCGGACCCTGCCACTCCGGGGGCTCTCCGCCCATCTTAGCCGCGTCCCAGTGGAGGTCGAAGAAAACGCGCGTTGCCTCCCGAAGCCTCTTCAGCGTCGGCGCGTCGGCCCGATGCTTCTCATCGCGTGTCTGTCGGAGCGCTTTCTCATCTTTCTCGCGTGCGAGTCGAGCCTTGCGTTCTTCGGGCGTTTCCGGAACTTCAACTCCAGGCGTTTCGGATTTCGTCGTCATTCGTGTCTTCCCACCATCCACAACATGCGCTGATGGAGCAATATTACTCCCGAACCGCCGTCCCCTGGTCGACCCCAGGACAAACTACCCCGTGTAAGCAAAGCGATTTCGTCGTAGAATCCGTTCGAACGACCAAGCGACCACCCAGCGTGCGCCGCCTCCCTACGCCCCATCAACCACACTTCAGGGAAACGCACATGTACGAACGATTGACCAACATCTTCTCGGCCGCCGCGATCCGGATCGTGGGCGCGGCCGACGCCGCTCACACCCATCCGCACGACGTCACCGACCTCCTCCGCTGCGGATTCTGCGGGGCTTTGGGAGACGACCCCAAGCCCGAACGCTCCACCCCCACGCACTACGTCTGGGTCGAGGACGATCCGAAGAAGCGTTGCGGGGAGGAAGGCCGCGCCCTCTGGTGCGGCGCCCCGCAGCCCGCCTCCGCCGACGGCTCGCCCGAATGCCACCTCCGCCTTGAGGTGAACGACGTCACGGAACGTTTCGCCCGCGGCACGCAGCTGCTTCTTGCCCAAACCAAAGTCGGGAAGCTCCTCGTGATCGCGGCGCCGTCGGGAAGCGAAGCGGCCGGACTCGTTCGAAGGGTCTTCGCCTGCGGCACGGACGGGATGGCCGAGGGCGAGGTGCGCCCCGTTCAGCTCTCGAACCAGAAACTCGACCTCCCGCTTCTCTCCATCCTCGCCCGCGAATTCGGTCTGACGCTCGATGACGGGAGCGAGTGCGAGCGCCGCGGGGCGATCCTCGATGAGGCGTTCCCGAGCGCCGACCACTTCCCTTCCGCGCCCGAGTTCTCCCGATTCGTCCGGGAGCAGTGCGGGGCGGACGTGGATCTTCTTGGTCATCCAGACGAGGCGCTCGTCGCCCTGCAGGAGGAAGAGGAACGCTTCTCCGCCGCTCTTGAGCCCCGGCTCCTCAGGCAGGCGCTTCGGCGGAAGTTCGCGGGCGAGAGGTCTCTTCAACTCGAGAAGATGACGGCCCGGCAGTTCGACGACATCCTCGAGGCTACGTCTTCGACGCTCTCGAGCCTCAAAACGCGCTCGGGATGCGCGCTTCACCACCACGTCGCGCACATCCTATCCGAGCGCGGCGTCTCGTACACCGAGCGGGGTGACGCGGACGACGCGCAACCGGCCGGCTTCATCCTCTCCGTCGCGGACGCCATGTCCGAAGCGGACCATCCGGCCGAGCGCTTCCTCGCGTCGAAACCCGAGCTCAAGGACGACTGGCGCAAGGTCTTCACGGATATTGAGGACATTCGCGTCAAGTACCTCCTCACGCTCGACTGCTCGATCTCCGAAGCCTCGCTCGAAGACATGACCGCAGCCGGCGTCCGGCTCGTCGTGCCGCAGCCCTACCGGCAAACCTATCCGGCGTCTCTGCAGCGGAGGATCATCACCTTCGCCGACTTCATCGAGGAGGTTCTCGAGTTCCAGAAGAACCTGCCCGACGCCGACCGACGACCGCGCTGACCCGCGTGTCGCGCCAATACGAAAGGGGCCCGACCGGACCCCTTTCCCTTTTTCAGCACGCAAGAAAAGCCGTCAATCCGCCAGCATCGCGAGGCGCTTCCTCACCGTTTCCGCGAGGAACGTCGCCGCGCCGCCGAGCACCCCGTCGTTGAAGTCGAACTTCGGATGATGCAAAGACGCCTGGTGTTTGGCGTCCCGGACGCCGAAGCGGATCATGGTCCCCGGCACCACGGCCTGGTATTCCGAGAAGTCTTCGCCGCCCATCGTGAGCGGGAAGTCGACGCCGGTGCCCTCCCCGTAGAGTTCGTCCGCGGCTGCGCGGGCGAAAGCCGTCGTCTCCGGGTGGTTGATGACGGGATTCCCGAAGTCTTCGATGCGGAGGCTCCCCACGCACCCGTGGGCTTCCGCGACGGCCTTCACGGTCTTCGCCATCTCGGCGCGGACCTTCTTTCGCGTTTCCGCGTCGAACGTGCGGACCGTACCGGAGAGTTCCGCCTTCGCAGGGATGACGTTGCACGCAGGCGTGGAGCCCGCCACGAAGCTGCAGACCGAAATCACGACCGGCTGCGTCGGATCGATGCGGCGCGTCACGACCGTCTGGAGCGCCCCAACCAATTCCGCCCCGCAGGGGATGGGGTCGACCGCCATCTGCGGGCGCGCCCCGTGCCCGCCCTTCCCTTCGATGGTCACGTAGAAGAAGTCGGCGGCGGCCTGCATGGGCCCCACCTTGAACCCCATCTTCCCCGCGTCGACCGATGGTTCGGCGTGCATGCCGTAGATCTCGCGGACGTCGTACTTCCGGAGCGCCCCCGCCTTCACCACGGCCATCGCGCCGGTGCCGATTTCTTCGGCCGGCTGGAAGATCCCGAGCACGCGCCCGGGGAAATCGTTCTTCGCGTGCAGCGCCGCCAAGGCGCCCGCGAGCCACGTCGTGTGCCCGTCATGCCCGCAGGTGTGGGCGCACCCCGGGGTCTGCGAAGCGTAGGGGGTGCCGGACGCATCCGTCATCGGGAGCGCGTCCATGTCGGCGCGAAGCGCGATCGTGGGGCCGGGGCGGTTCCCTTCGACCGTCACGAAGAGTGCGCTCTCCAGCGTTTCGTTCTCAATCGCGGTGACGCCGTGATCCGAAAGCCATTTGGCGACGCGCATGCGGGTGCCTGCGGTGTCGAACCCGCGCTCGGGATGCTGATGGAGGTCGTGCCGGAGCGCGATGAGGTCGGGGAGGATCGCCGCGACTTCGGGCGCGGGGACGTAGGCCTGATCCGCCGGGGCGGGCTTGGCGGACTTCGGTGCCTTCACGGCCTTCACCTTCTTCGGGGCGGCGGCCGCCTTCTTCTCCGCCTTCACGGCCTTTTCGACCTTTGCGGCCTTCTCCGCTTTTTCAGCCTTCTCGGCCTTCTTCGATGTCATCTTCTTGGTCGCCATGGCGCGCTCCTCCGGTATGGGTGAGTCTTTCGAGTCTATGCCCCGGGTGCGGCGGCCCGCCTCTGGCGTTCCGCCTACGGACTTCCGGAAGATGCGCAATTCGTGATCAGGGCCCTCCGATCTTGATCGTTCTCCCTTGCTTTTGCGCTGACCCCGTACGTCCGACCGGCCTCATTCGTACAATTCTTAGCATTGCTTCCCACCATTCACGCAAGAAGGCGGACACCATGTACATCTTCACGAAGGACACGACCGAACGGGTCATCTACGAACTGCTTCTGAAGTTGATGACGAAGGGTCAGAAAAAGCTCTTCATCGAAGCGGGCCTTTTGGACCGCAGGGGCCGTCCACCCAAAGGGATGACGTTGAAAGAGACCGTGCAGAAGGCCGCCTTGAAGGACCTGAAGCGCGTCACCGACACCGTGGGCCGCTGCGTCGACCTGATCGACCCTGACTTCAACACCTTCCACAACGTGGGCGAGCAGATCACGGATTTCTTGAGGATGCTGGACGACCCCGGCGACCAACGGGAGCTTCAGAACTGGTTTCAGATGAGGGCCGCGGCGGCGCTCTTCCAGACGATGGAAAAGCGAAACGTCAACGAGCATCTTCGCGAAGTCCTCTTCCGCGCGCTCTACGCGTTCTTTTCCCAAGAGAGCAAACCGAAGCTTCTTGAACTCACCCTCACCGCCATCATGATGGCGCCCACCTCCCGCGCGACCGCCCTCAAAGAATCGAGCGTCCTCGCCAAAGAAGCCGCGAACCTCGACGTGGAGGCGCTCTCCAACCTCTGGACGCGCCTCATCACCGGCTCCGCCCGGCCCGCGAGCGTCGCGGAGATGGTGACGCCGCTCACCGGCGTGAAGCTTCTCTCCTCGGACGACCCCACCGTGCTCAAAGCCCGGCGGCTTTTGGCCGCCTTCTCGCCGCGCTCGCGCGAGAAGCTTTTGGACGCCATGAAGTCCTCCTCCGCGGTGCGGAACGCCATCAATCAGCGCGTCGAATCGGTCGAGGATCCCAACTATCTCATCGTGCTGAGCTCGGTGTTGACGCCCTCCGTCGTCCCCACGGACCTTCAGACGGACCTCATTCCGCAGCTCTACGGCTTCATCGCCGACGAATTGAACGCCAAGGGACCGCTCCGCTACGTGACCCTGGAAACCCAGCGCGTCTTCTGGAGCGTCTACGTGAAGAACACCCCCAAGAAGGGGACGCCCAACCCGGCGGGCGAGAAGATGCTCCGCCCGGTGGTGGAGAAGCTCGGCCCGCGCGCCTTCCTCACGGCCTTTGCCGGGTGGCTCACCGAAACCTTCGACAAGCCCTTCGACGCGATCGGGCAGGAGTGCCGCTCGATCAAGTGGCCCGACGACCTCTTCTACGGCGTGCCCGCCGCGGCGCTGGCGGACGACGGTCCCTTCGAGGGCCTCTACGCGCACTGGGACCGGGGCGAATCCGCCCCGGCCGTGAAGCCCATGCCGATCACCGCGACCCCGCAGCCCCAGAACGACGTCTCGGCCGCGATCGAAGCCGTCTACAAGGCGATGGAGGTGGCCGCGCCCGCACAGCTCCGTGACGCGGCGGCGCGTGAACGGAAGGCCAAACAACTCGAGGCCGCCGACGAGAAGCGCACCGCGCGGGCCCTGGGGCTCGCGCTCTCGGCCGCGCAGAAGGCGAAGGCCGAAGAGGACGCGAAGAAGGCGCGGGAAGCCGCGGCCGCTGAAGATGCGGCCGCCGGGACGCCGTCCGCCAAGGCCGTTTCCAAGCCCGAACCCGTGAAGGCAGCCGAACCCGTGAAGGAAGCGGCGAAGAAGACGGTGAAGGCCGCCAAGACGGAGAAGACCGAGAAGACGGACAAGACGGACAAGGCGGTCAAGTCCGCCGCCGCGGCGAAGCCCGCCGAGCAGGCGAAGGAACCCGCCTCGACGACTAAGGCTGCCAAGTCCTCCAAGCCCGAAACCGGCCGCTCGAGGCTCTCCGCCGCCGTGGGCGCGATCGCCGGGGGCGAACCCGTGCGCGACGCCTGGCCGGAATTTCTCACCGCCGGGACGGTGCACGTCAAGCGCGACGAGGTCCCCAATCCGCCCAAACTCAAAACCGTCGCCACGAAGGACGGCCTCCTCGTCAAGGAAGAGGAGGAAGCCGCCGCGGCGAAGGCGGCGCTCAAAGAAGCGGCCAAGGCCGCCAAGGAAGCCGCGAAGGCCGCCGCCAAGAAGAAGGCGGCGCAACCGGTGGAGCCTGTTCAGCCTGCTGAACCCGTTGAGGCTGAAGAAGCCGTGGAAGCGCAGGCCGCTGAACCGGTTGCCGAAGCCGAAACGCCTGAGGCGGAAGCCGCCGAGATGAAGACCCAGGTCGCTCTGGTGAAGGCTGAAGCTGTTGAGTCTGCCGACGCCGGTGAAGCCGCTTCCGAAGCCGTCGCCAACGAACCTGCTGAAGCCGCTGAAACTGTCGCCGACGTTGCTCCCGAAGCCCCGGCCAAGAAGAAGGCCTCCAAGAAGAAGCCCGCGGCCTCCCCCTTCCAGATCTTGGAGACGCCGCCCACCGACCCGTTGGTGCTTCCGATCGAAAACGACGTGCCGACGCCCGCCTTGGACGTCCCGGCGCGCGGGCGCAGGCTCTTGGGCGTCATCCGCATCTGGCAGAACTTCATCAACTTCTACCCCGTCGCCGAGTGGCTCCAGGGGACCTTCAAGCCGCGGTCCTCGGACGACGTCCGGCACGAGTTTCCGCTCCACGGCGCGATGAACCTCCGGAATTGGACCCGCGCGAAGCCCGCGCACGGCGAGCTCTATGTCCTCGACTTCCTTCAGGGTGAGATCGAGCGAACGGAAAACGCCGACTACCGCTTTGCGGCGGACGTCTCCGTCATGATGAAGGAAAAGCGCGTGCTCCCTGCCGCCAAGTACGGCGTCTACCCGGTCGTCCACGGTGAGGCCGCGGATTCGGACGTCCTGAAGACGGTCGTCGCGACCGACGCGGCGGTCCCCGCCCGGGGCGACGTCCTCTGGGCGACGGACGGTTTCCTCTTTGGGCCCTACGCCATCCGCGAGAACGTCCAAAAGCAGCCCTACGTGTCGCTCCCGCAGAAGGACGCGGTCTACGGGACCGGGGTGCTCCGCGCCTGGCGTTCCGGCAAGAAGACCCTCCCCGTTCAGGCGGCGAAGGTCTTCTTCGGGGTCGACGACGACAAGATGCCGGTCTTTGCGCCGGTCCATTGGGTCTCGATCGCGGGTCTGGAGCGCGTCGCCGCCGACCGCATCAGCGAAAACCTCCTCTTTGCGGAGGCGTCCGCCGGTCTCGTCGAGGCGGAGGAGCACCCCGACGCCGACGCCCGCTGGAACCTCCTCACCACGAACGAAGCCTTTGCGGCCTCCCGCCGCGCCCGCATTGAAGCGGGGCTGGGTTCCCGCACCGGCATCGTGCAGATGGCGGAGCGCCTGCGCCCGATGTTCGTCTCCGTGTTGGCGGAAGTGGCCGACGTCGCCAACACCGGCCGCACGGGCGGGGTCGTGACGCCGGAGCGTGCGGACGAGATCATCACCGCCCTCGTCGACACCCCGAAGGTGGCGGCGGGGCTGACCGGGCACAAGCGGATCACGACGCTTTTGGAAGACACCGAAAAGCGCTTGGTCGAGACGCGAAGCGAACTCACCCGGGCGCGCTCCGAATTGAAGAAAATCGAGTCCGAGGCCGACCTTCACAGGAAGGCCGCTTCGGACGCCGAAAAGACGATCGAGGACGCGAAGCGCGCCGTCGAGAACGTCGACATCCTGAAGCCCTTGGCCGCCATCCGCGCGGGGCTTGAAGCCGACATCAAGACCTTGGAAGTCCAGAAGTCGCACGCCATGGCGGTCTTCGCGGAAGAAGCCGACCGGATCGGCGAGCACCTCCGCGCGCAGGTCCGCGCCGTCAAGGACGTCGCCTTTGAAGGCGCCGTCGCCGCGAAGTTCGCGGAAGCCGCGGCCGAGTGGAACGCCAGGGAAGAGGCGGAAGCCTTTGCGGCGAAGGCCGACGACATGGCGAAGCGCGAGATGAGCCCCTTGACGGGCGCCAAACTCGTCGACCACCTGATCGACACCCTCACCGTGCGCCGCCCCTATGCGGCCGAAGACGTTCTGAATCTCTACCTCACCGTCACCCAGCACTTCCTCACGATCTTCGCGGGGGCGCCGGGGTCGGGCAAAACCTCCGCCTGCACGCTGATCGCGGACGCCCTGGGGTTGGTGAAGGCCGAGCGCTTCCTCCCGGTCTCGGTCGAGCGAGGGTGGACGAGCAAGCGCGACTTCATCGGGTATTGGAACCCCTTGACGAAGCGGTTCGAGTCCGCCGACTCCGCGCGCTACGAAGCCGTGCGCATGATGGACGTCGAGGCCCGCCGCGGAATGGCGACGGCGCCCTACTTCATGCTGTTGGACGAAGCGAACCTCTCCCCCATGGAGTACTACTGGGCGGACTTCATGAACGTCTCGGACGATCGCGGGAATTTGGCGTTCCTCTCCTTGGGCGGCGACACCCGCTGCAGGATTCCGGACCACCTCCGGTTCCTCGCCACCATCAACAACGACTTCACGACGGAGGCGCTTTCGCCGCGCCTTTTGGACCGCGCCGCGATCGTGACGCTCCCTGAAACCGAAATCGTCTCGCCCACGGATCTGGCGGACGCCCCCTTGATCCCCTGGCGCGCCTTGACGGCCACGTTCGGCGCGAAGCCCGCGGACGAGCGCGTGAAGACGCTCGTCGCGGAGCTCGAAGCCGCTTTCGCCGGGCTCGGCATCGCGCCCTCGATCCGTACGAGGAAGGATTTGCTGGGCTACGTCGCCGCCGGGATCCCGCTCTTCGGGAACACCGCGACGCCGCTCGACTACGCCGCGATGCAGCGCCTGATCCCCAAGGTCAACGCCGCCGGGGACGACGCGGGCGACGCCCTGAAGCGCCTCCGGGACTTCACGCAGGCGCGCGGGATGGTGAGGACCGAAGCGGCCGTGCTCGACATCCTCCGCCGCGGCGAAGAAGCCATGGGCTGCTACCGCTGGTTCTGACGGGAGGTGAGCCGCCATGGCAGACGCCTTTCTTGAAACCCAAGCGGCCGGCGCGGGCGTGACCGCCATGAAGAGCGG
>OGEN01001871.1_pt1 | contig 11861 bp, 10 predicted proteins | sample 1570671 | NCBI WGS metagenome assembly OGEN01 (sample SAMEA2582128, study PRJEB24529) | metagenome | biome: Human gut stool | place: China | collected 2011
TTTATTGCTCCCGGTCCGAAAAGACATCACGGAAGACCGGATCCGCCTTTTCAAAGGTCTGGAGTGCAATCCCCCGGTTCACGTCCGCCAGCAGCAGCAGCGTGTCCCCGGGCCGGACGCCGAACATCTCCCGCACCTCCTTAGGCACCACGATCTGCCCCTTCGGCCCCAGCTTCACCGAGGCCAGATACTTTCCCTCCGGCATAGCCGCCTTGTCCATCGTTCTTCCCTCCTCCGCCTATCTGTTGGAATTGTAACCGATTTCCTACACTTCGTCAACCGGGATTGCCCCAGTTGTCAACCAGATGCTTCTCTGCTACAATACAGGCAGAACGGAAGGAGGCGGCCGCCGTGCAGCTTGATCCCATCACCCGCGCAGTCCTGGACGCCATGCAGGAGGGCGTGCTGATCATTGACGCGCAGGAGCGCATTGTCTATGGAAACCGGGCCTATGTGGCCTTTCTGGAGAAGGAGGCCGGCGGGCCCATCGGGCCGATCGAGGGATACCCCCTGCGGCTGCTGCGCCCCGGTGCCCGGCTGCCGGAGGTGCTGGCTCAGAAGCGCCCCATCCTGCACACCCCGCGCCAGGAGAGCGAGGACATCTACTTCGTCAACATGTACCCCATCTTCGACGGAGCGGAGGTGGTGGGCGGCCTGTCGGTGGTTACCTTTTGGAAGGACGCCTTCGACTTCCGGGCGGAGCTGGAGCGCTATGAAAAGCGCAGCCGTCAGGTGCTCCGCCGAGTCAACAAGGCCAACGCCGCCCACTACACCTTTGACTCCATTGTGGCGGTCTCCCCCCGGTCGGCGGCCTGCCGGGAGCTGGCCAGCCGCCTGGCCCAGACCGACGTCACCGTCCTGCTCCAGTCGGAGAGCGGCACGGGAAAGGAGCTGTACGCCCAGGCCATCCACAACGCCAGCCCCCGCTCCGCCGGGGTGTTCGTGGCCATCAACTGCGCCAACTTCAACGCCAATATGCTGGAGTCCGAGCTCTTCGGCTATACCGAGGGGGCCTTTACTGGCGCCAAGCGGGGCGGGAAGATCGGCCTCTTTGAGGCCGCCGCCGGCGGGACGCTCTTTCTGGACGAGATCTCCGAGATGGACGTCGGCCTCCAGTCCAAGCTCCTGCGCGCCCTCCAGGAACGCCGCATCCGGCCGGTGGGCGGCGTGGAGGAGGTGGAGACCGACGTGCGCATCATCGCCGCCTGCAACGCCGATCTGCCCCGCTATGTGGAGGAGGGGAAATTCCGCACCGACCTGTTCTACCGCCTCAACACCTTCCCCATCCACATCCCGCCGCTGCGGGAGCGGAGAGAGGACATCCCTCCTCTCTGCCGCAGCCTGCTGGACGAGCTGTCCCGCAAGCTCAAGCGACGTCTGGAGCTAACGCCCGAGGCCCTGGACCGCCTGCTGGCCCACAACTGGCCGGGCAATGTGCGGGAGCTGCGCAACGTGCTGGAGTTCTGCGCCTATCTGACCCCTTCCGGTCTCATTACCGAGCTGTCCCTCCCCGAAAACCTCCGGACTGGTCCAACTGCACAGCCGTCTCTCACACTGGCCCAGCCCCCCCGCCCCTTTGAAAAACAGGAGATTCTCCGCCTGCTGGCGTGCAACGGCTCCCACCTGGAGGGCAAGAAAAAGACCGCTGCCCAGCTTGGCATCTCTCTGGCAAGCCTCTACAACAAGTTGAATGGGTCGTTCTAACTTTTTAGAATTTATTTCTAGTTTTTTAGAAATCAGCTGTATCAGTATGCGCGAGTAGTTACCATTTGGTTTCTATCCATTAAAATTCCAATATTTTAGAAATCATGCTTTTCTCCTCTCTTCCGGCCGTTCCCCCAAGATACTGCAAGGACTGCTTTTTTATCCCCCGTCCCCGCTCTTTCACTTTGGCATCCGGATTGCTTATTCTCTTGCTGCAAGCAGCGTGTGGAGAGGTTGCTTGAATAAAAGAGGAGGTAATGCGAATGTCACCTTTAGCGATTCTCGGATTCCTGACGGTCATTATCATGCTGGTGCTGATCATGACCAAAAAAGCATCCCCGCTGGTGGCCCTCATTGTGGTACCCGTGGTCACCGGCATCATCTCCTGTTTCTTCATCGCGGTTGTGCCGGAGGGCGCCGCGGAGGGGACGCAGGGTGTGGTCGACTTTGTCGCCAACTTCAAGTCCCTGGGCGACATGATCACCGGCTCCAAGGGCATCGGCTCTGTGGCCGCCACCGGCGTCATGTTCATTTTTTCCATTCTGTTCTTTGGTATCCTGACCGACGCCGGTACCTTCCGCCCCATCATTAAGGGGATTCTGAACCTGGTGGGAACGGATCCCGTCAAAATCGGCATCGGCACCGCCATTCTGGCTGCCATCGTCCATCTGGACGGCTCCGGAGCGGTCACCTTCCTGATCTGTGTGCCCGCGCTGCTTCCTCTGTATGACGCGCTCGGCATGCGCCGCACTACGCTGGCCACCATTGTGGCCCTCTCCGCCGGCACCATGAATATCCTGCCCTGGGGCGGCCCCACCATCCGTGCCGCCACCGCGCTGGGCATGGGCGATAACCCCGTCGCCTTCTTCCTTCCCGTCCTTCCCGCCGTGCTGGTGGGCCTGGTATGTGTGCTGGTTATCTCCGCATTCCTGGGAGCCGGCGAGAAAAAGCGCATCGGCGCCGTGGCTCTCCAGGCCGCCGGAAATACCGAGCAGGAGCTCACCGAGGAGCAGAAGGCCCTGCTGCGTCCCCACCTGTTCTGGGTGAACATCATCCTCATTGTGGCCGCTATCGTGTCCCTGCTGTTCTCCGGCTTCGCCCCCGCGGTGGTATTCATGGCCTTCTACGTGCTGGCCACCGTCATCAACTACCCCAGCGTGAAGGATTCCAAGGCCCGGGTGGACGCCCACGCCAAGGAGGCCCTCATGATGTGCTCCGTGCTCTTCGCCGCCGGCTGCTTCACCGGCATCATGCAGGGCACCGGCATGATCACCGAGATGGCCAGCACGCTAGTCTCCATCATCCCCCATACGATGGGCAAGTTCTTCCCCCTCATCATCGGCATCATCGGTATGCCCGCCTCCCTGCTCTTTGATCCCGACTCCTTCTACTACGGCGTACTCCCCGTGCTGGCTCAGACCGCCGAGGGCTTCGGCGTCGCCGGTGTAGATGTCGGCCGCGCCGCTATCCTGGGTCAGATGACCATCGGCTTCCCCGTCTCCCCTCTGACCGCCTCTACCTTCCTGCTGGTGGGCCTGTCCGGCGTGGACTTCGGCGAGCACCAGAAGAAGACCATCCCGCTGGCCTGGCTGGTGTCCCTGGTGATGGTGGTTGTCGCCATTCTCACCCGCGGCATCGCCATCTGAGCCGCTCTCTCGTCTTTGAAATGTCAATTATCAGAAAGGAAGTCATTGCATGACGAAAACCATCCGCATCGGCAGCGGGGCCGGCTATGCCGGCGACCGGCTGGAGCCCTCACTGGAGCTGATCGAAAAGGGCAACCTGGACTATATCAGCTATGAGTGCCTGGCCGAGCGCACCATCGCCATCGGGCAGCAGGCCAAGCTGAAGGACCCGTCCAAGGGATACAACGGTCTTCTGGAGCACCGCATGGAGAAGGCCCTTCCCCTGTGCTGGAAGCACAAGGTGAAGCTCATCACCAACATGGGCTCTGCCAATCCCCAGGCCGCTGCCCAGAAGTGCGTGGAGATTGCCCGCAGGCACGGCCTGACCGGCATGAAGATCGCCTGCGTCACCGGCGACGATCTGCTGCCCGTCATCAACAAGTACATGGACGCCGAGGTGTGGGAGACCCACGAGCCCCTGTCCAAGCTCCCCGGTGAGATCGTCTCCGCCAACGCCTACATGGGCGTGGAGGGTATTCTGAAAGCCCTGGAGCAGGGCGCCGACGTGGTCATCACCGGACGCGTAGCCGACCCCGCCATCTTCATGGCCCCCGCCATCCACGCCTTCGGCTGGTCGCTGGAGGACTGGGACAAGCTGGGCAAGGGCACCATGATGGGCCACCTCCTGGAGTGCGGCGGCCAGGTCACTGGCGGCTACTTCGCCGAACCCGGCAAGAAGGATGTCCCCGGCCTGGGCCACCTGGGCTTCCCCATTGTGGAGATCTCCGAGGACGGGTCCTTCTTCGTCACCAAGATTCCGGAGTCCGGCGGCATGGTCACGGTGGAGACCTGCTCCGAGCAGATCGTCTACGAGATTCACGATCCCGAGAACTACCTGACCCCCGATGTGGTGGCCGACTTCAAGCAGGTCAAGTTTACCGAGGTGGAGAAGGATAAAGTGAAGGTGGAGGGCGCCTCCGGCAAGCCCAGGACCGAGACCTTCAAGTGTTCCATCGGCTACAAGGACTGCTACATCGGCGACGGCGAGATCAGCTACGGAGGCCCCGGCTGCGTGGCCCGCGGTAGGCTGGCCCTGGACATCATCAAGGAACGCCTGGAGCTGGTGGCCCCCGGCGTGTTTGACGAGCTGAAGTTCGACCTCATCGGCTGCAACAGCCTGTACTGGAACCCTGACTTCAAGTACAACGAAGAGCCCAGCGAGGTGCGGGTCCGCGTGTCCGGCCGGGCCAAGGCCAGGGCCGACGCCGAGCTCATCGGCAACGAGGTGGAGGCCCTCTACACCAATGGCCCAGCCGGCGGCTGCGGCGCCGTCAAGCGCACCCGCGACATTGTGTCCGTGGCCTCCATTCTGGTGAGCCGCTGCGATGTTAAGCCCGAAGTCGAGATCTTTGAAGTCTGATTTCAAGACAGAAAGGAGGCATTTTCTATGAAACTCTGGGATATCGCACACTCCCGCACCGGCGACAAGGGCAACATCTCCAACATCTCCCTCATCGCCTACGACCCCAAGGACTATGCGCTGCTCAAGGAGAGAGTCACCGCTGAGCGGGTGAAGGAGCACTTCAAGGGCATGGTCAAGGGTGAGGTGGTTCGCTATGAGCTGCCCAATATCCATGCGCTGAACTTTGTCATGTACGCCGCCCTGGGCGGCGGCGTAACCCGCTCCCTCTCCGTGGACATGCACGGCAAGGGCCTGTCCTCCTACCTGCTGGACATGGAGCTTTGAGCCTTTTCAAAAAAAGCGCCGCCCCGGAGCCTGTCGCTCCGGGGCGGCGCTTTGCCGCGTCAGTCCCGATCCATCTCATAGGTGAGCACGCCGCCGGTTCTGGCGTCGATCTTGTACTCGTACTCCATGCCGCCGGCCTTGAACTCCACCTTATAGCAGGGCGTGCGCTCGTCCAGCTCCTCCTCCACCTCCAGCTCGTAGGTGTCGGTCAGCGCCACCCCCGCGTGGGCCAACGCCGCGTCCCGGGCGGCATCCCGCCCGATGGCCTGGTCCGCGGGCAGGGCATTGGGGTGCTCCTCCCGCTTGCTCTTGAGCACGCTGCCGTCCGCGGCAGCAATCTCGTACTCGTACTCTGTAGTACCTGCCCAGAATTCCAGCTCGTAGGTCAGGCGGCCATCGTCAAAGTCCCGCTTGACCGTCAGCCCGCGCACGTCCCCTTCGGCCACGCCCGCATGGGCGAAGGCCGCGGCTTTGGCCGCCGCCTCGCCGATGTCGGTCTGAGCGGTACTTCCGCCGCTGGTCAGGCTGCCGCCCTTTTGCTCCCGCCCGTGCTTGACAATGGCGCCGGTGGCGGCATCTACATCGTACTCATACTCCGTGTTTCCGGCAAAAAACTCCACCTCGTATACCATACGGCCGTCCTCATAGTCGTAGTCAGCCTCCAGGAACACCACGTCCCCACTGGTCACACCCGCATGGGTCAGGGCGGCCTCCTTGGCGGCCTCCACACCGATATAGGCGCTCTGGCTGGCTGTACCTACCGAGTTTAGCGCCGGGTTGGAGGCGGTCGTGCTGGTCTGTCCCCCCGCGCTGTCCGGGGTCTGGACTGCGGTGGAATTGGCCAGCAGATTCAGCTCATTGATGGACAGCCCCACCAGGGACTCAAACGTGAGATGGTTGCTGCTGTCCACCAGGGACTGGATCAGCGTGGCCTTGCCCAGCGAGATGCCATACTCGTCCGCCTTTTGCTGAAGGGCGCTGTCCCCACTGAGGGTCTGGGAGAGGATCGCTCCGTTGACTTTGGCGGAGTCGAGCACCTGCCCGATTTCCGTGGTCAGCTTCTGCTCCAGGGCTGCGCCCCGGGCCGCGTCGTCGTCCTCCACCGAGATGAGGATGGAGTTGGCCAGTTCGTCCACATAGCCGTGCTTGAGCAGAGAGCCCATGATGGCGTTGACCGCCACATTCAGGTCGGCCCCCTTCAGGTCCATGCCGTCGAGAATTTCGTTGGCGTCCGCGTTCAGCGGAACGGCCGAGACCACCTTCTCCTGCCGGTTTACATCCAGCTCCACGCTGGGATTGACATCCAGGGAGATGACCGAAGCCACGGCGTTGGCCTGGTAATACTGAACACCGGCGCCTCCGCCCACCACCACCAGCGCCAGGCAGGCCGCCGCAAGCCAGGCCATGGCCGCCTTTTTCCGCGGCTTCCGCGCCGGTACGGTCATGGGAATCACGTTTCCCCGCCGCAGTTCGCACCGGGAGAGGAGCGCCTCCAGATGGTCGGGCGCGGCGTGCTCCAGCGCGGTGCGCAGACGCTGTTCCAGTTCCTGATCGGTCACAGGGCATCCCCTCCTTCCAGCTTCGTCTTTAGTTTCAGGAGCGCGCGGCGGTACTTGGACAGCACCGTGGACAGGGGCAGCTCCAGCAGGCCTGCAATCTCCCTGTGCTTCCAGCCGGTCACCGCGTGGAGCAGCACAATTTGCCGTTCGTCATCCGCCAGCGCAGTGAGGGCGGCGTCCAGCACCTGCCGGTCCTCCACCGTCACCATCGGGTTCTCCGCTGCCAGCCGTTCCCAGTCCTCCAGAGCCATGTCCTGGGTCCTGCCCCGCTCCCGCAGCTTCATCAGGGCGAGGTTGCGGGCGATGGTCAGCAGCCAGGCCAGCGGTGTACCCTGGGGACGGTACTGATGGGCGTTTTCCCAGGCCCGCACAAAAGCGTCCTGGGTCACATCCTCAGCGTCATGCTGGTTTTTCAGGTAGGATAGGGCCAGGCCGTACACCGACGTCCGCGTGCGGTGGTACAGCTCTGCCAGCGCCTCCTGATCCCCCCCGGCCAGCCGGGCCATCAGCGGCTCCAGCAGCTCCGGCGCAGTGGCGGTGCGGCGCTCCTCTGCCATTGTCTCAAGCAGGATTAACATGGTGTCGCGCTCCTGTCATCTTCTTAATGTACGGGAGCAGCGTTTTATTGCGCCGCCCCTCTCTTTTTTCCCGATTTTATTATATCCCATTCAGCCGCTAGGAGTAAAGCCCTTTTTTGCTGGGCCCAAGCCGCTTTGTACCGCGGCACAGGAGTGCTTATTCCTGAGCCCCCATGGCCGCCTCCAGCTTCTTGAGTGCTTTTTTCTCAATGCGCGATACATAGGAGCGGGAGATGCCGCACTGGGCCGCGATCTCCCGCTGGGTCAGGGGCGGGCGGGCATTCAGGCCGTACCGGAGGGTGATGATCATGGCCTCCCGCTCGTCCAGGCATCGCTTGACGCACCGGCGCACCTTGGCGCAGGAGTCACGGGCATCCAGCTCCTCCAGCATATTGTCGTCCACGCTGATGGTGTCCATCAGCGACAGGGAGTTGCCGTCCCCATCCCCGTCAATGGAATCCGACAGGGAGACCTCCCCCTGCAGCTTCCGCTGGGCGCGGAAGTGCATCAGGATCTCGTTTTCGATACAGCGGGAGGCATAGGTGGCCAGGCGCACGTTCTTGTCCGGCTTGAAGGTACTGATCCCCTTGATCAGTCCGATGGTGCCGATGGAGATCAGATCGTCCTGATCCCCGTTGGGTGTATAGTACTTTTTCATGATGTGCGCCACCAGGCGCAGGTTGTGCTCGATGAGGATGTTCCGGGCCTCCAGATCACCCTGCGCCATCCGCTCCAGGTACATCCGCTCCTCCTCCGCTTTCAGCGGACGGGGGAAGGAGCCGCTTCCCCCACCGGAGAGGCGCAGGGTGAAGAACAGGCTGTTGAGCATCAGCAAAATCCACGCAGTGAACATTTGTCACACCTCCATAGTTCCACTCTATTCCGCCCGCGTCTGTCCCTATGTCAACGATCCTGTTCCATGCGGGCTTCCCCTGCGGAACGTGAACGAAATTGACGGTTTTTCCCCCAATGCTTTTAGTGGAACTGCTAAATTTTTAAAAATCGCTCCCTCTATATTTACGAACCGCTGCCAGAAGGCTATAATTTATCGTGGTCGGAAATGAGCAAAATTTTTCGAAAATTTGACCGCGGAGTCAGATTTGGGGGAGCATTGTGGATATTGCGAATATAGTCGCCATGTTTGGCGCCATCGCCACGTTCCTGTTTGGTATGTCCACCATGACGGACGGCCTGGAGAAGCTCTCCAGCGGCCGGCTGGAGCATATCCTGGAGCGTCTTACCAGCAACGTATTCAAAGGGGTCCTTCTGGGGGCCGTCGTCACCGGGCTGATCCAGAGCTCCGCCGCCACCACCGTCATGTGCGTCGGTTTCGTCAACGCGGGCATCATGAAGCTGGAGCAAACGGTCGGCATCATCATGGGGGCCAATATCGGCACCACCATCACCGCGCAGTTGCTGCGCCTGGGTGATATCGACGCGGACAACATCGTGATGATGTTCCTGCAGCCCTCCTTCCTGGGGCCCATTCTGGCGGTTGTGGGCATCATCTTCTACATGTTCATCAAGGGCGGGCACAAGCGCATTGTGGGCCAGATCGTGCTGGGCCTGGGCCTGCTGTTCATCGGCATGAACACCATGTCCTCCGCCGTGGAGCCGCTGAAGGATCTGCCGGAGTTCCAGTCGGTGTTTACCGCCTTCTCCAATCCCCTTCTGGGCGTAGCCGTGGGAGCGGCGGTCACCGCCCTGCTCCAGAGCTCCTCCGCCTCTATGGGCATACTCCAGGCCATCAGCACCACCGGCGTGGTTTCCTTCAACATCGCCATGCCGCTGATTATGGGCCAGAACATCGGCACCTGCATCACCGCGCTCATCTCGTCGGTGGGCGCTTCCAAAAATGCCAAGCGGACCGCCATGATTCACCTCTTTTTCAACATCATCGGCTCGGTCTTTTTTCTGGTGGTTCTGTACGCGGGCAACGCCCTGTTCCGCTTTCCGTTCTGGGAAAACACCATGGACATGGGCTCTATCGCCAACCTCCACCTGGCGTTCAACATCGCCTGTACTGCCCTGCTTCTTCCCTTCCACCGCCAGCTCGTCAAGCTGGTCAAGGCGGTGGTGCCCGGCGACGCGGAGGAGCGGGAGCTGTCCGTGCTGGACGACCGTTTCCTGTCCTCCCCCTCCCTGGCGCTGGAGCGGGCCCACGATGCGGTGGTGCAGATGAGCGAGTTCGCCCGGGACAACTACCGGCTGGCTGTGGAGCTCATCTGGAAATTTGACGCCAAGAAGCTGGAGCGGCTCAACGAAACCGAGGTGGCGCTGGACAAGCTGGAGGGTCTGCTGGACAACTATCTGGTCAAGCTCACCGACCGGGCGCTGACCGCCGAGGAGAGCACCCGGGTGTCCGAGCTGCTGCACACCCTGTCCGACTTTGAGCGCATCGGCGATTACGCTGTCAACGTCTCGGAGAGCGCGGTCGTCCTCCACGACCGGAACATTACCTTCTCCCCCCAGGCCCGGGCCGAGCTTGAGAGGCTCACCGCGGCGGTGGGAGAGACGCTGGACAAGACGGTAGCCTGCTACCAGAGCCGCCAGCGCACCCTGGCTGTCCAGGTGGAGCCGCTGGAGGAGGTTGTAGATCTGATCGCCGCCACCCTGAAAAACCGCCATGTGGAGCGCCTTAAGGCCGGTGAGTGCACCATCGAGCTGGGCACCCAGTTCCTGGAGCTGCTGATCAATCTGGAGCGCATGTCCGACCACTGTTCCAACGTGGCTCTGCACATCCTGCGCCAGACCTCCTCGCCCGACGACAAGGTGCGCATCGACTCCCACGCCTATATGCACGAGCTGCATCACGGCGGTTTCAACCAGGAGTTTGACGACCTCTTTCAGGAGTACCGGACAAAATACTTCCAGCCCATTGCCGGGGACCCGGAGCGCGTTTGATAAAAAAGTACCCCCTGCCGCATGCGGCAGGGGGTACTTTTTGCTATTCATAAGCATAGCAAAGTTGGCCATGCGCCGCTTACCGCGGCACGGCCATGCGATTACGGGACGGCCCGCATGCGCAAACACTTCATGCACCTGAGCTTTTGCATTTTTTCGTGGTGCGCCCTGTTGGAGTGTTATACGCCTTCACCGGTCACGTCGCAGAACTCCGGCTCCTCCCCCAGCGCGAACTGGAGGGGGCGGTCTCCCTTCAGCAGGCGTGAGAGCTCCACATAGCGCACCCGGCTGTTCCGGTAAGTGAGCCAGTAGAAGCGCATGGACTCGGCGCAGAGGACGGAGGAATACACCGTGTAGTCATAGGGCACCACGCCCCGGTCGTGGGGGGTGATCTCCCCCGGCCCGGTGAGCTCCACCGCACCCAGAGGAAAGGCGGCGCTGTGGAGCAGGCGGAACAGAAGGGACACCCCCTCCGCTTCGTCCCCGCCCTTGACCGCGTGCTCCCGGAGGAAGGCCAGCCGCACGAAGCGGGAGGGGGACGACCAGTCCCCGGGCAGGCCGGCCGCCCCGCTGCCGGAAAAGCAGGGCTCCAGCCGTTCCCCGCCCCAGGCCAGCTCTCCGTAATCCAGGGACCGGAGCTGGGGATAGTTCAACAGATTGGTACGGTGCCACGGGTAGCCGGGGCTGTTGGTCATCACCCCAACCGTGTTCCGGTAGATGTGCAGCCCGTCCCGGTCGGACTCCACCACGATGCTCTCCCCGGTGCGGTCGGAAAACATCCAGTGGATGGGCGGCACGGTCCCCAGCATGGGGATGGCCACCAGCGACACCCGCTCCTCCAGTGCGCGGGCCACCTCCTCCACCGAGGCGCAGGTGGCCAGGCACCAGGTCACCAGGAAGGGCGGCTGGGGGGGCAGGGTGCCGGGCCGCGCCTCCGGGGCAAAGTGGGCAAACGTGCGGTAGTAGAGCTGGCCGCCCATCAGTCCCTTCTCGTTGAGGCCCTCATACAGGGCCGGGGTGGAACGCAGCACCAGGGAGCCGATGCCCACCGCAGCGTAGGCCGCCGTACAGCGGGTGGACGGCTCCAGATTGCCCTCCAGCTCGGTACCGCAGGCGTAGAACACCTGTCCCCGTGGTACAAAGGTCACCTTGCTGTCCGCCGCAATGCGGTTGAAATCGAAGTTGCGCCCCCACAGGTGTCCGCCGTCCGCCGTCTCCCACGCCACCGCGCTGCACCCGGCGGACAGGTCGCCCAGCAGCGCCCGCGCCCGGCTCTCGTTAGAATCCATCTGTTACGCCTCCTTCTGGAACCTATGTGCTTATGGTATACGGTCTGTCACTGATTATACACCTTTTTCCCCTTTCCCGCCACCAGCAAAAGGAGCACCCCGGCAGCCAGAAGCAGCCCTTGGACGGCCCAGGCCGCCGCCGGGAGGGAGAAAGCCGGGTCCAGCATCCCCAGAGTCAGGGGATAGGACGTGCACAGGCCGCCGTTCCACAGCCCCAGGGCCTCCGGCAGAGGCAGGGCCGCCAGGGCAAAGGGGAGGAGCATCCACACATAGAGCAGCCAGGGCCGCAGGCGGCCCAGCAGCCAGCCGCTGCCCAGGGCGAACACCAGAGGGGGCGCCAGGATCACCAGGGCAGGCAGGGCCAGGGAGCCCCAGTCCGTCCAGCCGAACAGGCGGGCATAGAGCAGGGCGGCCAGGGCCAGCGCCTCCAGGCAGAGCAGAGCCACCCCCACCAG
>OGEN01001872.1_pt1 | contig 11858 bp, 15 predicted proteins | sample 1570671 | NCBI WGS metagenome assembly OGEN01 (sample SAMEA2582128, study PRJEB24529) | metagenome | biome: Human gut stool | place: China | collected 2011
CAGCCTCCATGGCAAATAATAAAGCCCCTCACCGAGTTATAAAAGCAGGGGGTACGACCACTGGTCGCACCCCCTGCTCGGTAAGAGGCTTATTGAGTTATGAGAGATCAGGCAATTCATTTACCGGCGCATCGGGATATGCGCAGCGCTACCCTCCCGATGCATTGATTATGTTCAACCCTGTTTCAGCCTGCGCGTGATCACAAACTCCTGCGCAGCCTGCGTCCCTTTCAAGTCGTCCAATTCCTCATGAATCTCCTTGAACTCCCGATCCATCTTTTCATACAGCATTTTATGCCCATCCGCGATCTGATGAAGCTCCTTTTCCACATGAGATTCGATGTAGGACATGATTTCATTTTTTGTCTCTTGGATCGAGCGAGTCGTCCGTTCCTCCGACTGCTGGATCAAAGATGCGATTGCCTGTAAATCTTCTTTTGTGAGCGCCATAATTATTCCTCTTTCTGCGTAATGCTGATATTGTTATTATAGCCTGAAAGGCTCTGAAAAACAATCGGCACTTTGCTGATTATGATTTGTGATCTTTCATTTTTATGCTCAGTTGACCAAGCACGATTTTGCGCGACTTAGCGGAAGATGTTGCCGGAGCCGGATTTGCGGCTGCATCCGCAAAAGATTTTCTTGAATGATTGTTTTCCCCGGAGGTACTGTCCAACAGCCATTTTGATGTTTGATTACAAAAAGCGTACCCGATCCAAAATCCTGTAAAGCTCGCAATGCTGGCTGCAATGAGCACGCCAGTCCACCATTGCCAGTTCCCGACATGATTCACTTCTATCCCTCCGTCAACGTTTATCAGATTTACTCCACGCCTGTTCTGCATGATCGTCAGCGTCACTGGCTATTACCAAACAACTGTACACAATCAGCATAAGGCCAGCCATACCAATCAAAATTGCGGTGAGCATTATCATCATCTCCATCGTGCCGGACACTTAATCAGCTGCATTTGTATCATCCCCCGATATCTGAATGGCAGTGACGACGTATCGTGTGCCGCTGTCGGTCGTACAAGTCGCCAGCGTTAAAATACGGGACAGCGGGTCAGCTGATTTGCCAGCCGCAAACTGTACATCGGAGCGTTCTAGCGCCGCGTCAATGATCTGCCGCGCCTGTTCCATGCCGGGATTGGTTACAATGGCAATGGTATCCGTAGTGGCGTTGGCAAGACCGGCGGAGATAACCTCATAGGTTATGTTTTGGCCGTTATACTCCAGCTGGATCATGTGGTGCTGTGCGGCCCACTCCGGATCGGAGAAACGCTTGAGCTGCGAGAAGCGCTGCGCCTCTGTGCTGTCATCTAGGCTGTGTCCGTAAATCACAAGATTCTGGCTGCTCGGTGAGCAGGCATAATCTATAAAGTAGCAGCCCCACACATCATCCTCGCCGTATTCGTTGCGGCGCAGATAATAGTCGTTGTCTCCTGCCTGCATAACGGCGTTGTCAATCTCCGTCCCCTCTACGGTCAGCCACCCGACCTGTCCCTCCATATACTGCGCCGCAGCCGTCGATGAAACAGCAGATTGAGCCTCACTGGAACTGTTGGAAGTGGAACAGACGGTAACAGACCTATCGTTGAGTGGCTGCTGCCTACGTGGCCAGAAAAGCAGGGCAGCGGCCAAAATCGCACATACGACGCCCAGACTGCACCCGATCAATAATAGTTTTCGATGTTTCATGTGGTTCCTCCCTATAATCATAAAGTTGTGCACAAACCGAACGCTGCAGCGTTCCTGATCCGATCTTCTTCAGGAAAAATTTGTGCACGCACTCATTCCTCCGGAAATTCCTCGCCCTCGTCATCCTCCGTGAGATCACCGTAGGCACATAATATCGCAGCCTGTTCACTGACGCTGTAATCACGCAGAGGTTTTTCAACCGCGCCCTCCTGGACGACAATATTTGGAAAAAGGCCGCTCAAATGAGCGGCCTTTTCGGATAATTTGGTGAGCCATTCATCGTATAAATGTTGAAACATAGCTTATTCTTCCTCGCAATCTTTTTTTCTTGTATATGCGTCAAGAGCATCGTAAATGGTTTGCTCCACCTCGGCATCAGTCACTTCGGCTGGAAAAAACATATACAGGTTGCTCCATGGCAGCTTGATCTTCTTTACAGTTTTTCGTGCCTTTTTGGAGACGTTGCCGGGGATGGTGCTCGGAGTTGCTTTCACAGTGGGTAGCTCCGCGCCGTCAGCTGCAGGGATCAGGACACGGGTTACACGTGCTGGCGTCAGCAGTGCGGCCCCGCTCAGATTTTTCAGGCTTGATGCCTGTTTCGGTGAGATCGTGCCGCTGTCGGACTGGTTCATGGCCGCATACACGGATTGCTGTTCCTCCGGGTTTAAAAAGGACAGGTCATACGCTGCAACAAAGGTAATATCTCCTGCATCCAACAGGGCAAGCAGCTCCGGCGAAAGCTTTTCCAACCGCTTGTATCTCTGAATCTTTCGCCGGTCATCCCCTGTGCGCTCCGAAATAGCCGATGTGGTGCGCAGCGTATCGATCGGTGTGCCACTGGAATGTTGTTCTTTCGCCAGGGCTTGTTCGATAGCGATATATCCCCGCATTCTCTGGCTGGGCATCAACTCTTGGCTTTCAAGATTGGTCGCGTGAAAAATAGCTTCGGCAATACTGGGAGACACATCGTCGATGATGGCATCGATCTCCGTCCAGCCCAGGAGTTTTGCGCCTCCCACACGCCGATGGCCAGCAAGGATTTGATAACGGCCTCGGGCCGCCCGTACCACATGGATCGGATCCAGCTGTCCAAGTTTGGACATACTCTCGGCTTTGGCCTCGTAATCTCCATCCTGTACCGGATACGCTTCCTCCTGCAATGGATATGGGTCAAGCAGGGACAGCGGAAGCTTTACAACCACCTTATCGTTACTGGGCTTGCCGGTAAGCGCGCCGATCATTATTTCGTCGGCGCTGCTTTCCGTCACACGACCGAGAGCCGTTGCCTTTAAGTCAAACTTTTTCGCCACGCTTACGACTCCTTTCTGGCGAGATATTCGTTCGCGATTGCCTGATACTGCTGCCCGATTTTGCTCTTTTCGCGGCTGACGCAACTCACATGCAGACCGGGGGCCTCTCCGGCTTCTTTCAACCGGCTGATGGAGGCGTCAAACGGGTGCAGGGCAGCAAAATCCTCACTCTCTTTCAAAAGCGTATGGATGTCGCGGGCCGTCGTAGTGTTATCGAACATGGTCAGTACCGACCCAACGATACGCAGATTCGGATTGCTCCGTTCCTGCACCGCGCGGACAATCGGCATCATTTCCGTGCCGGACGAAAAATCCATGATTTTGGGCTGGATCGGGATGATAAGATCATCTGCAGCTGCCAGCACATTTTTTTGCAGCAGATTGTCTCCGGGCAGGCCATCCAAAATGACATAGTGATAATCCGCAAATGCGGTGGTGTCCCTCAAAATGTGGCGCAGATAAGTCTCATTGTTCGGCATTGAGGCCAGAAACAGATTGGCGTCTGCCAGCTTTTTGGTGCATGGGATGTAGTCGTAGCCCTCGTCATGGCGGCGGATTGTATCGCTGATTGCGGCAGCATCCGGGAATTGCCCCATAACAATCGCCATCAAGACCAGATTGGTTAGTGTTGCGCGCCCATCATCCTGCCAGCCAAGCGCAAAGCTCAAATGGTGGTCAGGATCACAGTCGATCAGGCAGACTTTATACCCGCGTTGGGTCAGTGCGGCCCCGATGTGCCAAGCAGATGTTGTTTTTCCTTCTCCGCCTTTCTGGCAGGAGACAGCGAGAATCGTCGGTACGTGATTTTGCTCATTCATAGTGATCTTCTCCTTAAACTCGTACTTGTAACCCTTGCAGGTCTGTGGTCTTTATTCCAATGAGATACCAGCGACAGTCATATTCGATTCGTGTGAGCTTCCAATGCCCGTTGACCAATACCTCAAAACATTGCCCACAGTGTAAATCAGATGAATAGCTGGTGAGGTTGAATCGGATTCTATATCGATCTGTTTCCTCATTGTAAGTCAATGCACCTTGTTTCATATTCCCCGTTCCCCTTTCTGAATCATAGCAGTTAAATTTTTTCGATATGTCTCAACGGCGCTGGAGATATATTTCAGTTGTGTTTCCAGAGTACGCATCTCTAATGCCCGCTTACTGACAGCTTCCAATTTGGCCCGCCTTTGCTGAATGGAACGGTCAAGAGTGGCCAGCTTTTGACGCTGTTCCCTCTCGTGTTCCTGATAAAAAGAAATCATTGCTTCCAGCTTGTCGCTGAAATTTTTGCCGGGCCATTGCTCAACGTAGCGCTTGAGACTCGGCTTCATTCGGACACCGAAAGCAGGGCCTTTATTCTCGCTCGTACACACAAACAGATGCTCCTTTCTGAGGGGTGCGACATCATGTCGCACTCTGTCTTTCTATAATTTGTTATACTCTTAAATAAGATTATATTCTATTGACAATGCGCACAAATATAATCTTGTTTAAGATTACAATTATATAGGCTTAAACAAGTCTATATCGCTTGACGTGTTTTAGACGGAAGTGTTATGCTAATATAAACAGGAGGTGGTTTGATGGCCCTGTCTTTTGAAAAATGTTTTGCTTTGCTGAAAGCGTCTAATATTACCACATATCAAATACAGAGAGAGCACATTGTTGCATCTGAAACCTGGAAAAAGATGCAGGTCGGAAAAGACATCAATACTGTAACAATTCAGCGCCTCTGCAAACTGCTGCGGTGTCAGCCAGGGGACTTGATGGAGTATATACCAGAGGATGATGTGTAATGAGCAACAGGGGTGCGACATGATGTCGCACCCCTGTGTTAATTAAGGAACAAGATCGATTGGAGGGATGGGGGGAACTATTTGCGGGGCACATACGCTTTCCAGCTCATGGCGTATGCCATAATCGCGGCAAGCCTGTTCCAACAGTGGAAAGTCACAGCAGCGGTCGATGAACCGGTTACTGCCGCACTCTGCGCAGACCAGTTCATGCATATCTGCGGCCACGGAGGCTATTTGAGGATGTATGCTGCGCAAGTAGTCAAGCTGGGTATTGAGAAGGTTACGGTAAGATGCAGATGTTACATGGGCAATATCCACATGTGCTAAAACTTCGGGCAATGCGGGGAACATATATCGGAGCCGGAGTGTCCCTTTGCGCAAAGCCTGGCTGCCACTATGCATCATGATCGGAATGTCGCCAATACCATTGGCTTGGGTGCTGGATACTGGCGCGACATACATGTATGGAGCGTGTGGTATGTGTAAAACCGCTCCGCACATAAATTTTGTGTGGCGTCCGTCGTAAATCACATGGGGTATATGGCTGATACCATGTACCTGTATTTCTGCAGCTGAGAGTGAAGAGATATACTGAGGATCAACGTAGTAAAAAGCTAGTTGCGTGCCTTGTAATCTATCATAAGGCGTGGGATGAAATTCTTGAATGCTGGAGGAAAGCGAGGCTAAACCGTTGCTGAGCAGTTGCGATTCGGTCAAACGAAACGTTGAAATATGCTCTCCCGTCTTTAGCGTCAATGTCGCATACCCACCGTCGCCTCGCAGATTACAGGTGCATAGCTGCTTGTGCGTATTGTACCATGATAACGTGTAACTTTGCTGAATGTTAAAGTGCGTGAACTGTATGCGCTCCAAGGGAGGCATTGGGATACTTTGTCGAACAAAGTCATAATAGCTGCGCTTCGTTATGGTGTAAAACAATTTGCTTTTCATCATTTTAACTCCTGTTTTTTGTAAAAAGAAAACGCCAGGATGAAACATCCTGGCGTTAAAGTTCCGTCATATCATCAGTGTCGGTGCGGAACTACAAAAAATCCGCATTGGTGCTGGGTATACTTACGGCTGCGGAGGGCCGTCAATGGTGCCGCATCTCAAAGACGGGCTTCATCTGGGGAACATCAGAGGGCGTTCTGAAACCTCCGACGCCCTTATTATATACACACCGAAAAGGTCTGTCAAGCAAAATAAGCAGCAATTTGTGTGGTCCAGTCAGATAAGATTATTTGAAAGTCTGCACGAAGCGTTGGGTAAATCAAAACGCATAGGCCCATGATAGCCAGTATTGCAATCGCTATGCTGGCTATGACGCGCAGAGCAATGCCGCAGGCTTTCAGTGTAATTCTCCAAAACTGTACGAGGGCGTTTTTCTTTTCGATGATAATTGCATCTGTCTGCACATCATATTTTTTCTTTAAGGCTGCCTGTTCCTTTTTTTCCTGATAGGCAGCTTTTAAAAACTTTTTTGCGGGCACAGTCTAACCGCCCCTTTCTGAAAATTGTTCTCTGGTGTAGGGTGGGAGAGGGGAGGTCTGCTCGTGGAAAAAATCAGATGTTCCAACTGTGATGTTCGGTTTTTACCGGGTTGCTGTTCTATGACTTGGATCGCCTCCTTACTCAGTCGAAATGTGTAGACCTGTTTCGTCGCTTTCATTTTATCTTTCCTTTCCGGGGTGCGACATCATGTCGCACCCCTATCATTTAAATAAGAACCAACGTTTTTTATGAGGACGGGATGGAGCAGCAGAAGCCTGAACATTGCCGACAATACCGCGATACAGATTTTCATTGCCACAAAAATTAAAGTAATCGGGAGCATAGCTTGAAAAAAATGTCTTACTGGCAGCATCGGCCATCTGCATACGGACAGCTTGCTGATCTCCCGCAGGTACAAAAGTAAATACATAATAAATCGAGCCATCGTCTGCCGCAAAAACTCCGTTCAGATGTCCCATCTCCCAGGGTTTCGTGCTACCTACCACTACACGGATGTCTTTTTCTAAGTATGTAGAGACATCGGGGATGCCTTCGTAATTACCGTAATCATAGACGAGATAGCTGTGCTGGGCACGGGCTTTGGTGACGCTTTGGCTGCCGAGGTAGATATCGGAACCGCAAACACGGATATGGATTTCGTCCACGATTTCATAATTTTCATCTTCCATAATTCCGTCATACTCGCTGAGGCTGTGGCGTGAAACCATTTCTACCAATGCGGCGTCAACGCTCTGGCTGCGGAGATACAATAGTATCTGCATTGCTTGGGTCGTACAGCCCACACCGGCTCCAGCTCCCGCGACTGCAATCGAGACATTATCCTTTGCTGATGCCGGTAATGCTGTGACAGGGCCGGGGAACTCAGAGGCCACAAGCGTTGTCTCGCTGACAGTCGGTATATCCTCCGGGACGCTGGTTGCATCGTCAATCACGACATGATCCCGAATTAGAATCTCCAACAAAGCTTTCCCAAATGCAGCTCCAGGGCCGCTGATGATGTTGCTGGGCTTTACCCCTCGCTTAAGCGCCTCTTGTTTGACGGCAAGCCCAAAATTCACATCATCATTGACTACGATCATTATAGCTGTTGTCGTAGCTGAAAAGCGTGAAAGCAATTCCAGACCAGCATCGATGTCGCCGTCAAAATAAGCGATGTCAAATATAATATGGCTGAAGCTTCCGCCGTCCTCCACTGATTTCTTGGCTGCATCCATATTGCGAGCCTGATAAAATTCGCAGGAAAAAATCTCCCGGCGATTCAGCCTTTCGATTGTGGCTTGCAGATTTTTCCGTACAAATGCTGCAATCATTTTTGTGTTCCTCCTTTGGAATGAATAGGGGGGTGCGACATGATGTCGCCCCCCCTGTGAATTGATATAAATATATCGCCGAATCATGCTATACAGCGGTATTCGGCAAATCAATACTCTCTTTTGTGTACGCGGATATCTTTGCCATTTCGTTGGCCAGAATCTCGAAATCCTCATGTATATATACCTTGCTGGTGAGTTCAAAGTTTGTGTGCCCAAAAATCTTGATAAGCTGCTCTTTGTTGACACCCGCGCAGTAAGCAAGGGTGGCGAAAGTATGGCGAGCACTGTATGGAGACAGGTGCGGCACCTCACGCAAATGATTTTTGACATCGGGGCCAATAAATCCGAGATCAAACATTAAGGGATAGAACCCTCTGTGACGCCAGTTGTCCATGCACTTCTGACCACCGGAGGAATTAAGCAAAAGATACTGGTTTTCGTGATCCTGAGGTTTTAGAAAATAACTTGTTAAATACCATTCCGCAATAAAATCATAGATGGCTGGTAAAATAGGGATTGGTCGGTTCGTGCCTGCTGCGGTTTTGCCGCCGCCCACAATCTTTTTTTGTGTTATGCTGATATTGGGCAGACGTAAAGCAAACAATTCATTGGGGCGCAGTCCAGTGAAAATCAGGCAAAGCAAAATGCGCGCATCCTGCCAATATTTATAAGTTTTGTTTTTACCGCATGTTTGTAGAACTTTGATCTGTTCCAATGAGAAGATAGGACGTGCCTGAGCTTTTTTACCGGAAAAATCCAGTCCGGCACATAGCGAATTTTGTAACAGATCTCGTGAAATCGCATACTTGCTAAGTTGGGAGAGCAGTACACGCACTTTTTGCCGGGCACTGGCAGATGGTGGGCAAGTGTCAATCAGGTCTTGCAGATCATCTACGTCAATCTCCGGCAGAGGGACATTGTGAAGAGGCTCCAGCTTCTTAAAGGCATTGGAATAGTCTCGGACACAATGACGGCCGATTTTAGGGTACTTGCGGTTTGACCACTTTTGGTAAACGGCCATCAGGGTACAAGCTTCTGGCTGTAACCGTTGCTTCCAGCCGCACAAACAGCAATATGCTCCCACAGGGACTTCTTTTTTGCATGATACACACAACATAATATTCCTCCTGTTTTTTTGGCTTTGCAAGGGATAATTAACAAAATACAAAACCTACAGGGAGGAATAAACTGTATTTTGGGAAACTTTTGTATAGATAACGCGAATTGCGTATACAGAAGCGTCAAATCAGCTTGATAAAGAAAAAGCGCGGAAAGTCTGATGAGAGAACTTTCCGCGCTGAACAACTATTTCGATGGTGCCTATTATTTCTCTCGGCCCCGGCACCAGGGGATAGCTCTACTCGCTGCGGGCGCAGCATCACAAACCAAATCGGTTTCCCCGCCTTCATTATGGCCGGGCCGCGAATTACGGGAGTATCATTATCACACAATCCGTCTTTGCGTGGGAGCTGCCTTACTCTTAATCTGCCATGTGTTTCTCGCTCAACCCCTTTGATGCTATCGATTTGACAAATCAAACGATTTGCAGGGGGTCATGGCGCACAGACAGAACCGCTCGGAATTGTGTGTGTTTGTTCGAGCTATCATTTTATGCAGAAAAAAAGCAGAAACGTCACCGTTTCTGCTCTGATTTTTACGCTTATGACCTGCTGATTACAAATCAGCTGCTCTACCAGCTGAGCTACACCAGCGTGGAAATCGGCTTGCCAGCTTCATATCCTTTATATGCGCCCAAAAGAAGAATCATGGCGCTTAAATATAATATCAATTCCTCCGGCCTTTGTCAAGCCCCTTTTTTACCGGACGGAGAAAACTTTTACGGGAGCGCGGTACGCGCCTTTCCTCTTGCTTTTTTTGCCGCGCGGCTCTAAGATGAAAGAGGAAGAAAAGCGCCGCGCAGATGCGGCACGGCACACAACTGAACAGAGAAAGTGAGAGAACAGGAATGGGACCCTCTAAAGTATATTTTACAGACATGCGTGCGCTGCCGGGCACGAACCTGCAGCAGAAACTCAAGCGGCTGATCCTCAAAGCGGGCATCGGACAGATCGATTTTCAGGATAAATATGCCGCTATCAAAATCCATTTCGGCGAACCGGGCAACCTTTCTTACCTGCGGCCCAATTTTGCAAAGACCGTTGCGGACGCCGTGAAAGAGCTGGGCGGCCGCCCGTTTCTGACAGACTGCAACACGCTGTATGTGGGGCGCCGCAAAAATGCGCTGGACCATATCGAAGCGGCTTATGAAAACGGGTTTTCGCCATTTTCCACCGGCTGCCAGATCATTATTGCAGACGGCCTGAAGGGGACGGATGAGGTGGACGTGCCCGTGCGCGGCGGCGAATACATCCGGGAGGCCCATATCGGCCGCGCCGTGATGGATGCGGATATATTCATTTCGCTGTCCCACTTCAAAGGGCACGAGAGCACGGGCTTCGGCGGCGCCATCAAGAATATCGGCATGGGCTGCGGTTCGCGCGCAGGAAAGATGGACATGCATTGCGCGGGTAAGCCGGACGTGGACAAAAGCGTTTGCCGGGGCTGCGGCGTGTGCATGAAAAACTGCGCGCACGGAGCCATTGCTTTTGATGAAAACCGCAAAGCGGGCATCGACCACGGCAAATGTGTAGGCTGCGGCCGCTGCATCGGTGCATGCAATTTTGACGCCGTATACAACGGCAACGATTCCGCCAACGACGAGCTGAACTACAAGATGGCCGAGTACGCCAAGGCTGTGGTGGACGGCCGCCCGGCTTTCCATATCAATATCGTCAACCAGGTTTCGCCTTACTGCGACTGCCACGGTGAGAATGACACGGCTATCATTCCGGACGTGGGGATGTTCGCCAGCTTTGACCCTGTGGCGCTGGACGTAGCGTGCGCGGACGCGTGCAACCGCATGCCCGTGATGCCCGGAAGCCTGCTGGACGAAAACCTGCGCGCCTGCGGCGCCCGTGACCATCACGACCATTTTACGAATGTTTCTCCCAATACAGATTGGCGCTCGTGTATGGAGCATGGGGAAAAAATCGGTTTGGGCACACGCAGCTATGAACTGATTACAGTCAAATGAAGAAGCTTTTGAGCGGCGGGGATACCCGCCGCTTTTTTATGCAGAGCTTCTTTCTGCACTTTGTACAGAAAACAGTTTGAATTAGCATGAAAATGTCAGTTTTTATTTAAAATATACAACAAATATCCATTTTTAAGGATAAAAATATATTTTTCATTTTTTGAGTTTATAATCTAATAATGAAAATTTTTACCTTATTATAGAAAAATATGGAAATTTATTTGTTTTATAATTATGAAAAAAGATATCAAAACAAATGATTTTGTTGACTTTTTACAATTACGATGATAATATCAAACCGTTGCAGGAAGCAGCATAGCTTCCGCTTCTTCACATTTTGCTGCATGGATAATCCATGCGGCGCGGCCTTGCGCAGATGCGCGGGCCCTGCTGCCTGCGGCGGCGGGAGGCCCGGCGGCGCACATGCCGCATTGCAGGAGGCTCCGGCGGCGTGTGGGGAAAAATGCAAATGAAAAGGAGAGAAACGTATGAAAAAAGTACTAGCGATCCTTCTGGCGGCGTGCCTGGCACTTTCTCTGGCGGCATGCGGCGGCAGCGGTTCTTCCGCGCCTGTTTCCACAGCGCCGGATACCTCTGGCTCCGCGCCGGCTTCCGCGCCTGCGGCGGCCGACGGCTCCATCGCCGTTTTCTATTACACGTACAGCGACACATATATTTCCACGGTCCGCACCGCGTTGGACGCGGAGTTGGATAAGCTGGGCGTTGAGTACCAGGACTATGATTCCAACTCTCAGCAGAATACCCAGACCGAGCAGGTTGATACTGCCATCACGAAAGGCGCTACCTGCCTGATTGTGAACATCGTCGAGACAGGCTCCGACGACGCGGCGCAGGGTATCGTGGACAAGGCGAAGGCAGCGGACATCCCCGTGATCTTCTTCAACCGCGAAGTGTCCGACGCCGTGGTGAACAGCTATGAAAAATGTGCGTTCATCGGCACTGACGCGGCCGAGGCCGGACACATGCAGGGCCAGATGATCGCTGATTATCTGCTGGCGAATTATGACGACGTGGACCTGAACGGTGACGGCACCATCTCCTATGTCATGTTCAAGGGTCAGGAGGGCAACGCTGAGGCCGAGTACCGCACTCAGTTTGCGGTGGAGGATGCCAAC
>OGEN01001880.1_pt1 | contig 11814 bp, 10 predicted proteins | sample 1570671 | NCBI WGS metagenome assembly OGEN01 (sample SAMEA2582128, study PRJEB24529) | metagenome | biome: Human gut stool | place: China | collected 2011
TCTTGTTTTCATGAATATGAAAACAAGAAGATGTAATGGCTGAACTGTAACATTTCGTCATATAAAGACATAAGTACTGCTTGTCTTTATGTGACCTGAAATTAGTATATTTGATAAATTTTTTCGGGCGGCTTTGTTGACATTTTTGCAGAAAGCTGATATACTCAAATTACGATATTGTGAAAAATGCATAGAAACAGGCGCAAGACGGGTACATTTTTGAGATGTGCCCGTATGCGCTGAGGAAAATGTGGAATGCATTCCACAATACGAAATAACTAACCAACAAAAGTTTCTTAAGTGAAACGAAACGAAGGAGGTGCGGTAAGTATATGTGGACAGGCGGTATGACCTTTGCGGATTCGATCATCATTTCACTTGTTGGACTGTTAGTCGTATTCTCGGCACTTGCAGTGCTCGCAATCGCGGTTATCATTATCTCTAAGGTCATCGGTACATTATTTAAGGAGAGTGCGCCAAAGGCAGCTGCGGCAGTTGCAGCACCGGCTCCGGCTATCGATGAGGAATCCTATGCAGTGCTTCTCGCGGCAGTCAGTGAGGAAGCAAGATTGTCTGGAGAGCAGTTCCGTGTAACAAGTATCAAAGAACTGTAAAAAACAAAAAACCTAAAACGCAGAAAAAGGAAAGGATGTAGTAAATAACATGAAATACGTTGCAACATTAAACGGAAAAAAGTATGAAGTTGAGATCGAGAGAGTAGACGAGTACAGACCGCTTGACAGAGGCGCACAGGCTAGCGCACCGGCTCCGATCCTCGCAGCAGCACCGGCACCGAAGGCAGCTCCGGCACCGGCAGCAGCTCCGGCAGCAGCAGGCGGACAGACAGTAGAGGCTCCGATGCCAGGTAAGATCCTTGACATCAAAGTTAAAGTTGGTGACGCAGTTGGTTATGGTCAGTGTGTAATCGTTATGGAAGCAATGAAGATGGAGACAGAGATCGTAGCTCCGGCAGCAGGAACTGTTGCATCCATCAACGTAAGCACAGGCGATTCCGTTGAGACAGGTGCAGTTCTGGTTACCTTAAACTAAGCAGGAGGTGCCACACGTGAATATACTTTCAGTTTTCGCGGAGCTGCTCGCCCAGTCAGGTTTCGCCGCAATCACCTGGCAGCAGTGCGTAATGCTCCTTGTATCCTTCGTTTTATTATATCTTGCAATCAAGAAGCAGTTTGAGCCGCTCCTTCTGCTCCCGATCGCATTCGGTATGTTCCTTGCGAACCTTCCGCTTGCAGGTCTTATGAATGAGGCAGATCACTGGTATCAGTCCGGTGTGTTAAGAATTATGTACATGGGCGTTAAGTCCAGCTTATTCCCGTGCCTGATCTTCATGGCAGTCGGCGCGATGACAGACTTCGGTCCGTTGATCGCGAACCCGGTCAGCCTTCTTCTCGGTGCAGCCGCTCAGTTCGGTATCTATGTTGCATTTACACTCGCAAATGCAACCGGACTTTTCACACCGGGTGAGTGTGCAGCGATCGGTATCATCGGCGGTGCTGATGGCCCGACCGCGATCTATATCGCAAATAACCTGGCTCCGGATCTTGTAGCTCCGATCGCCGTAGCCGCGTATTCCTACATGGCTCTGATCCCGCTGATCCAGCAGCCGATCATGAAGCTTCTTACAACAAAGAAAGAGCGTCAGATCGTTATGAAGCAGTTAAGAAAAGTCAGCAAAGTCGAGAAGGTTGTATTCCCGGTATTCGTTGTTCTGTTCTGCTCCCTGCTTCTTCCGTCCGTAGCACCGCTTCTTGGTATGCTGATGCTCGGTAACCTGTTCCGTGAGTCCGGTGTTACCGGAAGACTTTCCGATACCGCACAGAACGCACTCTGCAACATCGTTACGATCATGCTCGGCACAACCGTAGGCGCTACAGCAAACGGAGAGATCTTCCTCCGTGTCCAGACACTGGCTATCATTGCAATGGGTCTTCTTGCTTTCGCGTTTGCGACAGTCGGAGGTATCCTGCTTGGTAAAGTCCTGTGTGCGATCACAGGCGGCAAGATCAACCCACTGATCGGTTCTGCAGGTGTATCTGCCGTTCCGATGGCAGCTCGTGTATCCCAGACTGTTGGTGCTAAGGAAAATCCGACCAACTTCCTTCTGATGCACGCTATGGGTCCGAACGTGGCAGGTGTTATCGGTTCTGCAGTAGCAGCCGGTTACTTCATGCTGATGTTCAAGGCCTGATCGAACCCCTTCGAAACGGAACCAGAAGTTGAAATTCATTCCGTAACGTGGTATATTTTTACAGGAATTAAAAGCAGTTCAGGCCTGTCTGAGGAGAACAGGCAGGCCTTTTAACTGCAAATATAAATAAAGGAGGCTTTATTGTGGCTAATAAAGTTATGTCATTACACGATGCCGTAGAGAAGTATGTACATGATAACGATGTACTCTGCCTCGGCGGATTTACAACAAACCGTAAACCGTACGCTGCTGTTTACGAGATCCTTCGTCAGGGTAAAACTGGTTTTGTAGGCTGGTCCGGTCCGGCAGGCGGAGACTGGGACTCCTTAATCGGTGAGGGTCGTGTAAGAGCTTACATCAACTGCTACACAGCAAACTCTGGTTATACAAACGTTGCACGTCGTTTCCGTGCTGCAATCGAGAAAGGTGAGCTTACATATGAGGACTACTCCCAGGACGTTCTTATGTTACAGCTTCACGCAGCTTCCCTTGGTCTTCCGTACCTCCCGGTAAGAATGATGCAGGGCTCCGGTCTTGTTAAATTCTGGGGTATCAGCGAAGAGAAGAGAAAAACAATGGAAGGCGTTGACAACTTAAAGTGCGTAGATATCGAGAACCCGTTTGAGCCGGGCGAGAAGCTTCTTGCTGTTCCGGTTCCGAAGCTTGACTGCGCGATCATCCATGTACAGCAGGCATCTCCGGATGGAACCTGCATCATCGAGGGTGATGAGTTCCACGATGTTGATATCGCAATCGCTGCAAAGCGTACGATCGTTACCTGCGAGGAGATCGTAAGTGATGAATATATCCGCCGTGATCCTACAAAGACAAGAATCTTCGGCGAGTGCGTAGACGCTGTCGTTCGTACTCCGTACGGCGCATGGCCGGCACAGTGCTATGGCTACTATGATGATGATGATAAGGGACTTAAGGAGTACGATAAGGCTTCCAAGTACCTTGACGCTGAAGATGCAAAGGCACAGCTCGCAAAGGCTGCTGCAAAGGCTGAGAAGGCTGCTGCTGCGAAACCGGAAGACGAGAAGCTTGCAAAGGCTGCAGAAGTTGCAAAACAGGCTGCAGAGGATGCTGCTAACGGCACAAAGATTCCGGAGACCTTCAAGGATTACCTCCAGAAATACGTATACGGCTGCAAGGATCAGGATGATCTTCTTAATGTCCTTGGCGGCGCTCGCCTCATGAACCTTAAGAATGAGCCGCATCTTGGCTATTCTACCAGACACTAATTGAGGGAGGGAAATTCAAAAATGGCTGATTATACAAAGTATACAAAGCAGGAAATGCAGGCTTATGCCATCGCAAAAAATATTAAAGAAAACCAGATCGTTATCGTTGGTACTGGTCTTCCGTTAATCGGTGCTTCCCTTGCGAAGCGTGTGGTTTGCCCGAGCTGCCACCCGATCGTAGAGAGCGGACTTATGGACTGCTCACCGGTAGAGGTACCGCGTTCCGTAGGTGATAACCGTTTCATGGCTCACTGTGCAGTACAGTGGCCGAACGTTCGTTTCGTAGGCTTCGAGGCGAATGAGTGGCTTCATGACGCTGACCGTATGATCGCTTTCATCGGCGGCGCTCAGATCGACCCGTATGGTAACGTAAACTCCACATGTATCTTCGGTAAAGGCGACTATGTTCAGCCGACAACACGTTTCACAGGTTCCGGCGGAGCTAACGGTATCGCTACATTCTGTAACACAATCATCATGATGCAGCACCAGAAGAGAAGATTCATGGAGCATGTTGACTACATCACAAGCTGTGGCTGGATGGACGGCCCTGGCGGACGTGAGAGAGCAGGTCTTCCGGGCAACCGTGGACCGCAGATGGTAGTTACAGATCTTGGTATCATGAAGTTCGACGAAGAGACCAAGAGAATGTACCTTGCTTACTACTATCCATTCTCCTCTCCGGAAATGGTTCAGGAGAACACAGGTTTCGAGATCGATACCACAAGAGCTCAGCTTATGGAAGGTCCGGATCCGGAGATCATCCGCGTAATTCGTGAAGAGATCGACCCAGGTCAGGCATTCATCAAAGTTCCGAAGGAAACAAAGTAATCGAAACTGATTTAAAGTAAAATCATAAATGCCGCGGTCAGCGGCTGGCAAAATCCGCTGACCGCAGCGATCGCGTATATAAGGAGGAAGAACATGGGCTACTTTTCCATGCCGAAATATTTCCAGAACATGCCTACCGTTGGTAAGGCATTAGTTAATCCGAATGCGGAAAACGAGACAGAGATCAAAGAGATCGAGAAGCAGATCCACGACAAAGTTACTGAGATCCTTGCTGCTGGTATCACAACAGAAGAGAAGTTAAACGAGCGTGGTCAGTTATCCGCAATGCAGCGTATCAACGCTCTTGTAGATGAAGGAACCTTCTGCCCGTTAAACAGCCTTTTCAACCCGAACGACAATAAGATGGGTTCCACAAACATCATCAACGGTCTCGGATGTGTAAACGGCAAATGGGTTTACATCATCGCTTCTGATAACAAGAAGATGGCTGGTACATGGGAACCGGGACAGGCAGAGAACCTGATCCGCTGCTCCGATGCTGCTAAGATGTTAAATCTTCCGTTAATCTACTTATTAAACTGCGCAGGCGTAGACTTCCCGTATCAGGATCAGGTTTACCCGAACAGACGCGGCGGCGGTACTCCGTTCTTCCGTAACGCAGAGTTAAACCAGTTAGGCATTCCGGTAATCGTAGGTATCTACGGTACAAACCCGGCCGGCGGCGGATACCACAGCATTTCCCCGACAATCCTGATCGCACACAGCCAGGCTAACATGGCAGTCGGCGGTGCTGGCATTCTTTCCGGTATGAACCCGAAGGGATATATTGACGAGGAAGCTGCTGAGCAGATCGTTGCTGCCCAGATCGAGAACAGCAAGAAGCACGTTCCGGCTCCGGGCTCCGTTCCGATCCACTATGACGAGACAGGATTCTTCCGTGAGGTTTACGAGAACGACTACGGCGTAATCGAGGGCATCAAGAAGTACATCAGCTACCTTCCGGCATACAACCTCGAGTTCTTCCGTGTTGATGATCCACAGAGACCGTGTCTTCCGGCAGAAGATCTTTACAGCATCATCCCGATGAACGGAAAACGTCCGTATGACATTTACGACGTAATCGGCCGTCTCTTCGATGGTTCTCAGTTATATGAGTACAAGAAGGGCTATGGTCCGGAGATGGTAACAGGTCTTGCAAAGGTTAACGGACTTTTAGTTGGTGTGATCGCAAATACTCAGGGTCTTCTTATGAATTATCCGGAGTACAAGCAGAACTCCGTTGGTATCGGCGGAAAGCTGTACCGTCAGGGTCTCATCAAGATGAACGAGTTCGTAACCTTATGTGCCCGTGACCGTATTCCGCTGATCTGGTTACAGGATACAACAGGTATCGATGTAGGCGACGAAGCAGAGAAGGCTGAATTACTTGGTTTAGGTCAGTCCCTGATCTACTCCATCGAGAACTCCAAGCTTCCGTCTCTCGAAATTACTCTTCGTAAAGCAAGCGCTGCTGCTCACTATGTACTTGGTGGACCGCAGGGTAACAATACAAACGTATACTCCCTTGGTACAGCTGCATGTGAGTACTATGTAATGCCGGGTGAAACCGCTGCAAACGCTATGTACTCCAGAAAGCTTGTTAAGGCAAGCAAGGCAGGAGAGGATCTTGCTCCGATCATCAAGAAGATGAACGATATGATCCAGCTGTATCATGATAAGTCCCGTCCGGCATACTGCGCTAAGGTTGGTATGGTAGATGAGATCGTTGACATGACAGATATCCGTCCGTACATTCAGGCATTTACAGAGGCTGCTTACCAGAATCCGAAGTCTATCTGCCCGATGCACCAGATGGTAACACCGCGTGCAATTCGCGAGTGGAATGACGCTCACAAGGCTTGATTTTGACTGAAGGATAGAGTAAAATGATATGTATCCAGGCCGGGGGAGTCTTTCTCTGGCCTGGATATACTGGTATAACAAAGCCAGTTTCATTTTACATTTTCAGTATACCCGGAGGTTATTATGAGTGCAATTTACACCCTGGGAATTGACGTTGGATCCACGGCTTCCAAATGCATTATGCTTAAGGATGGCCAGGAGATCGTAGCGAAATCCCTGATCGATGTAGGTGCAGGTACCAGCGGCCCCCAGCGCGCGATCGACGCAGTGCTGGAAAACGCAGGCATGAAAAAAGAGGATGTGGCTTTTACCCTGGCAACAGGTTATGGCCGTAATTCCTTAATGAATTTTGCAGACAAACAGATGAGTGAGTTATCCTGCCACGCAAGGGGAGCTTACTTCCTGTTCCCTGACGTTCATACCGTCATTGATATCGGCGGTCAGGACGTTAAGGTCCTTCATATTGATAACGGTGCAATGACCAATTTCCAGATGAACGATAAGTGTGCTGCCGGAACCGGAAGATTTCTGGATGTTATGGCAGGCGTTCTTGAGGTTAAGGTCCAGGATCTGGGACATCTTGATTCCCTGTCCAAGAAGAGAGTGGAGATCAGCTCCACATGTACCGTGTTTGCGGAGAGTGAGGTTATCAGCCAGCTGTCGATGGGAACCGATAAGTGCGATATTATCGCCGGTATCCACCGCTCCGTGGCTCACCGTGTCACTGGACTCGCCCATAGGATCGGAGTTGTTCCGGCACTCGTTATGACTGGCGGAGTTGCTCAGAACGAGGGGGGAGTCAAGGCTCTTCAGAATGAGCTTGGTTGTGAGATCCACAGATCTCCTCTGACACAGTATAACGGTGCGCTTGGTGCAGCTTTATATGCATATCAGGCAGCAAGCCGCCGCGCATAATCATTATTAGTTTATGCAGATCTATGGCTGTAAATAACATAAGCAGCCATGTTTGATAAGAAATGGAGGATATTTATTATGGCAAAGCAGGTTAGCCCTGGTGTTCTTGCGCTGCGTAAAGTCGTAGATGACGTTCATAAAGACGCGCGCGAAGCCAAAAAGAGAGGCGAGTTAGTTGGTTGGTCTTCTTCCAAATTCCCGTGCGAGCTCGCAGCAGCATTTGATTTAAACGTTATGTACCCGGAGAACCAGGCAGCTGGTATCGCAGCAAACCGTTACGGTGAGCTTATGTGTCAGGCAGCTGAGGATCTTGGTTACGACAACGATATCTGCGGATACGCACGTATCAGCCTTGCTTACGCAGCCGGTGTCCGTGTAGCGCGTAAGTTTGACCCGGAGACAGGTGAGTACATCATCGACCCGAGCACAGGTAAGCCGTTAAAGGACGCAGACGGAAACGTAGTGATCGATGAGGCAACAGGCAAGCCGAAAAAAGATCCGAAGACTCAGACTCCGTATCTTGAGCTTGTAAACCTTCTTGAGCTTGAAAAGCTTCCGGATGGACCGGATAAAGAGCGCCGTATTGCAGCGATCTCCCCGATCCGTCAGATGCAGATCCCGCAGCCGGATTTCGTTCTCTGCTGCAACAACATCTGTAACTGTATGACAAAGTGGTATGAGAACATCGCCCGTATGTGCAATGTTCCGCTTATCATGATCGATATCCCGTACAACAACACTGTAGAAGTTGCTGATCAGAATGTTCGCTATGTTCGTGGACAGTTTGATAAGGCAATCAAACAGTTAGAGGAACTCACAGGCAAGAAGTTCGACGAGAAGAAGTTCGAGCATGCATGTGAGAACGCAAACCGTACAGCAAAGGCATGGTTAAAAGTCTGTGATTACTTACAGTATAAACCGGCTCCGTACAGTGGTTTCGACCTGTTCAACCATATGGCTGACGTTGTAACCGCACGTGCAAGAGTTGAGGCTGCTGCGGCATTTGAGCAGTTAGCAAAAGACCTTGACGAGACGATCGCTAAGGGCGAGACAACAACTCCGTTCCCGGAGAAATACCGTGTAATGTTCGAGGGTATTCCGTGCTGGCCGAAGCTTCCGGCACTGTTCAAACCGTTAAAGGCTAACGGCGTCAACGTAACAGCAGTTGTATACGCACCGGCATTCGGTTTCGTATATAATGGTCTGGATGAGATGGCACGTGCTTACTACAAAGCACCGAACTCTGTATGTATCGAGCAGGGTGTTGCATGGCGTGAAGGCATCTGCCGTGACAACAAGGTAGATGGCGTTCTCGTTCACTACAACAGAAGCTGTAAGCCGTGGTCCGGTTACATGGCAGAGATGCAGCGCCGCTTCACAAAGGATCTTGGTATTCCGTGCGCAGGATTCGATGGTGACCAGGCTGACCCGCGTAACTTCAATGCCGCTCAGTACGAGACTAGAGTACAGGGTCTTGTTGAGGCTATGGAAGCAAACATCCAGGCAAAGGAGGCTAAATAGACCATGAGTATCAACGCATTATTAGACGAATTTAAGGTAAAAGCTGCAACTCCGAAACAGCAGCTTGCTGAATATAAAGCACAGGGCAAGAAGGTCATCGGCGTTCTCCCGTACTACGCTCCGGAAGAGCTTGTATATGCTGCAGGCATGGTTCCGATGGGAATCTGGGGCTCCAACAACAAGACGATCAGCCGTGCAAAAGAGTACTGTGCAACCTTCTACTGCACAATCGCTCAGCTCGCACTTGAGATGCTCCTTGACGGAACAATGGATCAGTTAGACGGAATCATCACACCAACAATCTGTGATACATTACGTCCGATGAGCCAGAACTTCCGTGTTGCTATGGGCGACAAGATGAAAGTTATCTTCCTTGCTCATCCGCAGAACCGTTTCGAAGAGTTCGGACTTAAGTTCTGTGAGGAGGAGTACGCAAACGTTAAGGCTGATCTCGAGGAAGTATGTGGCCACGAGATCACCAACGATGCGATCCTTGACGCAATTAAGGTTTACAACAAGAGCCGTGCAGCCCGCCGTGAGTTCGTAAAACTCGCTAACGAGCACTGCGACGTTGTAACTCCTACAAAGCGTTCCGCAGTATTAAAGGCATTCTTCTTCATGGAGAAACCGGAATACACAGCGAAACTTGAAGAGTTGAATAAAGAGCTTGCAGCTCTTCCGGTATGTGACTGGAAGGGAACAAAGGTTGTTACATCCGGTATCATCGTTGACAACCCGAAGCTTCTTGAGATCTTCGAGAACAACAACATCGCGATCGCAGCTGATGATGTTGCTCATGAGAGCCGTTCCTTCCGTACAGACGTTCCGGAGGACGAGCAGGATGCTCTCAGAGCTCTTGCAAAACAGTTTGCAAACATGGATTATGATATCCTTCTTTACGATCCGCAGTCTTCCAAGAACCGTCGTGGTGAGTTCGTAGCTGACATGGTTAAGAAGAGCGGCGCTCAGGGTCTTGTACTCTTCATGCAGCAGTTCTGTGATCCGGAGGAGATGGAGTATCCGTACCTCAAGAAAGCTCTCGACAACGCAGGTATCCCGCACATCAAGCTTGGTGTTGACCAGCAGATGAGAGACTTCGGACAGGCTGCAACTGCTATCGAGGCATTTGCGGATGTTCTTGAGATGAGAAAGTAAATAAAACTTTGAATTGCACTGACCTGGTGATAGAATTGTGTTGAAAGCTTGCTTTCATAAGCAATTCTATTGCCGGGGCAGTATAAGGACGAGGTCCGAAGCTTCTTGGACGCCGTAAGGCGGACAAGAAGATAATTCATAATGAGAAGGGGCAGGCGTTCCTGTTTCTTAGTGTTCACGCGGAGTCAGGCGAAAAACCGCCGTACCGAACATGATTTCCTTTCGGGGAGATCGTGGAGGTGCGGCGGTTTTTTTATTATATAAAAGTTATGGTTTCTTCAGGGAAAATATGTTAGAATAGACTGAAAAGAGAGACGAAACAGAATGAGATTATAGGAAAAGAGTTATCGATAGAAATTCAATCTGATCGGAATCAAAGGGGGGATTTCGGGGAGTGAAGGGAAAGAGAAACGTATGGGCGTTGTTCCTTGGAATTGCAGTTGCAGCGATGAGTGCGGCGGGCTGTGGCGCAGGGGAGAGCAGCGGACAGGGACCGGAGAAGGTGAGTGAGGAGAAGAGGCTTACGGTGTATACTTCCCACAAGCAGGAGGTCTATGCGCCGATCATAAAGGAGTTTGAGGAGCGGACCGGAATCTGGGTAGAAGTGATTCCCGGAGGAACAACGGAGCTTCTGGAGCGGATCCGGGAAGAGGGGGAAAAGGGATCCTGTGACGTGATGTTCGGCGGAGGTGTGGAGAGCTATGAGGTCTTTAAGGACTGCTTCGTGTCATACGAGAGCACCCAGAGCGATCATATCGAGAGTATATACCGGACTGAGGATCATGTCTGGACTCCGTTTACGGAGCTTCCCATTGTTCTGATCTACAACAATAAGCTGGTGGACGCGGCTTCCGCCCCGCGGGGATTTGAGGATCTGTTTGACGGGAACTGGGACGGAAAGGTGTCCTTTGCGGATCCGGGAAGATCCGGCAGCAGCTGCACGATGTTGGAGACGATGATCCAGGTCCTGCCGATGCGTGAAAACGAGGTCCTGGAACAGTTTGCCAGAGTGCTCGGCCGCCGGATGGCGGCAGGATCTGGCGCCGTGCTCGATGAGGTGTCAGAGGGAACATATCTGGTTGGTCTGACTTTGGAGGAAACTGCGAAAAAGTATATCGACCGCGGCGCGGCGATCTCGATCGTCTATCCACGGGAGGGAACCAGCGCGGTGGCAGACGGATGCGCGGTGATCAGGGGGACAGAGCATGAAGAAAACGCGAAGCTTTTTGTGGATTTTATCGTGAGTCCTGATGTCCAGAGACTGGCTGTCGAGAAGCTTTACAGACGGACGGTCCGCGATGATATTACCCCGGATCAGAAGGAAGAGGGATCGATCATGGACTTCGATCTTGGATGGGCAGTAAAAAACCAGAAATCCATTTTGGAAAGATGGGCGGCGCTCATGGCAGGAAACGGAGGTGGATCATGAAGAACTTTATCCAGAGATCCTTCCGGCGGGAGCTTCTTGTGAGCTTTCTCGCGGTGTCTGTTCTTCCATTGATCGTGTGCTGCGTGTTTCTGATTCAGATGTTTAAGGTGAAGGTCGGAAGAGATTTTGAAAAAAAAAATATGGAGCTTGCCGGTGCGGTAGAACAGCAGCTGATGACGCTGTTCGATGCTTATCATGACGCGGCGAAGAAACTGTGTACGGATCCGCTGGTTGCCGAGGCACTGGAAAAGGAGAGCTTTGGAAAGAAGAATGAAGTGTACCGAAGTCTGTACGGAGCGACCGCTGCATGCCGTGAGATGGCGGGATTTCATCTCTACAATGCGGACGGCTCCTGCCTGTACTCTACGGGAAACCGTACTTACGGACAGACGCTGCCGGTATACTGGGGGATCCTGAGAGAGGCTCATGCCCACCCGAATGATCTGATCATCCGGAGTGATCTGGAGATTGGCGGTGATGAGGTCCTGCGGTTTGCCAGAGCGGTGACCGGAAATTCGGAGGAATGTTCTGGATATTTTGTGGTCACAATGACGGCGGAGCATTTCGCGAAGGCGCTCTCCGGCACATACAGTGGCCAGGACGGAATCTGTATTCTCAATGGATTTCTGGAGACCGTGTACAGTGTA
>OGEN01001884.1_pt1 | contig 11784 bp, 24 predicted proteins | sample 1570671 | NCBI WGS metagenome assembly OGEN01 (sample SAMEA2582128, study PRJEB24529) | metagenome | biome: Human gut stool | place: China | collected 2011
CATAAGAAACAACTGGTGTACTATATCCTTTAACCTTCGTCACCCAGGTATCAAGAAATAGTTTTGCATCTTTACTCTTCATCTTTTTTTAGTTGTTAGGTAATTTCATAAAACACATCCACATAGTTTTACCACTCCGACCAGTTGTATGCCCGAATAAAGGCTGTCGATCGATAGCTTTCAAAACCTCTTTAACAGTTACTTGCTCTTCATTCCATTTGAAAATTAGAACACCATAATCATCGAGTACCCGGAAGCACTCGTTGAAACCCTGATTCAACAACCTTGGCCAATCTTCTGACAATTTGCCGTATTTCTTAGCTAGCCAACTATTCTCACCAACTTTAACCAAATGAGGCGGGTCAAATATGACAAGCTTGAAGCTCTTTGCGGGAAAAGGAAGATTTGTAAAATCTGCTACTACATCAGGATGAACTTTTAAACTCCGACCATCGCAAAGGATATGCTCTTCATCTCGGATATCAGAGAATATAGCATTGGGATGTTTCTTGTTGAACCAAAACATTCGGGACCCACAACAGACGTCCAATATAATTTTATCCATTTGATTCGTTATTTTTTAATTATTAGCTCTCAATTGATTCAACAAAACACATATAGCTGCACAATAATGTGGAGCCGCATTTTTCTGCTCATTAGTGAATGCTAAGGGATTGTCTGATACAGACCGCCATAGCTTTAATTCTCCCTCCCAATAAAGGATTAATTCAGCACTATGCCATTCTACACCCTTTTCAAATCCTTCTTTTGCGGTAAAGAAAATGTCATAGTCGGGTTGACAGTTCTTGTCTTTTATTTTAGTTGCAGCAAATTCACGAGCTGCCTGTTCTATTTCCTTCATTTCTATTTAGATTTACGCTAATTACATTTTTAATTTAGGCTCGGACAGAACTTCATTTAATCTCTTTATTCCCGCATCATAGTATTCTTTGTCAATTTCAAAGCCGATGTATTTGCGATCAGCGTTAATACAGGCAACAGCAGTAGAACAACTACCAGAGAATGGGTCTAATACCACATCACCCGGCTTGGTCGTAAGAGCTAAGATACGTTCAAGTAATCGAACAGGCTTTTGTGTTGGATGTATCTGACCAAGATGTATCCGATTTTCTTCTATTATAGATTGCTCTCTTACTCCATTTATCATAGACTCCACAACGTATGTATTAATGTGTCTCTTATGATATGGAGAAGAAAACGACGTTGCATATCCTACATGTCCCATTCCTTCAGAATAAGTTCCGGCTTCATTTTTCTTTTTTAGATTCTCTATGATTTTATAAAATTGTGGACCTTTGTTTAAAGCGGTTCCTAATCTTTTTAATTCTTCTGTTATTTTATCCAGACTAAAAGCTTTTGCTTCTCCATAATTAATCATAGATTTATTGATAGAGCCGTGAAGCGTGTGAACTGAAATACTTTCATGCACTCGCGCTAGAGGAAGTACAGGAGAAGATGTTCGTCTCTTATTCCATATTATTTCCTCCTTGAACTCGAATCCTAAATCTGCGAGAATCATATTCCACCGATAGAAAGAAGTTCCACGACCAAACAAAACTACGAATCCAGTAGGTTTAAGAACCCGTTTAAATTCTGTGAATAAAGTGCGCTCATCAAATGGACGATCTAATTTCTGACCCTTCAAATAAAGGTAGGGCGGGTCTGTTAGTATGCAATCGATACTGGTGTCAGGTATTTGTTTAATACTTTCCTGGCAATCTTCATTATATATTTTGTTTATATCCATAAGGTTCATTTATTTTTATAATTGCTTTAGTTTCACCTCACTTATTACAGCGAGAGGTGTATCTTCGCTGAATTTTGCCAATAATTGTTGAACTATCTCAGCCAGGCCACGATTCAGAGCTAGCGGCGAAAATGTTCCATCTGAGTTTTTCTGAAATAGAAGTATTGAACCCTCTTGTAGATTTCCGAATGCTGTATTCGGGGTTGAAAAATCAATATTGATCATAACTATCAATTATTTTTAAATTTGCATTAAACTCTTTTCCTTACATATTCTACGCGAACAAAATGTCCTGGAAGATTACTGTGTAATAATCTTTCTACAGCGACTTTGCCAAAGGGGAATAGAACACTGCCAACATTGTTCGAGCTAGATCCACCGATAAAATTTATTTTCTTCCCCATCACAAAGTATGCTCCTGCTTTTTCTGCTATTTCTCCAAACCAAGGAGCAGATCCCCTTTCAGGGAGAAGTAATAGTCCGTTTCCATGTTCAATCATTTTCTTTGCCCACAATTCCTTTTGTGAAAAAGGAGGGTTGCAAAATACAAATCCTTGCCATAAAGCTATCAATCCATTTTCTCCTCGTACATCAGACAAGTTGCGTTTAGCAATATTAGTGTTTTCACCTGCGCATGGATCTAAGTCAAAAGGAGAGAGAGCATCTATTATGTATTGCGGAGTCTGTAATTTATCGTTTTCGTTCATCTTTTTTTAGTTTTAAATTATTCGATGTAATTCAGAAAATGATTTCCAACCTATTTCGGTAAACTGTGTAGAATAGACCTCACCACGTGGAAATATTGGCTGCCAATTTTCATCGCAAAAGAGCCGATAATGATATACCCCAGCCTTTTTACCTTCCTCGCTATATGGAGGCTCACACCATAACAACCGTTTGTTATTTCCAAAGAATTTATTGAGGATATGTTCCAGTTTCTTGTTATTCCTTCCTCCAGGAAAAGAGATAGACAAGTGATAACAGCGTTCGTAATCGGGATTTTTCCACCAACCACTTGTATGATAACCTATGTCTCGGGTAAAAACGATGATGCAATCATATCGTTCCACGAACCATCGACATTCTTCGAAATAAGTGGTCGTTGAGCGTCCATCAAAGAAACCAGTCTTAGCAACACCTACTATCTTTTTGAAAATATCGGAGTCAGGAGTATTAAATGATATTGTTTTTATATTCATTCTTTTTATTTTAAATCAATCTTCTTCAATAAAAACCTTAGTTGTATTTATCACGCCATCAGAGTCTATTTCCTTTCCATCTCGAATGAAAATATTATCATACATCAGAGCTTCATAATTTGATTGTGTAGTCCAAAATGCACATGTACGTCCGTTTACGCGCAATTTACATTTCACAAGATCAGTCCCTTCAACTGGGCCAATTACATCTATTTTCAATGTCCTTTTATCCATCTTTCTCTACGTTTAAAAACCCCACGTGATATTTTAATAAAGAACCACATCGCAAGTAAAAATACGATCAAAGAGAAAAATCCTCCTATTATCAAAAATATACGTATTAAGTCTGTAAATCCGGATTGGTTGAAATATTCTATTAGTTCTACCATAATTTTTGTATATTTTGTTTCAACAAACTCATTACTTTTTTCGCTTTTAGAGGATTTATTTTGCTTCCACCCCCTAGAATAGATGCTTTTATCCTTGAATGGGGAATTGAAAAAGTAATAGGAGGAGTATTATCAAAATCACATAATGATTTCGATACCCCAGAAACAATATTTGACACAACGGTTACAGGTTCATATATTCCTTCTCGTGCGATATAAATTCTACCCTGATATGGGATTAAAGTTCTACCATCCATGTTTATTACATATTAGTTGTTATTTTAGTTTTATGATTTTTATTGTAGTTCACATTCGCTAAAAGCCTTTTCAAATACCTCAGGACTCAACAACTTGTTGGCAATTGCTTGAAAAGCTGTTGATATTGTCGGTATTTTATTAAGGTCTATATGTACATCTTTTGGGGTAAGGCAGTCTGTTATACGCCTTGTTAAAAACATGGCTTTATCCATCTAAAGATACAATAACGGGTTACAGGCAAGTGGTGCGTACTTGCTAATTGCCGTATAAAAGTCCCGTATTGTAATTTTAGATGTCTGGCACAACATGGCGATCGTGGATGATATGGATATCAAATTGTTCAGTCGTCCATGTATACCGGCATTATGTAATGATTGGCTGACGGCAAAGCCATATCGGTCAATATGAGGTTTTATATCGTCTTCCATGCTTTGAGTGATTATCGCTAATGCTTCTTGGTTGACCTTGGCGGTAACACCGATGTTGGTGTTATATGACCTCATAAACCTGTAAAGATCGTTAACATGTTTTTTTACCTCATGCTTGTAAAAAGAGGTATCCTTAATATTGTCTCTCAATTCAATTGTCGAGTTGTACACTTGATCGTTGAGAAACAGAACGATGTATGTGAGAGACGTTACAAGTCCTCCTGTGTCTTGATCTATTTCGTTCCAACTATTGTATTGTTTCATGTTGTTATTTATTTATAGCCCTGCAAAGACATTCTTTACATTGTTTTACGATATCAGTTCTCTGATTCTCATCTCTAAAAATCCAGGCACATCCGAATTGTCTATCCATTGCATCCGAATATCTGCATTGGTCTGGCTCTTTGTATCTTCGTCGGAATACATGCTCCGGTAAAGACATAGCGTATTCGGCCTCCTCTTTTGTGAGGAGGTGGTAATATTTCTTTTCTGATTTCATGACTGTTGATTAAAAGGGTTTATATTCTTCCTGGCTCTGTTGTGGCATATCCCAAGAATAATCATATTCGGAGAAATGGGTAGTCTTAGCATCAAATTTGACGATAAATTTAGCCAATCCTATATTTCGACCTTTGGCTATATCTATCATGGCTGTCCCATTGACATTAGAATTCTGAAATGGCTCAGGATAAAATTTATTATATAGCTCTGGTCTATAAATCAGCATGACGACGTCTGCAGCCTCTGCAATTTGACCTGAAGCACGCAACCTTGCTAAAGATGGAACCGGATTAAGACTGTCACGGTTGAGCTGCGACAAGGCAATAATCCAAATATCTAATTCCTTTGCTAAATTTTTCAGTCTTCGTGCTACTTCTCCCATCTGCTGTTCGGTATTGCTTCCTTTCATGTTCACAGATAAAATCTGCAAATAATCCACGACCACACCAGAGACTCCGTATTTAAGTTTCATTGTCCGAATGGATACAAGTATCGTATCGATGTTAGAATTGCTTCTATCGTCAAAAAAAATGGGTTTATCGTAGATTTTACCTATACCCTTGTCAATGCAATTAAATTGTTCGGGTAAAAGACGAGAATACATAATCTCATTTGATGGTATACCAGATTCAATGGAAATCATTCTTGCAGCTATTTGCTCTTTTTTCATTTCCATTGAATAAAAAGCCACTCCATATCCATTTTTCGCCGCTGATAACGTCATAGCAATAGCCAAACTGGTTTTTCCAGAAGAAGTGTCTGCGGCTATGATTATTAAGTCGGACTTTTGCAAACCTCCACTTCTGCTGTCTATTTGGCTGAATCCGGTAGGTGTTCCAGTCAATTGTTTTGATTCAGATGCATTAAGTTCCATTTGGCAAGAAACTTCTTTGATCGCGTCCCCAATTGTGTAGATATTGTCTTTAGATGTTTGAAACATGCATTTTAGATCTTCTTCTGCTTCGGATAAGATATCCACTATGTCCTCAGATTCGGAATAAGCCCTGTTTTGCATGTTCATGCCTATTGAAATAAAACGCCTTCTTTTTTCTTTGTCATGAAGTATTGCAGCATGTTGATAGATGTCTGCGGTATAGTAACATGCTATTTGACTTACGACAAATGGATCTACATCTTGAACCGTCTTTTTCATTTCATTGACAACCGTAATCATGTCAGGACTTTCTCCTCGTGAGTCGATTTGGGTTATAGCCGAATAAATATCTTGGTTAAGCCTGTCATAGAAACAATCCCGAGTAAGCATATCTCTTACCTCATTAAGGGCATTTTTATCTGACATGATCGTACCTAGTACAAGCTTTTCAGCTTGTACGTCATGGGGCAAAACTTTATTATCCATATTCTTTCTTTTTAATCTCCATAATTGTGTCGAATATGCTGTTTTTAAATCTTATCAGCCTATCGTCGTTATTTATCTTCTTTACTATCTCAGTAAGAATATTCCGGTTGATCTTGTTGAGTTCGGATATTTCATCATCGGAGGGGAATAGAGGTATCTCAAGCATTAGCGAAGCTTCCTTCTCCAGATAGGAGTAAAAATTCCTTTGCCTTTCTGACGCTAATGATTGGTAATCTACTTTTCCCCTAGCTTTTTTAACTTGATTGGAAGGCAGGTCTAAGGCATTCGTAAATGTTCTTTTCCAATCAATATTTGCACTTTTTGAACTTTTTTTCTTAGCCCATCCCAGCTCGGTAGACCAGTAATCTAAATACGCTTTCTTTAGTGACAATCGGATATCTATACCTGGATGCAGACTTTGGCGTTGAGCTATGAACTCGTCATCATTTGATAAGGATTCATAGGCGTCTCTCAACCGATCGCAGTATACATCGAAGCTTTCTCTCCAATTACCTGTTTTTTCATCTTTCTCTTCCTCTTCTCCTTCTTTTTCCCCCATACCCCCTATATTATTCTTATCTCTATTACTATCTATATTACCTATACCTATACCATAGGGGCTTTGTAGCCCCTTTGAAGGGGCTTTGAAGGGGCTTTGAAGGGGCTTTAGTAAAAAATCATCAATTGATTGAAAACCAAACAATTGCTTCATTTCCTCTAATCTCCTTATTATACCTCTATGTGCAGGGTTCTTCTGATTTAGGGGAAGGTTCTTTTGATGTTTAATGAAATTGCGTATATAAATATATTTACGATCAATCGAATAAAGTAATCGTCCGTCAAGATCCCTTAGGCCTCTTTCAACTTCTTGCTTACCTAGTACTAGATCAAAGCCGATCTTCTTCTCATTGATTTCCATGAAGCCGGCTAGGTCGCAAAGGTCGCACAAGTACAAGAACAGAAGCTTGCTAGTTGCTTTCAGGTCGCAGAACCAGTTATCCGTCCATTTGTTCGTGTCTGTATATCTATATGCCATATTAAATTACATAACCTTTATTCAACAATTATTTTTTATATTGCTCTAATGCCTCTTGGCATCTCCTTTTATCCATAAAGCCCATAGGCATGACTCCTGCAAGTCTAGCATTGCATCGGTCAATTCCATATTTAAGTTCAGTGTTTGATAAGTGTTTTATATTCATAATTCTTTTTTTTGTATTACATGCTTAATAGCAAAAAATAATGCAGAAATGAGATTCAAATAAGCATTTACAAGCAAAGCAGTTTGCATCCAGCCTTCTAAGTTGGCTATACGACTAACCATATAGGCTATAAATGATAACCAAAAAATTATTTCTTCAAATTGATATGTTTTCATGACTTTTAGTTATTAATCAATATATTCACTCAGTATTCCTGCTGCTACGATAGCACCAACTATAGCTGCTATACTCCAATGAAGAAGATATAGCCAGTATAATACGATTCCTGCTATGGTAATACAACATAGCATCATCATAATTATAAGAACAATTTGTTTCATGATTATTTCTTTTTAAACAAATGGCATATCCTTGTTGAATTGCCAACTAAATTCATCTTTTTCTCAGAGCAGGTAATAACAAGCTCGGAGAAGGGAGAGGAGTGTATGCAATCTTTGCATTTTGCTTGAATTATTTCTTTCTTTGCCATATTATAATTTTATTGGTAATCCTGCATAGACCCATGAGAGGATGCAGGAATCCCGGGCATCCTGATTTAACCTTTTATCTAATCCTCCAACAATCTTAGACAACTCTTCCTGAGTAATCTTCCCGTCTTTGCCTTTCCAGCATTTTTTAAGAGGTTTAATTTCGTCAACTTCAAGTCCTATATGCCTTGCCATTTCTGCTATCTTACGAGCTACCTCGTGGTTTCGACCAGTGTTTTGACCTATCTTAGCAGCGGCAGCAGGAGAAGAGCGTGTAGCGTGCCAGTTGCTTTCATTCATCCAGCCAGCTTCAACAACTACTATAACCGATTCTTTTTGCCGATCAACAAAATCTTCTTTCAGCATCTTTAAGTAGTCAACAAGGAGAGGAAACGAGAGATTTGTCACGTTTAAACATCTTGACTTAACATGTAGTTCTGTTACTCCTGACTTGTCACAATCAGGGTCTATTCCTATTACTCTGTCTCTTTTAATCATAATTATTCAACTTTTTCTACTTTGCCATTTATGAGCATATAGAAAGTATCCTTTTTGATATTGCAACCGTCAACTTTTACAGCTTTCACTTCTTTGATAGGATATGTTTCTCCATCCCAATCATCTCTTTCTGTTAGGACAAGCCAACTGCCTATACAACCTTTGGCCTTAGATTTGTAACCAGTAACTATTGCAATAGATTCTTCGCCATTTACAATAGCAGCTGACTGGTCGCCGGTGTTTGTCGCAGCTGACCGGTTGCCGGTGTTTGTCGCAGCTGACCGGTCGCCGGTGTTTGTCGCAGCTGACTGGTCGCCGGTGTTTGTCGCAGCTGACTGGTCGCCGGTGTTTGTCGCAGCTGACCGGTCGCCGGTGTTTGTTGCAGAATTATTATTCCAGTCAATTTTTTCTAAGATAAAATTGATACCAGCTTTAATAATTCCATTCAGTCCAATTTCTGCTTTTATTTTTATTTTAGAAGAAGCTATTTTGTTGTCATCATTATCTCTATCAATATTTCCAGATCCTTCAACTTCGCAATATCTGTTTTCTCCGTCCTCACTACATGGAGGATAATAGCCAAATACATCAAAAGGTTCTTCGCAAAAATGAAAACCGTTTGAGCACGTTTTTATATTTCCTTTTTCTTCATATTCTCCATTTATTTTGTATTGAAAATCTCTGCATTGCAGATTTTTGTTAAATCCTTTATATCCTTTAATTTTATCCATAATATTACTTTGATTTACATCTTAATATTTCTCTGCGTTTAATTATAGCCTTATCCGTAACAAGCATATCAGAAGAAAGAGAATGAAGAAGAGATTTTTTTGTCATTCCTATATCGTCTTCGCTTAGATAGTCATAAATTGCGGATATACTACCAAAATAATGATCGGTCTTTTTAAAGATCAATCGAACATGTACAACTTTCATATTTCCATATATTGCTTATTTGGAAATATACTTTTCCAATTTCTTTAAATCCTTCTTTAGTAACCTGACAGAATCCACCACCTTTGGTTTCTTTCCGGCAGGATCAAAATGATCGGCAGCTACTCTGGCATAGCGAATAAGCGAGGAAAGAAGGTATTGAGGTGGTGAATTGTCTTTCATTTGTATCTGTATTCTTTTACCATTTCTTCATATCCGGGATCACCGAAGTAAGGAAGATAACACCCTAACTCTGATTGTGCCCAAATCTTCATTTTATCCATAAAAGACGATAATTCAGAAGAACTCATTTCAGAAGTCTTGTAATCGACTTGCTGTATCTCTCCGGTTATCCGGCTTGCTTCCTCTTTTGTACCTAATAGAGCCCTTTTTATGTCTCTTTTACAGTTTTCTATAGAGGTATATCCGACGTGATCTGCTATAACTTGCACCCACAAATGAAAAAGGGAATTTTGATTTAAAGTTCTAGCCTTTCTCTTTTCGGACAATTCAATTATTTTACCGGATGATATAAGTTTTTCAAAATACACCTCTGCTTTTTTACGATCGAAGGCGTTGTATGTATTGAATATCATATATCAAAAGGGAAGATCATCTGCTGGGCCTAAATGCTCTGCGTTATTAACATCTTCCGGTGATGGCACCACAGGAGTTGGATTTGACTCCATCAAGTCGCCAATACCATAAAAAACACCTTCCAATTTTTCATCTTTTTTAGGAGCGCAAGACACGTAATGTGTGTATGTTCTGTTTCCGAATGTAATCGGTTCTTTCTTTTCTCCGATTGAAATGTTTACAAAAACTTTTTCTCCTTTCGAGGTCATTACCTTTTTCATAACTTCGCGTGGTATATCTGATAAACAGATAGATCCATATAAATTTGCCATAATTGATTATTTTGAAAATGTTATTGAATATCCTTGACTAGCCATTCTGACGGGAGGGATGATTGTTGAAACTTCGCCTGTTTCATCATCAACTATCGTTGTTCTTTCAGATAAAGATTTCAAAAATCCCTCTCTATCCTTTATTTTTTTATCAAGCAATTGTTTTTGCTGAAGTAAATCTTTGTAGATGGGGTCGGAGCAGTTTGTGTAATCGTATTTTACACCAACTTCTTTTATTGCAAGTTTAGCTCCATTCCATGATGTCTCTTTACCATATTTCTCAATTTCTGACATTGTACAATCTTTTATTCTATCATCATTGATAAACTTTGTTAGTGCCTCTATTATGCTTTTAGCTTTTACAACAGCCTCAATTGGGTTGATATCACCATCTAATACAGGTGATATCAATTTGTTCGCTAAATCGGTTTGTTCTGCCCTGTTAAATGGGTAAGAATCAAGTATTTTTATATTGCTCATGATAAATTGTTGTTTATTTTGTATTGTTCATATATTTCTGCTATTGTGTTGATTTCTACTTGAGTTCCTTTATAATTTTTCTCTATTAAATCGGCTATCGAAAATCTTTGCTTGTTCTTTTTAGCTTCACAGGCATTTTTATAAATCCATTTACACATTGATTCCATTGATTCTTTATTATTCAAGTGATCACTTGTAAGGACTTTCTTTTGATTAGAATTTGATGGTTTAGAAATGGTATTTTGTGAAGCTTTGTTTCCGTCATCATCTTCATCTATATTCAAACTTAATGCAGCCCCCAATGCATATCTTCTTTGATATGTGATACATGAGCCAACTCCTTGTGGGTCATTTTTAGTAGGTCGCATAGTATATTTACTCGAAATAAATTCTCCAGATATATGCATTACTATGGTCTCTAGTTCGTTTTCTCCTACTGGTAGTTGCATTACTGATAATCCGCTATTGGACAAAGGTTCTTGTATTACATCTAATATATCAGACAATGTGGCATATTTAGATTTGAAGAACGGATTGTTGGCTGACTTTTTAATTTTGCCAACCTCTTGTTGAAATTTGCAAAGAGCATTTGCTATCTCTTTTATTGATTCAGATCTTTCCATATGATTTATGTTTAGTTTGTGGACATTAAGGAGTTGAACCCCATCCTTCACCGTGCGGTGATGTTCTCCCGTTAAACTATATGCCCTGTTGTCCCTTCTGCAATTCCTACCGTGTTTCTGTCTGCCGAACCATTGCAAATGTCAAGGTCTACCACTGTCAAGATTTGCGGTTGCCGGCCTGAGACTAGATTTACACCTCAGAATCGCAGGGAGGTCCAGTTGTTTTTATTTTTAGTTATTCTCGAAAAAATTTTTAAACTCATGACTTCCGTATTGTCCATCGGTGATATTAATTATTTCTCGGATGGTATATTTGTCTTTTTTTATATTAAGACTTTCTTTTACAAACATCTTAGTCCCAGCAGAGCAAGCTCCTGTTATTACACGATAACACTCTATTGATTCTTCGAATGTTAATTCGCTATCTAATGTAAGAGATTTATATTTTGATTTATCGCGATTGGATATTTTGTAAATCAAATCATCTTTAGCCTCTTTAATAGTATCTCCATGTGACCATTTGCCAGATCCATCGGTAACAACGAACCTTTCTTTAAATTCTCCTATTTGACGAATTTTATAAACATTTCCATGATGGGATACAACCTTAGAAAATATTCCGTCAATTTTGATGTATTCAAAATTTCTCCATTGAAATATTTGTGGTATTTCTTTGTTTATATTACTTGTATTCGTGATTTGAGTACCTCTGAGGTCGAGAGAACCTCCGACTGTCAGGTTATCCGGAA
>OGEN01001888.1_pt1 | contig 11737 bp, 12 predicted proteins | sample 1570671 | NCBI WGS metagenome assembly OGEN01 (sample SAMEA2582128, study PRJEB24529) | metagenome | biome: Human gut stool | place: China | collected 2011
AACATTTTCTCCGGTTCCGGATTCAGTTGCCAGTTATAAGTGAGCGCAACGATAGCTGCCAAAACAAGCACTAATCCGTCTGCGACCGAAAAGATAAGCGGTTTTACCGGTTTCGTCATAACAGCCGCCATCAGACTGCATGCAGCCAACAGCAACATCACCAGATGAAACCAAAGAACCTTTCCTGTGATCAGTCCGTTAGTCAACTCTGTGTCTGTGGCAAAAACGGTGCACAACAGAAAGACACCACTGATGGCGAGTAATGAGTAACTTATATATTGATTGTATTTCATGATTAATTTCTTTAATGAATTATTTTCATAAACCGTTCCCACCTGAATTTTTCCGTATACGGATCAACAGATTTCCATATGATCCATGCTTTCCCCACGATATATTCTTCCGGCAACATTCCCCAATAACGCGAATCCTGTGAATTCATGCCGTTATCGCCTGCCATAAAATAGTAGTTTTTCAGGAAACGATAACTGTCAATCGGTCTTCCATTAAGAAAAGATGTAGAATCCTTGTATTCAAGAGTCCCCTGTTGTTCCCATTCAATCAGCTTCTTATACAAAACAAAGTTTGTCCGATTCATTCGGATCGAATCTCCTTTGGCCGGAATATGTAGCGGTCCGAACTCCTTGATATTCCAACCGATAGTTCCATCATAGGGGAAACTATGGAATATACCGTCTTGAAACTTTTCTGTAAAGGCTATTCTTTTTTGTGAATCCGGATTACCAAGAGGTACTTCTATTCCGTTTACATGAAAAAAACCGTTTTGTATTGATAATGTGTCGCCAGGTAATCCTACGCACCGTTTGATATAATATTTGAGGATATGCATTTCAATCTTATCCCAACTGCTAGGATGTGGAAAATTGAAGACTAAAATGTCATTACGTTTAATATCCCTGAAACCAGGGATACGGTAAATTTTTGTTTGTTCATTTCGCATGGATGCAAAAAGGTTGAATATACGCGGGCCGATGATCGGTTTCCAGACTAGGATATTATCTCCGGTAGTTAATTCCGGCTCCATCGAATCGCTAGGAATTTTGAAAGAGGCAAAAAATAAGACCTGAGTGGCGAACCATGCCGTAGCCAGCATACATAGCCAAAAGGTTACGTCAACTGTATATTGTATTATTTTTTTCCAATGCTTTTTCATATCAATACCAACGAATAATACCGTTTTTATAGGTAAAGATCCGATCATTCGTTCCTTTCACCTTTACTCTGTAAATTGTCCCTTCAGGTATATTTTCAAAAGTCATAAAATTATAGTCACCTTTTAAACTACCACCTTTAACCCATTGGTTGTTCCAATACCATAATTCTATGTCTATATCTTTAGGTAAATAATTTTTTGTATAAGGGATATATGAAATTTTACTGATCGACCTGGGGCTACCCAAATCAAACCAAAGTATATTTTTCCCATCTTCCGGGTTGTTGAATCTACCTCTGAAACCTGTAGCAGACCGACTGTCGGTAACCATGTCCAGTTTCTCTCCATCGCTAAGCGGTGTGATGTCGGCTGAAACTTTTACACCTTGAATCGGTTTATCCTCTTTATTCTGTTCGTAAAAAGATATTTCACTGAGTGCCAGTGAGTCTTTTGGGGATATTAATTGTATATATCTATATTTTTGAGGAACAGGAAGAGTGATTTCATTATCCCATGTATCCATGCTGTCTGTCATCATATATAAGGTGTCAGCGGTTAATGTGTTCAAATCATTGCATCCTGTGAGATAAGCCCCGACCAGCGTCTCTTTCGCTTCGGCAATCTCTTCAGGGTACAGATAAGCGGTATAGTTTCGTACGGTAACCGGCATTTTTTCCTCTTTACATTCCATTTTTTCGCAATTGCCGTCTTGGTTTAAAATAAAGGCAGGTGCAGCAGGTGTCAAAACACCATTCTGATAGAACATAGGCAGGTAAACGACATCTCTGCCCATCTCTTTGAATGTCACTTTTTTATTCCATGCTATTTTTCCCCATTGCACGGGTTTCCATTCTTTCGCACCGAAAACACATAGATAGCAATAGCGTGTATTTTCGGGTATAGGCTCGGTAATAGTTATTTTTACATCCGTTGTTTGGAAATATTGTGAAGAAACATCCTTCATAAACGGATTTTTGAATAAAGAAGGAATGTCTTCTCTGGCGACCGATTTATCTCCTAGTGGGCCGGAAAAATAATGTTCGAAAGTATGCCGGTACACTTTAGGTAGTCTGAATTTTCCCCATTTCAAGTCAAAACACTCATTATTATAAATCTTTTTGTATTTCCACCGGTCATCGTCCCAGAAAGGTTCGAACGGGTATGTTTTTCCTTCAACAATCAAGCTGTTCCAGCTATGTCCACCGGCGCGGTTACCCCATTCCGGAACGAAGTCGATAGCAACTCCCATACCGAGAGCGGACATCATCAGGCAATTATACCAGGCTTTATCGTCGCAGGAGCCTCGTTTTATTTGTTCGAAAGTGGCAGCATTGCAGATAGGCATGGATGCGGCGGCCCAATTATTATGCATAAGGTCGCTATATATTTGATGTAAAGAGTCACTCACTACTCTGAAATCTTTATTAATATCGTTGAATATATGAGCATGTCTTTTGTAAAAGGTATCCCGGCTCTCGTCCAGGCAGATTCCTTCAGCAAAGCGATAGGGAAGGATATATTTGCAGAAATCTTCGAACGAATCGTTCTGTGTATATACATTCTCTTTCCAAGCTTTGAAAGAACGGTCTATTTCGTTGATAAGCCAGTCTGCTTTAATGGTTTGGATATCCGTTTTCTTATTAAATAAAGACGGATGAATTTTTGTTTTCTCATTTTTCCAAAGAGTGTCGATTTCTTTTTGCCATTCGGATGAACGCTCCCAATTATATTGTTCTGATATATCTACGTACTTCAAATAAAAAGGTTGTAGTTTTTCTATATTTGATTGGTTAACGCCTGAATGACCGGTCATATTCATTATTAGAAAACGGGCAGCAGCGAGTTTTTCCGGATTATCATTGTAATAAGCCAACACCTTTTCCAATTCACTTCGGTTATCTCCTGCCAGCATGAGTACCTGTTTAAGTTGTTTATCAGGTAGGGCATGACATGCTGTCAATGAGATGATGATTATTGTACTGTAGAATAAAAAAAATGTTTGCTTTATCATATTCTTTTATTTAATAGAAAATAAAACTAAAACCGGATTTGATTTCTTACCCCATTGCTTGTATTGGATGTTACTTATTACTATTTGTCCACGATTTCTATATCAGTTTGTTCTGCCTGTATATTTGAACATATGCTCTATCATAATTATTGAGAAACGGTGAATGAGTTGTGAACGGGTTTATAAAAAAATAGAACGGGATTATCTTCCTCTTTTACTTTCATCAGATTTTCAGGGAAAAGATCCGGAGCTATTTCTCTCTTTTCAATGATAGTGAATGGTTCTACCAATGAGAAAAAAGTATCATTATGAACACCGGATATAGGATAGTAGACCAATAAATCTTTTGTTGGTATATTTGAAACTCTATTCCCTCCATAGATCAATTTATTGTTTTGCAGATTATAAAATACAGTATAGTATCTACCATTTTTGGTAAACCAGAAATATAGGATATTACTGCATTCAAAAATATTTGAAATACCCCATGAATAATTGGATTCGATTAACTTATGTGGTGAAATACCTTCTTCTATTATTTTTAGAGGTAATGAATCCGGTAAATTTATTTTGTATAAGGGGGTTAGACCTTCCGGTATAATTTCAAAAACTATATTGCTAAAACGCGGATTGTAAAGGATCCTGTTTTGTTCATAAAAAAAAGGATGTCCGTCTCCGTAATTGAAATTGTAATCAGAAACCTTGTCATGAGGGAAGAATGATTTATTCATTTTGGAACCAGTCTTAGTATAGAGTAATGAATAATGTAATTCCTTCTTATCCGGATAGTTCATGTGGTCATGATTATCGAAAAAGATGCCATTGTTAGCAAAAGCAATTTGTTTTGGTATGATATCATATATAGTAGTACTTGATATATATTCACCAGACAATAAATCGTATTTTGTCAATCTCCTTTTTCCACCGTCATAAGCAATTAGCTGTTTAGATGTTCTGTCTATTGTGAAATCTATTATTTCTCCATATTCTTCTGGACCTTCTCCCCGATTGTTTATTTTCCACTTAATGGAACCATCTTTCTTGTTAAAACATACGATTTTAGGCATATTGTCTAAAATATAGATTAAACTGTCTTCAATGATAATACGTTCTACTATTCCTAGTGGCTCATCATTTGATAGAATTGTATATGACTCTGTGTGTAACAGGTTATCGACATGTCTAAAAGCAGAATCAGTTAGTTTGATATTAATGTTTTGAATATTAATATTATCAATTGGTAAATCCTCTTTATCGATGGATCTTGTTTTTGAATTGCTACAAGAATATAAGAAGAAAGTCACTATTACAAAGAATAATAAGTGTTTCATAATACAGAAAGTCTTTTTAGATTGTTAGAGAGAAAGTAATAAGTTATTTGTTTAATGACCTATTCCTTAATTATATTCTACCTAATTATAGAAAGGTTCACCGCATGGTACAGGGGTGCAAGTACAAGAAGAACATGAAGGGGTACAAACCCTTTCTACACTTGATGTAAATGTCCCATCGGGAAATGTTTTCTTACATCTTTTTGTTTCGGGAGATTTCCCTTTTTCTTCAGTACTTGATTCGTTTGATTGAGCTAACGCTTCTATGTTGGCTAGAATCAAATTTGATAGTAGAGCCTTTTTTTTACTCTGGTTAAAGTTCCAGCAGCCTACAAACGTTATAACTGTAATAAGTACAGCCCCGAAGATCTTTTTTTTCATGATTTTATTATTTTATTAAGTGGTGAATCTGTTAATTATATATTTTTCATATTCTCTAAATTTATTTGTTTGCAATGTCGCAACAAGTCCGGTAAAGTGGGTACGACATAGAAAAACAATATTAACATTGTGCCCGTTCATCAAAGCTCGTGCCACGATGCATTCGTAGTAGTTTATTATGTGAACGAGAGTTTCCTGACACAACCCCGGTGTCTTTGTAGAGTTGTTCGTTATCTACTGTACCGGCAGAGTTTAGAACTAATATCCGGTCGTTCGGGTCTTCTGTCAGTGTGTTAGGGGCTAACCAGCCTTGGAGTTTGTTGCTCATGGTATTATAATTTTATTTTTATGATTGAATAATCCGGATCTGCGACAACTAAATATACATCGTTGAAACGTGAATCGGATGCAATAAGATATATATCTTTGTTCAAATCAATCACTTTTTGTTCTTCTAATTTATAATCTAAAAGAATTAGTTGACGCCTTGAAAGTACAGGACGCTTCATTTCTTTTCTTTTTTCTATACTTATATTACTATCGTCAAGTAGTACAATATAATCCTTTGTCAGTGATACCATTTTTGTTCTGCATGGTTCTAAATAGTTTATTACCATCTTGTTGTCTCTGATGTCGTATTCGTATTTCGAAAGATTTTTAGTTTTTAACTGTTTGAATTGGTCTCCATCTTTTTTGAATAATATAATCTGAGGAACTCTTATGAACTTCAATAATAGGTAGTTGTTGTAATAATCATAATTTATTTCTCCTTCATATGCATCTTTATAATTCATATATTTCATTTCTGTTTTGATGGGATATGCTCCCCAGCTAATAGTAGTATTAGTGGACTTATCCACTGTTTTGAAAAGAGTGTTTTCTTTTTCTGGAGATAAGTATAGATATGTATTCTCATCTATGAATTGCATAGCTTGTGAGTCGGTAATAGGTTGAGGTGATAAATCTTTGTAACCCTCATTGTTTATCAATAACTTTTTTGCATCTAGTATTCCTAATCGAGGTGTTCCAGCATTAGAAATAGAAATTGTGCCATCAAATCCGGTATTTATGATAGGAGCTGTAAATTCATTTGGACCGTTACCGATATTACCGAAAGACGCTAATTGTTTTCCTGATTTGGTATCGAAAATATGTATTATTGAATCTGCAGATTTTAAATCACTAAGATATAAATAATCACCACTTATTTTGAAAAATCCAGGAGTGGAAATCATAATATTATCATTCAGTAACTCGTATGTTGTACTGATAGGAGTTACTTGTTTATTTTTATTGCATGCAATAAGCAAGAATAAACAAAAAAAGATATAAAATTTATTTTTCATGGCTGAACAAATTATGTTGTTTGTACAATGATGGTTTGTCAAAAAAGATAAGTGTCTATTAGTTAGGTGTAGAAAAGTGTATCTTGGTTGATATATTGTAAATATTATTTTTGTATTAAAGTTGCGTTTTTTATGTCAATAATTCCTATAACTTGTTCTCCATTTTCATCGTAAATAGTAGCATATATCAAATCATTATTATCATCAACAGTGAAATTTTCAATACAGTATTCACATGTATAACTAGCAACAGGATTTCCCTCCCAATCAAATTTCCAAATAGTATTGGGCATAGTGGTTGGAGATATTTTGCCATGTGCAGTTGCATAAAAAAAATTGTTATTTGCAGATAAATGGCAAAAGCCATATATGGTTTCTTGAGTTGGGGTAAAAACATGTTCTCTCTTATCAAATATAGGTTCATATAAGTAAAGAGTTTTGTAAAGTTTTATATCTTCTTTTTCAATATTATATATTTCTAATACTCCTCCTATGATGGTGGCTGAAACAAACCTTTTTCCATTAGGACTGGCAGCCATACATGTATATAGTTGTGTGAATGCAAACCAATCTTTGTCGAATTCAAATTTATTATGTATATTAGGACTATTTGTTGATGTTTTTATGATTTTATTTGGTGTTATTAATGCTAAACGATCATTAAATCCATCACTGATGAATAAAGAATCTTTTATGAAAATAATTCTGTTTCTGTCTTCGACTTCTTCTGATAATTTAATGAAACTAGTTTTTATATTCTGTCCATTTTTGATTTCTTTGAGATTATATTGTACGATGTTCTTTCTACTATAATCATTTATGTATAAATATCCATTTGTTTTATCTATTGAATATGTAACAGGAGTAGTAAGTTCTTCAGGACCATTACCTATTTTACCGAATGATTTTATTAAATTCCCATTATTTCGATTAAAAATACAGATATTATCATTTGCACTCATGTCTCCAATAATTAGCATTGAATCAAATATTTGTGGTTGATGTGCATAACGAAAAAGGTATTCATTATTGATTATTTGAACTTTAGCGTTGTATTTTTGGAGAAATGTAGGCGCTTTATAATATATTTTTTCGTCTTTACATTGAATGAAAAAGATGGCAATGCATATTATTACGAGTAAATGTTGTATTTTTAATGTCTTCATAACTGGTGTTTTTGGAGTGAGTAATATAAATTAATCCTAGAATAGGCGCTAATATTTTTAGCACCTATTCTAGGATGTAGATATTTAATGATATGCGTTCCAATGTGTACTACCACATCTAGGACAACTTCCACTTACATTTGCTGCAACAGCTTTTGGTACTCTTGGTGATGGATACCAAATAGTTCCACATATGCAAACAGCTTTACATTCTGTTGTTATTACAGTAGATGAATTGCAATCACCAGTTATGCCTCCTTCGCTATAAGCCAACGCTTCCACATTAGCCAGTGCTAAATCTGACAATTCCACTTCATTCAGACTTTGGCTGTAATTCCAACTTGCTGCAGCTACTATGGCTACGATAGCTATGATACCAAATAATTTTTTCATATTTGTATCTGTTTAATTTTTTTTATTTGTTGTTTAATTAGGCTATTTTCTATCTTTGCCTACTCTATTCGGATTTAGATAGTCGAATGGATACCTGTACCATTCTATTTTGTCGGTTATATTACCATCATACACCTCCTTTTTGGGGTCTCCGGGAGTTTGCTTGTACATTCTTTGTCGGGATGCAGCAAACTCCCTTTCGTTCGATCACCGAACATTCCCCTTTATTCTTACCTTGACGGGTTGGTTGTTAATACTATTGTATTTAATTGTTACGACTTCATCGACGAATCCTGTGTCCTTCGGAGTCATCTTAATTCCTACCCGAAGGGATTCTCCAGGTTTCGCAGGTCGTTTGTCAAAGGTGGCTACTGTGCAGCCGCAGGTGGAACTTACGTCCACTATCACGAGGGGATTGTCTCCAGCGTTTTTTACTTCTATGATTGTATCTTTTACTTCCGATTTATCGAAGGTTCCGAAGTCGATTTCTGTCTTTGTTACTTCGGCTGTCGTTTTAAGTATATTTTTATTCGGACTGTCTTTGCCTGTAATCTGTTTCAGATACAGATCTTTCACTGCCGTATTATGTACCGGATTTCCTAATACGGTAACTTTATTGCCTTTATCCAACAGGAATGTCTGGAAAGTTATATTTGTCGGGAATTTGTTCAGTTTGTTTAGTTGGTCATCCAAGTCGATGCAAATAGGGCGATCGAAACCATCACGCTTTAACAGATAACGTATTTTTTTTGTATCCTTCGGGTGGAAAAAGAAGAGAAACGGAACTTTTCCTTGTGTCGCCGAATCGGTATATTCGATCAATTCTTTCCATTTGTGTAGTTGCAACTTACAACTGGTGCAACCTATCGAATCGACATATACTAAGACTTTATATTCGGACTGCGGAATCTGAAAATTAGTAGTATCTGTCAGATAGCGGGTAAAAATGAGATTGTCTGGAAATTTGATTTCTTTCCCCTGCCATTCATTGACCAATTGTGCAATTTGTTTTTCTTTCTCTTTCTGTTCGTTTTTGCAGGAAAAGAAGATAGGTAATAGAATTAATATAAATAGGATCTGTTTCATTATAGTTTAAAAGTCAGTATCGGATTATTGCTTTCTACGCACGTTGCGATACAAGTGTTTGTTGTTTCGTTTATATGGATGCCAAAAATATTTTTATCTAATGTATATTTTCGTAGAGGGATACCGTTTGTGTCAAAGACATATAGGTAATGTCCTCCTTTTGGCGGTGCTTCGCCACGTTGGTAAAATTCCTCCCTCTCTTTCCATGACATTCCATCGAAAACTGTATAAATGTATCGGTCGGTGACTTGAATATCCATAAAACCTTTTATTCCGGTAGGAAAACCTTCTCCTCCTTTTTCTTTGAATTTCGGTTCTCCGCCAGGTCCGTATACAACGCTGTGCGTATGTTTTTTCAGGTTGTATATTTCAAGGGTCTCTCCTAATTGAGTAGCCATTGCATATATTCCGTTTTGCGGATTGTAGTCTGTAAAACTACGCCAAGCTTGCGCTAAAGCCGGGTGTATATCTTGTTCATAATTGGTTTCGGTAGGTATTTTGCCTATATTTTTGATAGGTTTGCCACTATGACTGACTTTGTGATAACGATAATTTCCCAGATAGTCGGTTATCAAAAAGACTGAATCTGTTCGATGAAAGTCCAAAGAACGCACCAGATTCTTATCTAATGCGATTTCTTCTACGCGAGATACCGTTTTTTCGGTAATAGAAATTGCCCAACGTGTGATTTGCATCTTGTTTGCATCGAGTGCCCAGATGGAATCCGGGGAACAAAATTGAAACATTTCAGCAGAAAGCATCTCTTCCGGTCCTTCTCCCCGTTTGCCGAAAGGTGCTATAGGTTCCCAGTCGGGATAAGTGAAAGAATAAAAGTAGTGGCTATCATTATGTAAATCCATAATAACAGCGATACTATCCTTTACCGTTACCCGATAAGGATAACGGAAAAAGACAGAATCAATAGAAATCTCCTGCGTGGCTACTGTTCTCTCATCGGGAAAAGTTGTATAACGAGGGTATAAGGGGTCATGGGAACCACCGCAGGAGATTAATGAACTAATACCTATAAGTGATATATATAGGGACTTTTTCATAGATGATTTTTATCTGAAGCCACTTGTTTTTCTTTCTACTTTTTTACCATGACATTCTATGTCTCCCCAACCATAACATTTAAAGTTTTCTTCAGGGTCTTCTTCTGTTAGGGCTAAAGCTTCGATATTTTCAAATGCCAAATCATTTAATACGTTTTGGGGGGACTGTGTAGAGTAAAAATGAATACCTCCCAGTAGACATAGGAAAATGATACCTGATTTAATAGTCTTTCTTTTCATGTTTATCTTATTTGTTAAATTAGTTTTAATATATTTGTCTCTTGAAACTACTTTAATAGCAGCAAGATATGTAATGCAAAAGTAGATATAAAATTAACTTAGACAACGGTTTAATGAGTAGTAGAGGATAACTTGTTGGTAATTGTCTGAATTACAGCATGGGTGTCAGCGAATTGTCAGAAAACTTGGTCTGTAGTCAAGAGTAAAGTGAGACGATTTCAGGTATGAGACAAAAAATTGGGGTGATATTAAGTTGTGTGGGGCTGACCTTTTTATTTGGCTGGTGGTTGTGGAGTGCTTTCCATATACAGCTGAATAAATTATGCTCAGAGTCATCTCTTGTGTTTGCAGATGTGTTGCAGAGAGAAAAAACGTTACAAATAGAGCGAGAGTTCGGGAACTATAATCCCAAGAGTTCTCCTAATGAAATCTCAGGTGCAGAGAAAGCAGAATGGTGTGATCAGGATTTCCTTTTTTATCGTGATTCCACCCGAACTTTGTTAGATAGTCTTTTTCGGACTACACTTTTAGACCGTAAAATTCAGGCAAATACAGCTATTCGTTGTGTATGGAATGGTCGTGTTATTAATACCTCTTCAGATAGTACTTTTTATAAAGAAGCGCTTCCTTTAAGATTATTAATCTATCGGATAGATGAAAATCCAGATAGGAATATTACGCTACAAGCTTATATAAAACTCCCTTTTGAAACAGTTTGGAGACACAGTTATTTAATGTGGATGATTTCAGGTTTGGGGCTTTTGTTGTTAGGTGCGATTATTGGCGGCTACTGTTTTTGGCATCGAAAGATGCACAAGATTACTGAGCAAGAATTGCTGTTACAACAGCAAGAGCAAGAACGGCTGGTATTAAATCAACAGCAGGAGCAACGGAGATTGGAACTGCAACGGCAACAAGAAAAGCTGCAACAACAGGAACAAGAATTGCTGGAAAAGGAAAAACGGTTACCAATTCCTGAGCCATTAATCCAGGATAAGACAATTAAGTGGGTGGAATTGTCTAAAGATTTGTTTTTTAATGAAGAACATGGTGACTTATGCTATAGGAATGACGTGAATATCTGTTTGACAGAGAATTCATTAAGACTATTTTGTTCTTTCATAAAAGTAGAACAACATAAATTGACTTATGAAAGTATATGCATAGATGTATTGTCTCGATCGATAAAAAATGGATTATCTAAAACGGATCGTGATGCTGTAGCTAATGCGATTCGGCATTTACGAATACATTTGAAACAAATACCTGTCATTGAAATAGAACCCCTCCGAGGTATAGGATATCAAATGATAATCCTGAATCCTTAAATTTATAAGGAGTTATTATGATCTGAGATAATATGGTTATTATATTCATCTATTAACTTAGTTACTTCCGTTCTCATTTCGCGGATAGCTGTGTTCTCCACTTTCGGCTCTTTTGTCAGTACGGCATCAGCTGCTTTGATAAACTTATCTTCTTGAAAGAAAGCCGTTTCCGAGTATAGTTTAGTTAACAGATAATAGGGGTATATCCGTTCCGGCAGTATTTCTA
>OGEN01001892.1_pt1 | contig 11727 bp, 9 predicted proteins | sample 1570671 | NCBI WGS metagenome assembly OGEN01 (sample SAMEA2582128, study PRJEB24529) | metagenome | biome: Human gut stool | place: China | collected 2011
GATATCTTGAAGTATTCTATCAATACAGGTATGGCAGAAATTGGTACAACAACTGGGGCAGATATCCTTTCTAAATATGTGCGCGATTATGGTTTTGGCTCTGAAACGGGCATTGAATTGCCTGGTGAAGGAGCAGGTATCTTGTATAATCCAGAGGATATGAGTAAGCTAGACGTTGCGACTATGTCCATCGGTCAAGGTATTGCAGTTACACCATTACAAATGGTTAGAGCCGTCGCTACTGTTAAGGCTCAGAAGTATAAACTCGAAGAGGGTGACCTCGTTTATGATGGCGATAGCATTACTGGCGTAGAGAAGAAGAAAGTTAACTCCAAGGATTACTGGTTCAGACCGGATGGTGTTATGCTTGCTAAGTTCTACATGATTGATGACAATATGTACTACTTCGGTGGATCTGATGACGGTTCCATGAAGACTGGTTCTCAGACAGTAAAAGACAACACTGGTGATTCCTATAAGTTCTACTTCTATACAAAAGATACTTATGGATACAAGAAGGGTGCCGGTGTAGTAGGTAACCAGAGCAACAAGCTTTACTACTATGGTATGCTTATTCAGGCTGATGATTACAAATATCAGTTAGCTACAATCGCAAAAGATGGCGTAGATTACAGCTTCATCGTTAACTCCAATGGTACAATTCAGCACTCCAAGAGCACTGAGTATAAAGAGGATGGCGATGTATTAATCGCAACAGGTATTAAGGATGCATCTGGAAAAGCTACAGAGACTAAGTTTGTAGAAAACGGTCAGTTCAAGTATGCAATCAGCAATGAAGCTAACAACTGGGATACTGTATCTAAGAATGTTGCTGACATTGATATGAGTGGTTTCGTTCAGGGTAAGTAATCCAAGCGATTGATTAAAATTAGAAATTCTAATTGCAAACATGATGGGCAGGAAGTGATTCCTGCCCATTTTTTGCGTAATTTTTGTATAAACGTAAACAGATGGAGAAAAATCTTCGCCTGAATTGTGTAATTAGCACTCATATAGCAAAATCAGGCAGGGAAATAATCCCTGCCTGAAATCGTTTTGCAATTAGAATTTCTAATTCAAGATATTATTGAATATATTACTGGAAGAAGTTTCCAAGATTTACATCGATAACATCTTTCTTGATAGTCTTTGTATCTTCGATAGCATATTTAGCCTGACCATCTTTTACGAATGTTGTCGGAATAACAACGTCCTTACCATCTTTGTCTTTCTGAGTATAAGCGCCAGTCTTAACTAATACTTCGCCGTCTTCCTTATACTCTGTATTTGCAGAGTGCTGGATTGTACCATTGGAGTTAACGATGAAGCTGTAATCAGTACCATTAATCGTAATTGTTGCTACCTGATACTTGTAATCATCAGCCTGAATCGGAAGTCCATACCAGTAAAGCTTGTTGCCCTGATTACCAACTACACCAGCGCCCTTGCTAAGACCGTGCTTACCATCCGGAGTCTTGTAAGATGCAGCCTGATCTTTTGTATAGAAGTAGAACTTATAAGTATCACCAGTATTGTCCTTAATGGACTGAGAACCAGTCTTCATGGAACCATCATCGGATCCACCGAAGTAGTACATAGCATCGTTGATTAAGTAGAACTTAGAAAGCATTACGCCATCCTTTGTGGACCAGTAATCCTTGGAGCTAACTTTCTTCTTGGAGATAACACCTGTGGATTCATTAGTGTCTTTCTTAAGAGTACCCTCATCAAGTTTGTACTTCCAAGCGTCAGATGCTGTTGCAGAACCTTTGTTTTCTCCGCTTCTGAAGAGTACACCGTCCTTATCGAACCAGAACCACTCTTTGTCATCATCCTCTTCAGATGTGTTGTCCGGAGGCCATGTCTTTGTCCACTTATTCTTCTTAGCGTGTCCGTCGTCCTCATCGCCGCAGTAGTAAACAGCTGCATTTCCTGCTGCGCTCATAGACTTCTCATCATCTTCTTTATCGAGCTGAACAAACTTAGCGCCGTTCGTATCTGTAGCAGCTACCCAACCATGCTGCATCTGACCTTCATTATTGAAGAGGTAGATCTGACCGTTGATGTTGGACTGTTTGCCTGTTGCCGGCTTACCGGTTGTTTTCTTTAAGTAGTACCAGTACTCATCCTCATCAGCGCTGTCATCATCGTACGGAGTTGTTAATCTCCAGTCGTTTGTAATCTTTGCACCGCTGCTGTTTACGAAGTAGTAGCTGCTGTCGTACTCAACCCAGCTGGAACGAACAAGCTGTCCATCCTCACCTACGTAGTACTCTTTACCATTGCTGGAGCAGAATGTGTTCTCGTATGCGTCACCGTTTTTGCCGTAGCACTGCCACTCGCCATCAACCATCATCCAGGTTCCCTTGGAAGCTGCGAAAGATGTCATGGAAGCGCCTAATGCTAACAGAGCTGCTGCGGATACTACTGCAGCAATTTTAGTCTGCTTTCTCATAATTAATGCACTCTCCTTTTGTTTTTTTGAAATGCTTTTTGAAATTCCTAATTGCATTACGAAGCCATTATACGTCCGATAAGTAAAATTATCGTGGGTTCGGAAACGGGGTATTTCGACCGTTATTTCTTGCATCTTTTGGGGGCAGACTATATAATATTCTTAAATACGTGCGATTGCTGAGAGGAGGATGTAAATGTCCAATATGAATATTCCCGTCGGGATTTCAGATTTTAGAAGGATCAGAGAAGAGAATTATTACTACATTGACAAAAGCGGACTTATATCTACTCTTTTAGAAAATACACCTGCGCAGGTTACCTTGATCACACGGCCACGGCGCTTTGGAAAGACTTTGGGAATGAGCATGCTGGCAAACTTTTTTGATATTTCACAGGACAGCAGACAGCTATTTAAAGGATTAGAAATTTCCGGGAACCAGGCACTGTGTGCAGACTGGATGAACCAGTATCCAACTATTTTTTTATCTTTTAAGGATATAGGGGGTACGTCATTCGAGAATGCGTTTAATCTTTTAAGATTTGTCATCGCGCAGCTTTATGACAATTATAAGTTCCTGTTGGATGATCCAGACATTCCATCTGCTCAAAAGGAAATCTTCCAGCGTTTACAGCAGCAGACGGCCTCACTCACGGATATTCAAGGTGCTTTGCTTATTTTGACGAAAATGCTGTATAGCTATTATAAAAAACCTGTAATCATCCTGTTAGACGAATATGATGTTCCGGTCGCAAAGGCAAGTTCAAATGGTTATTATGATGCTATGCTTGAAATCATGAGGCCTATGCTCAGCACCGTGCTGAAGGACAATCCATCTTTGCGTCTGGCGGTAATTACCGGCTGCCTGAAAATAGCAAAAGAAAGTATTTTCACCGGTACCAACAACCTGGTTTCGGATACAATTCAATCCACGCATTTGAATGAATACTTCGGATTTACTCAGGGGGATTTGGACTAAATCCTGTCAGATTTTCATTTTGAGCGCAACAAGACACTAATAAAATCCTGGTATGACGGATATCATTTCGGTGACTTCGACGTATATTGCCCATGGGATGTTATGAATTATATCCGGGATCTTAAAATTGATCCAAGCGCAAGACCGTCCAGCTATTGGAAAAACACCAGTGATAACGCGATTATCCGCTCATTTATTGATTTCGCGGGCGGCAATATTACAAGAAAGCTGGAGAGCCTTCTTTCTGGTGGTTACATTATTCAGCGCGTGGATGATATGCTCACGTATGATTATCTGCATTCTTCGGAGGACAATCTCTGGAGTGTCCTTTATTTGACAGGATATTTAACGAGTGTACGCGATGAGGCTATTGCAGGAGATATTCCTGAGGGAACGTCCGCACTTATGATTCCGAATGAAGAGATCCGTGAAATATTTGAAACAACGATCATGAAATGGTTTGACGATACAGCCAAAGGCTGGAACCGCAGCCGGTTGTTCAATGCTGTGTGGACGGGCGATGCTGATGCTGTCACAGAAGAGATGACGAAACTTCTTAGGAAAACGATCAGTTATCACGGCTACAGAGAAGATTTCTATCATGCATTTCTGGCCGGAATCTTTGCAGGGGCCGGGTATACAGTTGATTCAAACAAAGAGCATGGCGAAGGGCGAAGCGATGTTGTTATTTATGATGAGGCCAACAGCCGCGTTGCAATCTTTGAAGCGAAGTATTCCAGGAACCAGGAACTTCTGCTGTCTGAATGTGATCGTGCACTCAATCAGATCAATGACCGGATGTATGCAGAGGAATATGCAGATGATTATGCAGATGATTATGATGAGATTCTTTGTTATGGAATCGCTTTCTTTAAAAAACGCTGCGTTGTAAAGAAGAAATGATTTTTATGAAAAGCAGAGCCTCATTTTGTTCTCGACAGCGCATTTGATAGCACATACAATTTCACGGGTTATATTGTAAAAATCTCACCGATTGGAATTAACGGATCTCACGGTTTGGAAACAAAAAGCTTAGAACTAAAACAGACGTATAAAGTCAAAATAAAATCGAGCCCTCTACTATACCGTGGGCTCGATTTAAATTTGGCTATTTTACCAGTTGTTCGATTATGCAATCATGAGATTTACTCTTCTTATCGTAGTTAATTCTAACAAGAAGAACATTTCCATGATAAGAATCTAATATAGAGTCATACTTCTTTTCTTTAATCTGTCTCAAGGCTGTCTCGGCTGCTTGGTTCCACTTCAGCTCGAGAATCATTGCTGGTACATCCGGAAATTCTTTCTTTGGAATAAACACCAAATCCGCAAATCCCCGGCCAGTCGGCATTTCGCGAATTGGCTTAAAGTAATACTGTAATGCACCTAAATATGCGATGCTCAGCACACTGCTCAAAGAATTCTCATTATTGTAGGTTATCGCGGATGTATATTCGGAATGAAAATACTCGATCATTTGAGCAACCGTTTCACAATCAGCATCCCAGGTTGCTCGGAGAAGCTCCTCAGACTTTAATTGCAGCTCTGTAAACTCATTCCATTGGCGGTCTTCAACAGCGTCGATCAGTTCCTGCCGGATTTCCTCATTCGGCACAAATGCCGTTCTGTTCACCGAATCATAAGCCACATACCCCAAGTGAATCAGCAACGTCAATACATCATCTTTATTTTTAAACGTCACCATATCGTTCTGGTACGTTGCGGTCTTCACCTTTACTGGGCTGCCTGCAACCATGTCGATCATAGCTGTTTTCAAACCATCAAAGTTCATATTGATAAGCGGTACAATCGATTCATAAGTGCCGGTTTTTGACCAATAACTCTGAAAATCTCCCCATGTCATCACGCTGACAACAGCCTTAGGATTGTAGATTTGCGTCCCAGACAGAAGATAGCCATCATACCAGCGTTTTACTTCAGAAAAATCTTTGTTATATTCTACACAAAGTTTCCTCACTTCATTTTCAGTGAACCCGATATATGGAGCGAATACTTTTGCATCCAGCATTGTAAATTCATCGAAATTATTTAATGCCGACTGCGTCTTTACTTTCTTGATCGGAAGAATTCCGGTCAAAAATGCTAAATGCAAGAATTTAGTTGGCTCATTTCCTTTGAACATCCCACGAAGGAAATTGATATATTCTTCCTGGACCACGAGATCAGAAGATTCATCTCGAATCAGGACGTCCCATTCATCAATGATAACAATAAATTTCTTCCCTGAACAGCTGTTAATATAAGATAACGCACCATAAACAGTTGTTACAGAATCAGGAATATAATCGGGATACATTTCTTTTAATTCCCTGATAACATTGGTATTTATATAAGTCACGGTCTGCTTTGTAGAACCTGCGTCCATACTACACCACTGAATATCAAGATGAATCACATCGTACTTATTCAGATGCTTTTTATAACTCTCAGTCTTGCTGATGGCTAAATCGGCAAACATAGCATCTGAATCGCAGCCTCTACTGTAATACGCAGTGAGCATATTGGCAGTAATCGATTTTCCGAAGCGTCGCGGTCTGCTGTTGCAGATCATTGCGCGGTCCGTATTCAGCGCCTTGTTGGTATACGCAAGTAGTTCAGTTTTATCTACATATATATCTGAATTCAGGATAACCTGAAACGCACTGTTGTCTGGATTTACAAATCTTCCCATACAACCCACCTCTTTCTGCCTATTACTCATATCGCATTTTAGAAACAATTCTTAAGAATATTATATAGTCCACCCACAAAAGATGCAAGAAATACCAGCCCCGGATACATCGCTTTCGGGTCTGCGATAAACAAAAATGTTAAAGGTAAATATCACGCTGCTGACACAGGACTCATGGTGGAAAACGCATCGCAATATTCACGTAGATTCAGAAGTCTGATCGTTAGAGCATCATGGTCATATAAACCGGAAGGTACAGGATCTGGTCTTCGAATTTTAAATCTTTTGTATAGATAATATAGCGATCCTGTACTTTGATCAACAACCAGGTATTTTATCACTGCTAATGTTCATATGATTTATATGGATCACGATAATCGAAAATGTTTTATTCTGATATAAAACTCTCAAGCATACTCATTCCCAAGTTTTTCCCAAAGCGCCGCGGCCGGGTAATGAGAGTTGCCAATGAAATCCGAAATACTAACTGGAACATTTATTTTTGACATATATGCCCCCTTATAAATGGTATCCCCAGGTTAATTCCACTCCTTCATTAACAGGAATTCTCTAATATTTTTGTGCTTAATCCCATTCCTGCTAAAATCGAACTCGTCCATTGAGACAACGTACTTAGGAAAGTTATCCCGGACGGATTCATATATACCAAACTCACGTTGAATCGTTTCTTCGGATGCAAGAAGATAGGTAACCTGTACATAGATTTTCTGTTCCTGCTTCTGACAGATAAAGTCAATTTCTTTTGCGCCGATTTTTCCCACAGTTATTGCATACTCACGGCGAAGTAATTCCATATACACAATATTTTCGAGTACCAGATTGATATCCCGCATGTTGCCGCCGAAAACCGCTTCACGTAATCCGTGATCAGCCATGTAATATTTTTCATTGGTTGACAATATCTGCTTTCCTTGAATATCCTGCCGCTTTACCTGGTAGAATAAATATGCGCTGACACAATACTGGATATAATTTAATACCGTATCAGTGGCTACTGTGCGCCGCTCATTTTTCAAGAACTTAGTAATAGATGTTGCGGCAAAAGTTGTTCCTATATTTCCGATCACATAAGTGACAATTCTGGTGAGCAGATCAATATCGCGTATTTTATTTCGTTTCACCACATCATTTAAAACAACAGAGTTATAGACGTCCGTAAGATACTGCCTGCTTGGCTCTTCAACAAAATGAAGATTAGACAGATACGGCATTCCTCCCAACGTTAGATACTTTTGAAACACTACTGAATCCGTAACATCCGGAAAAATGTCTCTATAGAGTTCCATAAATTCTGCATATGAGAACGGATAAATCGTAAATTCCACATATCGACCACCCAAGACGGTCGCAAGCTCACCGGAGAGCAGGCGGGCATTTGAACCTGTGATATAGATATCGCAATCCATTTCAACTCGTAAGGAGTTAATACATTTCTCCCAGTCCGTCACTTCCTGAATCTCATCAAAAAACAGATAGACTTTTCCGGATATCTCCGACGCACGATTAACTACCTCGTAATGAAGAGCCTGTGCCGTACAGAGATTTGCGTTCCGCATATCCTCAAAATTAAATGCGACAAATTGTGTTTCAGGAACGCCGGACTCTTTTAACTCTTCCTTTATCAGGTCTAACATAACAGATTTTCCGCAGCGTCGAATACCAGTCATGACCTTAACAAGATCAGTTCCAATAAATGGACGGATCCTGCTCATATATAATTCACGTTTTATCAAAAAATCAGCCTCCATTTCTACAACAATTATTCTCAAATTCTAGGTTCAGTATATCAAATATATATACGATTTTCAAATAAAATATTCAATTTTATCGACTATAATCGATAAATCTAAGGGGACTGCGAACCCACGATAATTTTACTTATCGGACGTATAATGACCTCGTAATGCAATTAGGAATTTCAAAAAGCGTTTCAAAAAAACAAAAGGAGAGTGCATTAATTATGAGAAAGCAGACTAAAATTGCTGCAGTAGTATCCGCAGCAGCTCTGTTAGCATTAGGCGCTTCCATGACATCTTTCGCAGCTTCCAAGGGAACCTGGATGATGGTTGATGGCGAGTGGTATTGCTACGACAAAAACGGTGACGCATATACAAACGTATTCTGCTCCAGCAATGGTAAAGAGTACTTCGTAGGAGACGACGGCGATGTTTACTACTGCGGCGACGAGGATGACGGACACGCTAAGAAGAATAAATGGATTAAGACATGGCTTCCGAACGACACAAACGAAGAGTAAGATGACAAAGAGTGGTTCTGGTTCGACAAGGAAGGTAAAGTATTCAGAGCTAACATCAGCACAGCAGCTGAGACAGCAGCAAATGCTTACAAGTACAAACTCGACGAGGGTGCACTTGTTCCGGATAACGACAAGCGCTATGATGTTATCGGTAAGAAGAAAGTAAACTCCAAAGATTACTGGTTTAGAGAGGATGGCGTAATGCTTTCCAAGTTCTATCAGGTTGGCGACAACATGTTCTACTTCTATACAAAAGCTCAGTATGGTCATGCTAAGGGCGCTGGTGTAATCGGTAACCAGAGCAACAAGCTTTACTACTATGGTCTCTTACTTACAGCTAATGATTATAAGTATCAGGTAGCTAATGTTGGCGGATATGACTTCATCATCAACTCCAACGGTTCTATCCAGCACTCCTATGGTACAACATACAAAGAGGATGGCGATACTCTTATCACAGTAGATGAGAAGCTTGGCACTAAGTACAAAGATGCAAATGGCAACGAGCAGGTTGGCACAGCTGAGTACGAGGAGAAAGATACTCAGTTTAAGTACGGTTTCAAGACTGGTGTTAACAGCGTTGTAAAAGACGTTGATCTTACAGACTTCTACAAAATCCACAAATAAATAATATTGATTAAGTAAAATTAGAAATTCTAATTGCACACAGAGCCGGGCGAGGTTTCCTCGCCCGGCTTTTCGTATCATATGGCAAAAAGCCATTATTCTTACGGCATGATATGCCCCTCAATTATTTCTACTCCTTTCTTACGATAGTGCTTGAGCAACGCTATTGTAACGGAAAGGTGATTTTTTGTATAACGATTTGACTCCACCTGCTATGCGCAACATCATAAACTTAAGATTAGATATTACACATTTATATTATCCTGCTAAAAACTCATTTCAAAAGAGCAGATTAAAACGAAGAGAAATCTTCACAGAGCTCCTTCTGTATACTTTAACAACTTAAAAATGCCCATAATCTCCCTTTAAACGGAGAATGGGCATTTTAAAAGCTACTCTTTTGATTGTTTTTATATTTATTTGAGATGTTTTTTCTACGCTCTTTTCCAGGTAGTTCCCTTATGGGAAGTACATAGCGCTCCATTTCTTCCTGTAGTTCTCCAAGTTTTTTGATCCGCTTCTTTTCCTCCGGTTCCAAAAGGATTTTTAGCATAGTCTCTTTGAAAAGACCGATGGCTACATTTTCATTGGTATGCATGGGATATTTATTCCTGTTTTCTCGTCCTGCTGCTGCGGCCTCTTCGTCCGCACTGTTTCGAATGTCCTGAACCATGTTATATACTAAAACCTGCGCCCAAAAATCCTGGTGCACATATACTGTGGCTTTCCCTGTTACACTTTCAAATTTCATTTTGTTTTTTAGAGTATTGTATTTTTTCTCAATTTCCCATCTTTGGTAATATAAATCCGCTAATTCTTCTGCGGTAATTGTATCCGGAAGATCTGTCATCAGCGCAAGTTCATTCCCGGAGGGAAGAGTCAATTTTGATATTCTTACCAGCGTGCTCCCTTTCTTTTGCATCTGTTCATATCGTTCCGGATGTTTTTTCCGTATTTTTTGTAGGCGTGCAGATGAATGTTTTAAAATAACTTTTTCATCTGCCGACTGCATCCGTTTACGTTCTGCCATATAATCGTTGGATGAAAGACGGATCAGATAATGAATCCCTTCCGTTTCCAGAAAGTCAATAAACTCTAAGGAAGGATAACCGCGGTCAAAAACTGCAACAACCGGCTTCTTGATTCCAATTTTTTTTAATTGTTTTAAGTTTCTTTTTGCCAGTTCGTTTTCACTGATGCAAATATGTTCAATTTCAATATCCAGGTAAAAATGATTCAAAACATCATACATTCCGCTTACCAGTGCCCGTACCTGCCCTTTCCCGGAATGCTGGTTGCCGCTGTTTCCAAATGCTTCCCTGTTATCCTTTGAGTTTGGAACTTCCGCCTTGCTCCCATCAATCGCGATTAGCAAATATCCTTTCCACAGTCTGGGTTCGTCAGAACGATAAAAATCCATAAGATATTTACGATTCAGATAGGGAAAAATTTCCGGATTTAGACGTTTTCTCTGTTGTAGATATCCCTGGACAGATAACTGCATAGACAAGTCTCCTTTTTCTTTGAAATAGTTTCTAAGTTCAAATGTCGTGGTAAGCCCCTTTTTTGAAAGACAGCATAGCAACATGTCTTTTAGGGGCATTTTTCGCTTTCTCGAAAAAGCATGTTTTCCATTCTGTCTCGCATATTTTGCAATTTCCGGATCAGATAATAATGCAGAAAACTTTTGAAATCTTGTTTTATAAGATTTAATCATATACACCCCTGCCTATATTTTAACACAATGAAAGGAACCTGCGAACAGATTCCTTTCTATTTTTTCCTTAAGTTTATGATGTTGACTTCAAGTGGTGGTTTAATATTAGCCCTCCAAAGGGCTATTACTACTGCTCGCCCCGAAGGGCGGTATCGCAAGCACTGTTACTGGCTCCGCTATAAAGCGGTACTACTGGAATCCTCTCTTCTTGAGTCTTCTGCTTGCTCTCTTATATATTTCTGTACGACTTCCTCTGTTATTTTCATCAAAAGGATCTGTCTCAGGACGAACCAGTTCCCGGGATATCCGATGATCCTTTCCGGTCTTTTTAGCGCAAGAAAACCAAACAGCCATCACAGCCATTTGGTTTTCTTAAAATTACTTCTTCTTTTTTACTTCTTAGATCCTTCTGTTCTCATGGATTCCCAGCACTACTGCACATACTGCTGCGATCACAAGTCCGATCCAGAAGATGAATGCGTCTGCAGCACAGTGCTTTTCCGTGACGAACAGCAGGACACCTATCAGGATATATACTGCAAACAGTATGACTTCCACTACAATGTATAATTTCTTATTCGGTTTCGTGTTTTCCATGTCTGTTTTCCTCCTTAGGCTTCTTCTGACTCATCACGGAGCTTCTTCACACGTACTACGGTATAACCCAGGATTACAAGGAGCCATACAATGGGGATCCAGTGGAAACCACATTCACCAAACGGTATATGGCTGTCACTGTCCGTACCATTCTCAACGCTGTCGCTGTCTGCATGGATGCTCTCCTCTTCCTGTATGCCATCTGCATCACTTCCGTCTGCATCGCTGCCATCTGCATCACCTGTCAGGCTGCTTTCATCCGCAGCATCGTTCAGGCTGTCATCCTCTGCCGGATCCTTCTGCCCGGCATTACTGTTGCCGGTACTGTTTCCTTTATTTCCTTTATGGGCATTATTTCCGGAATCATTGCCGGCTGTATTAC
>OGEN01001911.1_pt1 | contig 11617 bp, 9 predicted proteins | sample 1570671 | NCBI WGS metagenome assembly OGEN01 (sample SAMEA2582128, study PRJEB24529) | metagenome | biome: Human gut stool | place: China | collected 2011
TGGACACGGAGTGCCTCTGGGACCTGACCTTCTGCCTCATCTACCGCTCCTCCACCCAGCGGGAGGTCATCGACCCCCTGTTTGAGCGGGCGGGGCGAAAGCCCAACCTCTTTCTGGAGACCGCCAGCAACCGGGCCAATGTCTCCATGGTACAGAAGGGGCTGAGCTGCTCCATCGTCCCCGCCTACTACGTCCAGGGGGTGGAGGACGTGGCCTGCTTCCGCCTGTCTGCCCATCCCGCCTGGACCGTGTCTGCCTGCTACCGGCGCAATCGCTACCTGTCCAAATCCGCCCAGTATTTCATCGCCCTGGCCGCCGCCTATTTCCGTCCCGAGTGCGCCGCGCAAGAAAAGGAGTTGCCGCAATGAGCCGCATCTATGAGATCTTTGGCACCAATGCCCACGCCATGACCCGCGCCCTGATGGAGTCCGCCGGCGCAGCGTGCAAAATCCCCTCCGGGGCCTCGGTGGCCCTCAAGCCCAACCTGGTGGTGGCCGCCTCCCCCGAAACCGGCGCCACCACCCACGCCGGCGTCCTGTCCGGCGCCATCGAGTATCTGCGTGACCATGGCTTCCGGGATATCTCCATCATCGAGGGCTCCTGGGTGGGGGACGACACCGGCCGGGCCTTCCGGGCGGCGGGATACGAGGCGGTGGGGAAGAAGTACGGCGTCCCCCTCTTCGACCTCAAGCGGGACAAGACCCGCCGGGTGGACACCCCCCTGCGGCCCATGGACATCTGCTGCCGCGCCCTGGACGCGGACTACCTCATCAACCTGCCCGTGCTCAAGGGCCACTGCCAGACCGCCATGACCTGCGCCCTAAAAAACTGCAAGGGCTGCCTGCCCGACCGGGAGAAGCGGCGCTTCCACGCCGAGGGGCTGATGCGCCCCATCGCCGCCCTGGCCGCCGCCCTGCGGCCGGAGCTGACCATCGTGGACAGCCTCTGCGGGGATCTGGATTTTGAGGAGGGGGGCAACCCCGTCCCCACGGGCCGGATGCTGCTGGGTGAGGACCCCGTGCAGCTGGACGCCTACGGCTGCCGCCTTATGGGCCTGGCCCTGGAGCAGGCGCCCTATATCCAGATGGCCGAGGCCTGGGGGGCCGGCTCCACCCGGCTGGAGGAGGGAGATGTGGTGCGCCTCAACGAGCCCTCCGCGGCGGCGGACTACCCCGCCCCCTCCGGCGCCGTGGCCGCCCTCACCCGCACCGTCCAGGCCAGAAGCGCCTGCTCGGCCTGCTACGCAAGCCTGGTGCGCGCCCTCCACACCAGCGGCGTACAAGGCCTACCCATAGCCATCGGCCAGGGCTGGCGGGGGATTCCCTTCGACGGCCTTGGAATCGGCGCCTGCTGCAACTACGCCAAAGAGCGCGTCCCGGGCTGCCCGCCCCCGGCAGAGGACATCCTGCGCGTCCTCTCCGCCCGCTGCTGAGCCCCACGGGGAATGCGCACCTGATTTCCCTCCGAAGTCAGGTGCGTTTCTGCGTACAGGCGGCGAACCCCCTCCAAATCCGGTATTTACACCGGCTCCTTTCTCCCGTACAATAGAGGTGATTTCCCGGCCCGCCCGGAGAGGAGCACCGCTATGGATCTTCTGCAATGTCTCATGGATTCCTCATCCCATGCCATTTTCACCCTGGATCGGGATGGCATCATCACCCATATCAACCAGCAGGCCAAGGTGAGGTTCGGCCTCTACCACAACAGCCAGCACCCCCACCCCGCCGGGCGGTTGGAGCCGGGCGACCTGGTGCTGATCGCCGACACAGCCATCGGCGCGGACGACGGGGCGCTGCGGCCGGAGGATCTCGCCCGTATCGGCATCCGGGAGCCCAGGCTCCGCGTCAACGACCGGCTGGTGGCGGCAGGCGTCTTCGACATGCCCAGCCGGCGGCCCGTCTACAAGTTCCTGCCAGACCAGGACGCGGACAGCCTCTGTCTGGAGACCGTCTGTGAGGGGATCCCGATCCGCCTCTCCATCGAGCGCCGCAGCGTCACCGTTACGGTAAGGGACACCGTCTACACCATCGGGTATTTCCGCTGCATTGGACAGATGGTGGTTCTGGACGGGGCGACTGGCCGGGTGAAGTTCTGGCAGGAGAAGGGCTACTCCGCCCGCAGGGAGGGCATCGGCCACCTGCTCCGGGGCGGCTCCTACAGCGAAAAACGGGCCGGGCTGTCCCTCCAGGTGGAGGGCTATCACTTCCGCGACTTCTTTGAGGGGGCGCAGTTTGAGCGGGATCGCGCCCGGGTGCTCAACGGACAGGCGCCGAGGCTTGAGGACCGGGAGTACGAGATCAACGGCTTTGAGCTGGTGGCCACCCTTCTCCCCGTGCCCGGGGCGGAGGGCGGACGCCCGGACGGAGTGATCGTCAAGTTCCGGAACATTGAGGATATCCATGTGACCATCCTGGAGCGCAACAATGCCATCAAGATGGCCGAGCGGACCTACCGGGAGACCGCCCGCAAGGACGCGCCCCAGGAGGCGTCCTTTGCGGAGCGCTTCGGCTTCGACACCCTGCCGGCCTCCGTCCGGCACCGGGTCTACAAGCTGTCCCAGCTGGACTGCGGCATCCTGATCACCGGCGAGAACGGCACCGGAAAGTCCTTCCTCGCCCAGGCCATCCGTCAGGCCCAGCCCCGCCGCGGCCCCTTCGTCACGGTGGACTGCGCCACCATCTCCCCCACCCTGTTTGAAAGCGAGATGTTCGGCTATGTGGGGGGCGCCTTCACAGGGGCGAACCCCCAGGGCAAGGCGGGCTTTTTTGAGGCGGCCGACGGCGGCACCATCTTCCTGGACGAGATTGGCGAGATCCCCCTCCAGATCCAGGCCAAGCTGCTCAGTGTAATCCAGAACAAGGTGGTCTGCCGGGTGGGCTCCACCCGGTCCGTGCCGGTGGATGTGCGCATCCTGGCGGCCACCAACCGGGATCTGAGGGCGGAGGTGGCCGCCGGGCGCTTCCGCCAGGATCTCTACTACCGGCTCAGCGCCTTCTCTGTGGAGCTGCCTCCCCTGCGCAGTTGTCCCGAGGACGTGTGCTTCCTCATCGACCGGCTGATGGAGAAGATTCCCCAGAAGTACGGCGTCCAGCCCAGGAGCCTGTCCGGCGAGGCCTTTGGCAAGCTGCTGGCCTACAACTGGCCGGGCAACATCCGGGAGCTGGAAAACGTACTGGAGAACGCCGTGGCCCTCTCCGAGTCGGAGCTTATCTATGCCGAGCACATCCACCTGGAGGGCACAGCGCCCGCCCCGCTCACGCTGAAGGAACGGCTCAAGCGGGAGGAAAGGCAGATTCTCCGGCAGACCCTGGCCCAGTGCGGCGGCAGCCGTGTGAAGGCCATGGAGCTGCTGGGCCTGTCCAAGACCGTGTTTTACGGCAAGCTGAAGGAATACCAACTGGACTAAACACGTCCTGTTTTTGGGAAAGGGAGTTCGAAAATCCGAACTCCCTTTCCCGTTTTTTTCACCCAGGTTCCGGGTATGCTGGATCTTGCGCCCCATGTTTTGCGGATTCTGTCTGAATTTGACGGCCATATTTTGTTGGAACCGCTGAACTTCGCCCCCCTTGGCCGCCTGGCATGCAGCTTGCATAGGCAATGAGACAAGGAGCACGTTTAACGGGAGGGAGCCTTCGATGCAGTTTTGGAAAATGAACGGCGCAGGCAACGACTTTATTATCCTCAACAATCTACAGGAGGGGCTGTCGGCGGATTGCTTTCCCGCCCTGGCCCGGCGGCTGTGCGAGCGCCGCCTGTCCATTGGGGCGGACGGTCTGATGGTGGTGGAGCGGCCGCAGTCCGGCGGGGACTACCGAATGCTGTTTTACAACTCCGACGGCAGCGCGGGCGAGATGTGCGGCAACGGGGCCCGGTGCATCTGCCGCTATGGCTATGAGATCGGGCTGGCCGGAGAGCTCCAGAGGGTGGAGACCACCGCTGGCCTGGTCACCGGCCGGCGCATCACCCGGCGGCAGTATAAAATCGAACTCAACCGGCCCACCACCCTCCGGCTGGACTACCCCGTGGAGGTGGACGGCAAGACCTATCCCTGCTCCTATGTGGAGCTGGGAGATCCCGGTCTGCCCCACGCAGTGGTTCCGATTCCGGGACTGCGCGGCCGGCCGGAGGCGGAGCTGTTCGCCCTGGGGCGGAAGCTGCGGGCCCACCCCGCCTTCCCCAAGGGCGCAAATGTCAATTTCTTCGATGTGGAGGGACCGGGGCGGATCTGGGAGCGCACCTTTGAGCGGGGCGTGGAGGGCTTCACCTACGCCTGCGGCACGGGCACCGGCTCGGTGGCCGCCGTGCTGACCCTCCAGGGCGCGGTCAGCGGCCGGGCGGTGGCCGTCCAGATGACGGGGGGCGAGCTGGTGGTGGATGTGGAGCGCCGCAGCTCCACGGTGGAACACCTCTTTCTGACCGGGCCCACCAATATGGTTGCAAAAGGGGAGCTCACCGACGAGGAACTGCCCCTTTGAGTGATAGAGCGGCCGCCGGTGCGGTACACTGAGAGAGGAGGTGACGCCGCATACCCCACCGGCAGTTCTGTGTGTTAGAAGAAAGAGAGGTATTGTTATGGACAAATCCACAGTTATGAAGAACTACCGCTTCCTGGCCCTGATGCTGTTTGCCATGGTAGCCGGCTGCGTGGCCGGCTGGTTCTTTCCTGAATTTGGTCACTTTATCAAGCCCGCCGGCACCGTGTTCATCAATATGATGTTCTGCGTGGTGGTGCCGCTGGTGTTCGCCTCCATCTCCAACTCCGTGGCCAGCGTACGCAGCCGGAAACGGGCAGGCAAGATCATGGGCACCACCGTGCTCACCTTCGTGGTCACCGGCGCCGTTGCCGCCGTCATCATGTTCATTGTCATGAAGCTGGTTCCCCCGGTGCTGGAGCCCTGGACCGACATGGCCACCGAGGCCATCGGCGAGCACGCCTCCCTCGCCGACATGATCGTGAACTTCTTCACCACCGACGACTTTGTGGGCCTGCTGAGCCGCAGCGCCATGCTGCCGCTGATCGTCTTTTCCATCCTGTTCGGCTTTGCCACCAATCTGGTGGGCGGCCCCGACCACGTCATCGGCAAGTTCCTCGACGGCCTGACCGAAGTGATGATGGCCTTTGTGAAGATCATCACCTATTACGCCCCCATCGCCTTCTTCGCCCTGTTTGCGGATCTGGTAGCCACCTACGGCTCCAGCGTGGCCTCCGCCTATGGCCGGGCCATGGTGGTGTACTATCCCCTGTGCTTTATCTACATCTTCACCGCCTTTCCCCTCTTCGCCTATATCGGCGGCGGCAGGCACGGCATCAAGACTATGTTCCAGCACATCGCAAGGCCCGCCATCATGTCGCTGGGCACCTGCTCCTCCTCCGCCACCATCCCCACCAACCTGCGTGAGGCGGAGGACACCGGCATCCCCAAGGATGTGGCCGATATGGTCGTGCCCATGGGCGCCACCATGCATATGGACGGCTCCTGCTTCTCCTGCGTGCTGAAAATCGCCTTTGTCCTGGGGGCCATGGGCGTGGATATGCCCTGGACCATGCTCCCGGCGGTGGTGGCTGTGGCGGTGCTCTCCTCGGTGGGCATGTCCGGCGTGCCCGGCGGAGGCTACATCGGTGAGTACATCATCTGCTCCATCTTCTTCCCCCAGCAGATTGAGGTTGCCTTCCCCATCCTGGTGGCCATCGGCAACCTGGTAGATCCCCCGGCCACAATGATCAACTCCGCCGGCGACTATGTGGTGTGCTACATCGTCGCCCGCGTCACCGACGGCAAGGACTGGCTGGACAGGGCCATTGCGGCCAGACACGCCAAATAGCATCCCCCCGGGGCCCCCTGCGGGGCGGGATATCTTCCAGAGAAACAGAAAGGAAATGAGACATGATCTGCGACAACCTTACCGTCTCTAACGGGCGCCTGCTCTTTGCCGGTCAGGACACTGTGGAGCTGGCCCGGCAGTACGGCACCCCCCTCTACCTGATGGACGAGGACCGGATCCGCGCCAACTGCCAGGTGTATACCGAGGCGTTCCGCAGGCACTTCGGCCCCGGCGCCCGGCCCCTGTACGCCAGCAAGGCCAACTCCTTCCAGCGCATCTATGAGATCATGCGGGAGGAGGGCATGGGCATCGACGTGGTGTCCTCCGGCGAAATTTACACCGCCCTCCGGGCGGGCTACGACTTGGGCCAGGCCTACTTTCACAGCAACAACAAGACCGATGAGGACATCCGCTACAGTATGGATCACGGTATCGGCTATTTTGTGGCGGATAACGTGGAGGAGATCAAAGCCATCGAGGCGGAGGCCGCCCGGCGGGGTATCAAGCAGCGGGTGCTGCTCCGCCTGACCCCCGGCATCGACCCCCACACCTACGAGGCCATCGCCACCGGCAAGGTGGACTCCAAATTCGGCAGCGCCATCGAGACCGGCCAGGCCGAGGAGATCACCCTCTTCACCCTCCGCCAGCCCCATGTGGAGCTGGTGGGCTTCCACTGCCACGTGGGCTCCCAGGTCTTTGCCGAGGACGTATTTGAACGGGCCGCAGTGATCATGCTGGAGTTCGCCGCCCACATGGAGAAAGCCCATTGCTACCAGACCCGGCAGCTTGACCTGGGCGGCGGCTACGGCGTGCGCTACGTCGAGTGCGACCCCGTTCTGGACGTGGACGCCAAGGTGGCCCAGGTGGCCGCCGCGGCCAAGGGCGCCTGCGCCCGCCTGGGCATCGCCCTGCCCGAGATTCACATGGAGCCCGGACGCAGCATCGTGGGAGACGCGGGACTGACCCTCTACACCGTGGGCACGGTCAAGGAGATCCCCGGCTATAAAAACTACGTCTCGGTGGACGGCGGCATGCCCGACAATCCCCGCTTCGCCCTCTACGGGGCCAGCTACACCTGCCTGCTGGCCAACAAGCTGGACCAGCCCGCCGAATTTCCCTGCTCGGTGGTGGGCCGCTGCTGCGAGAGCGGCGACATCATCCAGGAGCACGTCCTGCTGCCCGGGAGCGTGGGCCGGGGAGACATTCTGGCGGTATGCACCACCGGCGCCTACAACTACTCCATGGCCTCCAATTACAACCGCCTTCCCAGGCCTCCCATTGTCATGCTCCGGGGCGGCAACGAGTCCTATGTGGCAGTCCGCCGGGAGTCCCTGGAGGATCTGTGCCGCAACGACCTGTAAAAACGCACAAGGGAGCGGCCCCACCGGGGGCCGCTCCCTTCCAGCCTGTTGAAAACGTGTTTTCGACAGGCTGCCGGACTTTTGGAGCCTTTTGAACGGTTCGAAAAGTCGTTTGATCCGACGCGAAAGACAACCCGGACGGTTTTCTTTCACACGATCTTTCCCTTCGAATCCTTTTGCGGGGAGGGTTTATTGGCAGCTGCTCTTATCCACTCAGTTGAGCACCTGCTCCAGCTCCAGGGTGACGGTGCCGTCCTCCCGCACGAAGCAGGGGATGCCCAGGGAGCCCTTGGCCTTGGGGCCTTCGAAGACGGGGCTGCTCTCCCGCAGGGCCAGGTAGGCCTTCAGGTCGGGCAGGCTGGCGGACAGGTTCTGGAAGGTGATATCCGCCTTGGCCTCAACCAGCTTGTTGAGGGCGTACAGGGTATCCGGGCACAGGTGGCTGCCGATCACGGTCACTTTCATCTTGTCTCCTCCTTACTTTACGGCAATGGCTTCAATCTCGCACAGGGCGCCCTTGGGCAGAGCCTTCACCGCCACGCAGGAGCGGGCGGGCTTGGAGGTGAAGTACTTGGCGTACACCTCGTTGAAGGCGGCAAAGTCGGCGATGTCGGCCAGGAAGCAGGTGGTCTTGACCACCTTGTCGAAGCCGGAGCCAGCGGCCTCCAGAATGGCGCCCACATTCCTACAGCTCCACTCGGCCTGGGCGGCGATGCCCTCGGGCATGGCGCCGTCGGCGGGGTTCACCGGAAGCTGGCCGGAGGTGATGACAAGGCCGTTGGTCTCGTAGGCCTGGGAATAGGGCCCGATGGCGCCGGGGGCGTGCTTGGTGTCGATGATAGTCATGGCAGATTCTCCTTTTATAAATGGATCAATGGATGGAACAGACAGAGGTGAATGGAGCTCAGACCCGGCTCTTTTTGGCGGCCGCGGCCTTGGCCAGCCACTCCTTGCCCTCCACCAGGCGGGTGACCAGCATGGAGGCGATGGTGTCGCCGGAGGCGTTCAGGCAGGTGGCGGCGGGGTCGAACAGGAAGCCCAGGGTGGCGATGATGGGGAAGGCCTCGGCGGGGAAGTTGAACATGGAGACGATCAGCATCTCGCCCACCAGGCCGCCTCCGGGGGCGCCGGAGAGGACGAAGGCGGACAGGATAGCCACCACGATGGCCATGCCATAGGTGCCCGCGCCGGAGAAGTCCATGCCGAACACGCCGTAGAGGAAGGCGATCTTGGTGATGGAGCTGAGCACGGAGCCGTCCATGTGCATGGTGCAGCCCATGGGCAGCACCAGATCGCTGACGTCCTTGGGCACGCCGATGCTGTCACAGGCCTCCTTGTTCACGGGGATGGTGGCGGCGGAGGACTGGGTGGCAAAGGCGGTGACGGCGGGGCGCAGGATGTTTTTGACCATGGCCGCCACACCGCGCCGGCCGCCGGCCAGGAAGGCGTAGAGGGGGAAGAAGATCACCCCATAGAGGGCGCACAGGGGGTAGTAGACCAGCATGGAGCGGCCGTAGTCGCCGATGATCTCGGGGCCGTAGGTGGCCACCAGGTTGGCGAAGTAGGCGCCCAGGCCGATGGGGGCCACCAGCATGATGATGCCCACGAACTTCATGATGATGTCGTTCAGGTTGGCCAGCAGCTTGCCCATGGGGCTCTGCTCGCCGCCGCAGGCGGAGACGCAGAAGCCGAAGAGGATGGCGAAGATGATGAGGGGCAGCATGTTGGACTTGTCCCACAGGTCGGAGAAGTCGGACACGGTGAGGGAGCTGACCAGCAGCTCGCCGGCGGTCTGTGCCTCGCCCACCTCGCTGGCCACCAGCTCGATGGTGGTGCCCGCTGAGGGGCTGAACAGGTTGACCCACACCAGCACGCAGACGCCGGCGATGGCGCCGGTGAAGATGAAGGTTCCGATGGTGCCGCCCAGAATCTTGCCCAGGCGCTTCATATTGGCCATGCCGCCCACGGCGGAGGCGATGGACACGAACACCAGGGGGACCACGATCGTGAACAGCAGGTTGAGGAAGATGTCGCCGATGGGCTTGATGGTGGTGCCGAAGTTGGGGGCGACCACGCCGATGAGGGCGCCGATCAGGATGCCGCTGAGGATGAGAATCAGGTTGCCGTACTGCTGCCAGAGGCTCTTCTTTTGCAGGTTCGCCATATGGAATTTACCTCCTTTTACCAGTCCTGTGTGGGCTCAAAGGGCCTTGACCGCCGCTTCGAGCTGCTTCATCGCCCGCTCCAGCACGCTGCGGGGGCAGGCGGCGTTGAGACGCATGTAGCCGTTCAGGCTGCGGCCGAAGGAGCAGCCGTCGTTGAGGCCCAGGCCCGCCTGCTCGATCATGAAGCGGCGCAGGGCGTCGTTGTCCAGGCCCAGCGCCCGGCAGTCCAGCCACATGAGGTAGGTGGCGTCGGGGGCGCAGGTCTTGATCTGTGGAATGTGCTCCCGGCAGTAGTCCGCCACAAAGTCGAAGTTGGCGGACAGGTAGGGCAGCAGCTGCTCCAGCCACTCCTCGCCGTGGTTGAAGGCGGCCTCCATGGCGGTGAGGGAGAAGGCGTTGTTGCGGTGGATGTCCATGTTCATCCAGAACTGGTCAAAGACCTGCTTCATGTGGGCGTTGGGGAACACCACAGTGGAGGCCTGCAGGCCGGCCAGGTTGAAGGTCTTGGTGCCGGAGATGCCGGTGACCACATACCGGGCGGCCTCGTCGGAGACGGAGGCGGTGGGGGTGTGGCGCTTGCCGTGGAAGATCAGGTCGGAGTGAATCTCGTCGGAGAACAGGACCACCCGGTGTTTGATGCACAGCTCCACCATACGGCGCAGCTCCTCCGGCGTCCACACGATGCCCAGGGGGTTGTGGGGGCTGCACAGGAGGAAGAGGTCGGCCTCGGCCAGCTTGGCCTCGAAGTCGGCCCAGTCCATCTCCCACCGGCCGTCCTTTTCCACGAAGGGATTCTCCAGCACCCTGCGGTTCCACGCCTCGGTCATGTCGTAGAACTCGGAGTACACCGGGGTCTGGATGAGCACGCTGCCCCCCTCGGGGGTAAAGAGCTTGACCATGGCGCTGATGGACTGCACCACGCCCAGGCTGAAGCTCATCAAGCTCGGGTCAATGTCCCAGCCGTTGCGGCGCTTCTGCCAGCCCCGGATGGCCTCAAAATAGGAGTCCGGGCGGCTGGTATAGGCCCAGATGCCCTCCTGGGCCCTGGCGGTGAGGGCGTCGACGATGGGCTGGGCGGTCTTGAAGTCCATGTCCGCGATCCACAGGGGGATCACGTTCTCTGTGCCGAATTTCTTCTTCCGCTCGTCATACTTGGCGGAGTGGTTCCCGGAGCGGTCCACCACCGCGTCAAACTGGTAGGTCATTAGTATCCATCCTTTCTGCGGCGTTCTTGTGCGCTGATGCTTTGTTATATAGCAAAATATATGCCAAAAAAGCGGGAATTACCGAGGAAACGGAAAAAGAATTTAAAACAGAGGAGACAATCGGAAATTCTAACCAAAAATCTCCGGGCGGGAGCCGTATTTTGGTACCGGTTTTCTCAAATTTGCTTTCAAATGGTTTTATTGGTTGATCTAAATATCAAATTCGACCAGTTTCGTATAGCTGCCGGCCCTCCGGCGTCAGCTGGCTGCCGCCCCTCCCCCGGCTGACCCGGACCAGTCCCTGGTCTGCCATCTGGGCCAGAATGCTTCGGATTTCCTGTTGGGAAGTGGGGACAAAAGCATCCCGCGCCAGCTGCAGCAGCCGCTCCCGGCCGATGGGCTGCCGGGCCTCTGAGGCCTGATACAGCTGTTCCAGCACAAAGCGGAACACATCAGAAGAAGGCTGCTGCGGCGTCTCCGGCAACTGCCGGATCGGCGCCTGCGGGGCTCTGTGGAACACGGTGGGGGGCAGGTCCTCCATGGTGATGGGATCGTGGCCGGTGTAGAGAAAGTACTCCACTACGTTCCGCAGCTCCCGGATGTTGCCCGGCCAGGAGTAGGATTTCAGAAAGCCCCGCACCTGAGGCGTCAGGCGGAAGCTGCCGCCCAGCTCCTTTTGGAACTGCTCCAGGATCAGGAACAGATCGTCCCCCCGCTCCGACAGGGGCGGGATGACGATGGGCAGGGTGCTGAGACGGTAATACAGATCCCGGCGGAAGGTGCCCTCCGCCACCTTCCGCTCCAGAGACTCGTGGGTGGCGGCCACGATCCGCACGTCGATGGGAATGATGGAGGTGCCGCCCACCCGCATGATCTCCCGTTCCTGCAGGACCCGGAGCAGCTTGACCTGAAGAGCCGGACTCATGCCCTCCACCTCGTCCAGAAACAGCGTGCCCTGGTGGGAGATCTCAAGCAGGCCCAGGCGGCCGCCCTTTTTGGCGCCGGTGAAGGCCCCCTCCTCGTAGCCGAACAGCTCGCTCTCCAGCAGGTTTTCCGGGAAGGC
>OGEN01001915.1_pt1 | contig 11580 bp, 15 predicted proteins | sample 1570671 | NCBI WGS metagenome assembly OGEN01 (sample SAMEA2582128, study PRJEB24529) | metagenome | biome: Human gut stool | place: China | collected 2011
CCAGATAATCCACCGCCCATTGAGGCCAGCGGAACGCCATGAAATCGTATTGGGGCCATTGCTTGCCGGGCGTCCACGGGTCGGGCTTGAACCAGAGCACGCCGCAGCTCACAAGCGCGTCCTGCAATTCAGAGTAGGCGTACTCGGCGGTGTCCCCTTTCATGGATTCGAGCACCACGAATGCATCGGCGGGTTCCATGATGTACATGCCGGAACGCAAGCCCGTAGGGGCCACATAGCGGCTTTTTGTGGGGTAGATGGCACCACCCGTCCATGTTCCTGTTCCATGCGCCTCTCAACGTTTTGGTGGCGGCGTCCTGTCAGCCCGGCAAGGTCGAGGGAACAAATCACCTTGCGGGATATGCAGCACTCCGCAAACCCCACCATAAATGGGGGCCAATGCTCGGCAACGGCGCGGCGGTGGATGTCGTTCAACTCGTCCAGAACGTGGGCGCATCGGTTCAGGATACGGGCAAGGATCAACTGCTCCGGCATGGTCTGGTAGTCTTGGAAAAGGACGTACTCGTCGCCGGGCATGTGGGGGATTGGCTTGTATCTCATGTGAGTAAGTATCATCTTAACATACTGGAATAGCAATGATCAATAGGTGGGTAACCTGATCTGTACGGGGGGATGGAGGCAGGTGAGGTAGAGTATCAGCGCTCTCTACAAGAGGTAGGGCGGAATGGTGTTTTCCGGGTACTGTTGGCTTTCAAACCGTCCTCGTCTACCAGATAAAGGAGGGTTCCCGCCACATCATTAAATGCAGAATGATATTTATAGAAAAAATATTCGTAATTAAAAAGATGTGATATGTGTAACTGTCTGCAAAAGTATGGTTGACACAACGGCCCCGATATGACTCGCAGAAGCATAAAAAAAGCTGAAAAAATTTTTAAGACGATGGAAACCTTGTTTCTCGGGGCTTTTGAGGAGAGTGCTTCCATTTGGACATGTACGGGGGTGTTGATCCTCTCAGGGTTTGCGTTTACCAATTACGCACCTGCTCGTAAGAACAGAGGGATTATAGTTCTAAGGAACATGGGGCCAGTCTCCGAAAGGAGGTTGTGCCTATGGAACAGTTTCTAATGACAGTCTTCGCCAATATATTGGCGGGTGTCATGGTAATGTTCATTTCCTTTTACTTTAAAAAGTAAGCTGGAAATGAGGTTGCCCCGGTAAGGACTGGAACTCCTCACCGGGGCTAAAAGCTGGATTCTCAAAATCCGGGGACTGGCCCCTTAAGACGACGAGTGTGATAGCACTCGTCGTTCTTTTTTAGATAGGCTGAAAACTCCGACTTTGCAAGTCGAAAGCCTCTAAGTGCTTTTTACCAGATCGCCTATAAATGCAAAACAAAGCTTCCCTTTCGATTTCGTAAGCCTGTTTTCGCCCTTGCCGGGGAAAGTGCTTTTGATAACGTAAAAATGGGATACCCATAATTCCCCTTTCGATAGGACAATGAGGATTATGTCCGTGAGGTCTTGAATATCAACGGTATCCGGGGAAAACCGAAAAGTGCCATTTTTGTCCCTTAAGGAGTGTTACGTAAACTTTAATTGATTTAATTTTATTTATATTGACTTTAATTGTACTTTACAATACTTTTTAGAAAAATAGCAACGAGGAGGTGATTGAATGACACCGCTCACAGAAGGCGAGAAGGCAAAACGTCCTCTCAACCTTGAAGAAGCGATGGAGTATTTGAGAGTCAGCCGGGTTACTATGCTCAAACTGTTTCAGACGGGACAGGTAAAAGCCCGGAAGGTAGGCAGGGAGTGGCGAACGACCATAGCCGCTCTTGACGCCTATGTGTCTGGCGAAGACAACAACTAGGACAAACAACAAAACGACCCGCCAAGGTGCGACCAACACCGAGACGGGTCTAACCCTGAACCACAGAGTAGGTGTGAATCATGGCTGCAATCAGTCTCTCTTATGGCGCGTCCTGCGTCAACCGTCTCCACGACCGCCAGACGGTACGGCGTGTTCTTTTCTTCCTCACTCTCTGCCGGGCCGTGTCCCACTCCATCCGCAAGGCCGCTGTAGTGGCCCTGTTTGGCCTTCTGCTGGCTGTTTCCCTTCTGCCGGAACTCTTCCTTGCCGGGGGTGCCGAATGACTCGCGCAGAAGCCTTTGATGAACTGTACGGGGCTATCGAGCTTCTTGAGGCCGCTTGCCTCCAAAGAGTCGGCGCTACCTCTGACCATGATCGCCTTGCGTTCCTATGTGGCTTTGAAATGGTGCGGGACAAGGTGGAGCAATGCGAAGCGTTCAATGACGAGAAAGGGGGTGCGGAATGAGCCAGACCAGACGTACCAAACCCTACCTTGTGGACGCGGAAAGCGTTCCCTCTTGTCTGCGGCACGACACCAAGGCCGGAATCCTCGAGGATGCCCAAAACCTTGCCGTATTCCTTGAAGAGGCCGTGTCCAATACGTTCGCCGCTGGCTCCGAACCTTCCGTCGGGTTCCGCATAGGCTTGGCGCTTACATTCAGTCTTCTTCAAGACAAGCTGCGGATTGCTTGCGGGGAATTATCCTTTCCGCTGAGTACTCTGTTCCCTGACGAAGCGGACGGCGTCTTGTGGATAGAGCCGAAGGAGAATGGTCATGCTGACGCCTGAGCAGAAAAAGACGTGGCGGCGGCTCGATAGCCTGACAAGCGGCCTTGTCGAACTGCTGCAGTGGAACGCGGCGGACGGCAATGACGTTACCTCTGAGGACGCGGATCGAGCTTCCTGTTACCTCGCTATTGTGGAAGAGGTTCGCCGCACCATGCTTGAATTGTGCCCGGCAGAAAAGATGTATGATGTGAAATAGACCTCCCGGCAAGTGATGGAACAGGGGCGACTCAGAAATGGGTTGCCTTTTCTGGTGTTGTCCCACTTCATCAAAGGGGTGGGCGCTCCAGACAAAAAAGTGGGACAAGAGAGCTATTTTTAGAGTAATATATTGTAATTATTTAAAATACAGTGGGACAAGGCGTGGGACAAGGTTTTCTGTAACATACTGTTTATTAAGACTAAGAGGTGGGACAAAGCGTGGGACAAGAAGCGGGACAAGCTCTTTTGCCCCCTGCAGCTTTGAGGTACTGTAGAGAAAGAGAGGAACAGAAGAATGGGGTATAAAACGGGGTATATTTATTTTTTAAACTTATTTTTACTATTAAATTCAAATAGATATTTTGTAGTTAGCATCCCTCCCCTCGCCAAAACTCTTTCCATATTTTTCAAAGTAGTCCATAACAGCTTGAAATAAAGCGGTTATGGATTTTTTTTATTGCCAAGAGCACTCGAAAAACACGGCAAGCCGCTCGCGCAGGGGGATACAGGGATGGTGAAAAGCAATCTTGCCAAACTGATGAAAGAGAAAAAACTGACGTATCGGCGTCTTGCGGAGCTTTCCGGCGTCGCGGGAGAGACGATAAACAGGGCTCGGGGAACCTTGATTTATGAATGCAAACTGTCCACGCTTGACGCATTGGCTAAGGTCTTGGATGTCAACATCAAGGACTTGTTTGATGAGAACTAGGTGTCAGACGCAGTATATAGAGGCTGCACGTATCCTGTCCCTATGCTTTTCGGATAAGCCCTGACTTCAGCAATTCCCCGCCTAGACTTTCTGCATGACCCACGCCAGCCGTCCAAGAATCCGGCCCGTCAGGTCTTCCTGAATCCGAATTTCCGGGTAAGCGGGGTTTTCCGCCCGCAGCACAAAGCATTTTTCCTTCCGATCCCAAGCCAGCCTTCTCAAGATGATCCCTTCATAGGGAAGCAGTACGGCAAACAGTTCTCCGCTTGCGGGATGGCTTGCGGCTGTGTCGATGCCGACATAAGCGCCGCAGCGCGCTGTGGGGGCGGCTGATTCGTTGTCCATTTCCAGAACGATGATCCCTTCTCGGGCGTATGGCTTGGGGAGGGCGATCTTTCCTATCGGTTGAAGCGCCGCCGCTGGTGAGGCGGTTTTCGTGCTGTCGCCGCACATGGCGTACACCGGGGCAAGCGCCGATTGCGCCAGAGGCGATCCCAACAAGCCGGGATCTATGGGCGGCCCGTCCCCGTCGCTGGGGACGTATCCGGCCTCTGTGCGCAGGTATACCGGGCCGTTGCCTTTCTTGAGCCAATCGGGATTCACTCCCAGTTTTTCAAACAATTTCAGGTACCAGTCCGCCGGGATGGATTGCCGTCTCTTGGCTTCGGCTACGCTGGATTGGCTGACTTCAAGTAACTTGGCTAGTTCGGTCTGTGTCTGGGTGCGCGACACGGTTTTAATCCGAGCCATCGTCTCTTCATAAAGAAGATTCAACTTGCTCTCTCCGTTGATAAAAAGAGTTTAAATAAATCATCCTTAGTTCAGAAAATATAATGTTGTTGGGTTAATTCAAAGCGTGGTTTAGACCGTCTAGCCTGATTCGATATTTTCTGGCAATTATTTTTAATGAGTAAAAAAGCGTATATTTTTAGTCAGTTATTTCGAGATGTTCGGATGAACAGTGGACTTTCACAGTGGATTGTCTCTGTTAAAGCCGGAACTCATCTGAGCAATGTCAACCAAATTGAAGCAGGCCATCAAGAGCCACGCGTCCATGTGGCGGTACGGCTTGTTGCCGCATGTGATGTAGATTTAAACTCTTTTTTTTCGAAATTAACTGAAGAAATGAAGCTGTGCACATCTTCTGAGCGAATAGCCCCGTACCTTTTCGAATCTCTAAAGGAGGACATGTTTTCCCGCACTCCCGAACCTCATGAGGTTTCCGGTTATGGGGAGTTGCTGCGGTACTGTCGATTACAGAGAGGAGTGTCTCAAAAGCGCATAGCAAAGAATATCCATTATGATTTAAGAAGCCTGCAACGTGTTGAGAAGGGAGAACAAGAGCCTCTGGTAACGACTGCGGTGAAATTGGTTGCTGCGATCGATGTACCGCCGGGACAGTTTTTTGAGCAGTTATGGTTTTTTTTGTCTCGAATTGGGTGAATACCAAGTATGATTTTAGCCATCTGGTATGATTTAAAATTTTGAGGCATCTGCTATGGCATGACTAAGAAAGTATGCATATTCGGTAGCCTTTTTCAGGAGGCTCGTTCTCAAACCGCTCTTTCGCAGTGGGAGATTTCCGTCAGAGCAGGGACACATCTCAGTAATGTGAATCAAGTAGAAGCGGGAAATCAAGAGCCTAACGTTATTCTTGCCGTAAAAATGCTTCTTGCCGTAAATGCCGACATACAAAGCTTCTTTATGGAGCTAGCCTCTCTTTTATCTCATTGTATCGATGTATCAAAAATTCCATCGCTATCCCAAAAAGAATTTCAGGAGCAGTTGAATTCCGTTCTGACACCACTCGAAGAAGCGGAAATTTTTGGAATGCTCCTTTCGCAATGTAGATCTGTTACAAAACTTTCCCAAAATTATATTTCTTCCATAGCAAAGTATGATCATAGAAGTCTCCAGAAGGTGGAAAAAGGAACGCAATTGCCTGGTATTATCAACGCTGTAAAGTTGGTTATGGCTACAGGTGTTGATGCTGGAGTTTTTTTTGATATTTTTAGTGAGAAGCTGGAGACAATAAAAGTAAAAAAAAGAATATGAGAGCAGGAACTGTAAAGCAATGTCTGTTCGGAGCGGCACTTGTCAATATCCGGGAGTCTCTCCAGATATCGCAATACCAGCTTGCCAAAAGAACAGGTATCGCTGAGGAATACCTGAATAAGCTTGAAAACTCCAAGCGAGAGCCCAAAGCCCGGATGATCATTCGTCTTGGACGGGGGCTTGGCGTTTCTCCCGGTGACTTGCTGACCGAAATGGATCGGCTGATGCGCTTGGAAGAAGATGAGTAAGAAATCTTCTCCTTCTCCATGCCCGTTTGGAAAAATTCTCGTAACCGCCCGTGAAGAGAGTGGTATCACGCAATACCGGCTTGCACGGCTGGCAGGGCGTTCCATTCAGCAGATCAGCCAAATTGAACGCGGTGAAAGGGAACCCAAACTTTCAACGCTGATTTTGCTCGCCCATGCGCTGGGCATGGAGCCGGGAACTTTGGTGAATGAGGCGGCAAAAGCCATGAGTGTCCAACAAGAGCCGATGGTGCCTGTTGAGTGAGAAAACTGAAAGAACGCCATGCCCTTTTGGAGAAGTTGTTCTTGCTGCCCGGATAGAGCAAGGTGTTTCACGGTATCGTTTGGCAAAATTGATCGGGCGCACCCCACAGCAGTTGGCCAAGCTGGAAAAAGGTGAAAACGAGCCTGTATTTTCCACAATTGTGGTGATCGCCCATGCCCTTGAGATAGATCCTTGTATATTATTCCGTAAAACAGTTGAGCTGATGCCCTCCATCCCCGTGATAGAAGAGCCTGAGGGGGGTAGGGAGCAGCCTTGACTGAATAGCTTTGGAAAATCGACAGTATAGTGAAAAAAGTTCCCTACCTCAAAGCCGCTCTTGGTGAGCAACTGAAGAAAGCCCGGAAATCCATTCCCAAGCTTTCTCAAGAGCAAGTAGCCATAGCTCTTGGGACAGAGCGATCCTACGTATCTCGCATGGAGAGGGGCATCATTCTTCCCTCAATAAACGTGCTCATTTTGTTGGGTGAAATGTATGGGGTTCCCGCCTCCACACTTTTGTTGCGGACAGAACAAGCTTTATCAAATCATGTCTCCCCGCAGGAGTGAGAGCCTTTTCCGTGGCGCCGTTCCGTGCAAAATAAAGCGGGCCGATGAATATTCTCATCGGCCCGCTTCGTTTTGTTCCGTTTGCAGCGGATATTCCGGTTAGTCTTCTAGTTGCCGTCCATTTTGAGCAGCGTGTCGAGCGTCTTGAGGTCGGCGGAGAAATCGGTGACGTCGTTTTGCAGGAGCAGGGCGTGCTCCTTGGCAAAGGCGACCTTCAACCGGGCGAGCATGTCGTTGCTCCGGGCAAGGGCGCTGGCGACATCCGGGGATATGTCTTTGTCGTGGGCGAAACGCAGGTGCGTATCCACGATGCCGTGGGTGGCGGCGAGGTAGCGCTTGAGGAAACGCGCGCCGTGATCCACATCTCGCGGATCAGTAGCCATGCAGCCCAGAATGTTGTTGGCAGATTGCATGATGGCGCGCACGGAGGCTTGCGTCTCCGCAGGGAGGCCGGGCAGCTTGCATTCAAGTTCCGCGAGGGAAGTACGGGATGCCTTCATGGACGCCGGTTCATCCGGGGAGGGGGCTGGTTCTGGCTTCGGTTCCGGTTTGGGCTTGGGTGCCAGTTCCGCCGCACGCTTGCGGGCCAAGGCCCAGAGGACGCCCTGTCCCCCGGCGAGGAGGGCGCAAAACAGCATGGCAAGAGGCAGGGAAAGGGTTTGCCTCACTGAGAAGACCATGATGAGCAACAGAGAAAACGGAACCCATTCCGTGCCCATGCGAAAGGATTTCACCAGAAGGCGCTGTACCCATGACTGCAAGCCTCCCCAGAACAGCGCATACGGGAACGGCATACCGAAAAGGCTCAGCAAGACGGCCAGCCCCGCGCCGGACACGGCGGGGACGAGCCACGACGGTTTCCGGGATGCGCCGCGCGCGACGATGCAGATAAGGCCAAGGTAGACGCCAAGGGCGGCCTCGCCCGGATGTATTTGCGGAACATGGGTAGACAGAATCGCCCCAATGATGAACGCGCTGATATGAAAGAGGATACGCTTGAAGAACCGACGTATCGCATCCCAAAACGAACCCTTCGGTTCCTCGGCGTTCGGTCCGACCACCATATGTTCCTTTTCGCCTTCGTGCATGGATTACACCCCGGAGCCGGTGCCGCCCTGTCCGGGGGCGCTCTGCCGCGTTTCCGTTCCGGATGCGGCGGCGATTTCTTCCCGGCTTTTGCGTGCGGCCAACGAGGTAAGCCTGTCCTTGAGTTCCGTTTCCATGACGGCCAGCTCTTTTTCAGCCGCCGCCCGCCGTTCCCGGCCTTCCTGCGCGATACGCAGGGTTTCCTCTATGGTGCCGATGAGCTTTTCATGCACCTCGCGCAACGTTTCAATATCCACCACGGAACGCTCCACCTCGCGGGCCGTATCAACGGCGGCCTGCTCGAGCAGTTCCGCGTTGCTGCGCAGCATGTCGTTGGTCGTGTCGGAGACGGTCTTCTGAAGCGCCGCCGCGTTCTTCTGGCCGTGCAGGGAAAGGGCGAGGACCATCTGGCTTTTCCAGATGGGGATGGTGGCGAGTATGCTGGTCTGGATTTTTTCCGCCAGCGTCCTGTTGTTGCTCTGGATGATGCGTATCTGCGGCGCGGTCTGCACCGTGATGGTCCGCGAAAGCTGCAAATCGTGCAACCGCCGCTCGAAACGGTTGATCTGCTCCGAAAGGTCGCGGACTTGCTGCGCCTCCATGAGATCGCCGGACGCATCCGCCTGCGCCTTGAGGCGCGGCAGTTCCACAGTTCGCGCCTCTTCCAATTTGCGCTTGCCCGCTTCAATGTACGCCGTCAATTCCGCGTGGAACCGCGCATTGTGCTCATAGAGCATCTCAAGCGTCTCGATGTCGCGGAGCAGGCCGATCATGGCCTCGTCCAGCTTGTCGACGATGATTTCGATCTGTTCCGAAAGGGTGTTGAACTTCGCCACCGTGCGCTTGGCGGAAGAGAACAGCGAGCCCACAAGCGGCAGCGACTGGAGGAACCCCGGCGAGCCCATGACTTCCGAGACGTTCACATCCTTCACTTTGAGCATAAGGTTGGTGAGCGATTCGCCGAGTTCCCCGGAATCCTTGGCCTGCACGCGGGAAAGGAGATCGTCCGCGAACCGGGAGATGCCCTGCATGGCCTCCGTCCCATACGTGACGGTCAGGGAGGGATCGGCGAGGTTTATCGAATCGGCGATGGATGCGATGCGTTGCTCCTCAGCCGTCGGGGGGACAACAATCGTGGTGGCAGATGTTTCCATAACAGGCTCTCTTTCATAAGACAGTATGCCTCTCAGTATCAGAGCGGCAGTGGTACGGCAAGGACTCCCTGTCCTTCTCAATGAAAGGCGGGGGCCTGCCGGTATCGGATACGGTGCAAGAGATGCTGGGGACGGCCGCCTTCGCCCGGAGCGGGAAGGCGGCCTCCATGAAAGTTCAGTACGCCAGCACTTCGTGCCCGTCTTCCGTGACCAGCACCATGATTTCCCACTGCGCGGAGGGCGCGCCGTCCGCCGTGCGGATCGTCCAGCCGTTCGCCTTGTCCAGGACAATGGCATCCTTGCCCATGTTGATCATCGGCTCGATGGTAAAGATCATGCCCGGAACCAGCAGCATGTCCGTGCCGCGCTTGGTGACGTAGCTGACGAAGGGCTCCTCATGGAACCGGATGCCCACGCCGTGCCCGCCCACTTCGCGGACCACGCTGTAGCCGTGCTTTTTCGCGTTGTCGTGCACCGCCTCATGTCGCCGAGGAAGCCCCACGGCTTCACTTCCTGCAATCCCAGCTCCACGCATTCGCGGGCCACGTCCACGAGCCGGCGCTTTTCCTTGCTGACCGCGCCGATGCAGAACATCCGCGAGGAGTCGGAAAAGTAGCTGTTGTAGATGGTCGAAACGTCCACATTGACGATGTCGCCGTCCTTGAGCGCCACATCGTCGGCGGGGATGCCGTGGCAGACTTCCTCATTGATGGAGGTGCAGGTGCTTTTGGGGAACCCGCGGTAGCCGAGCGGGGCGGGGACGCCGCCAAGCTCCTTGGTCTTTTCAAAAACCAGCCTGTCGATTTCGGCGGTGGTCATGCCCGCCTTGATGTGCGCCGCCACATGGTCAAGCACGGCGATGTTGATCTTGCCGCTTTCGCGGATGCCCACGATTTGTTCGGGCGTTTTGAGGATGCTTCTGGGCGGGACAAGGTGCCCCTGATGGGCGTATTCGGTGATCCGGGCGTCGTATGGCGTGCGTGCGGCCTTACGTTTGCGGCTTCCGCACCAGCTTGGCGTCTTGCGGTTTCGTTTCTGATCCACGTCTTTCTCCGATCTCTTTGGGCTGTGCGGGGAAGGGGGGCGCAACAGAAGGAAATCCCGCACGAAAAGCGAGCAGAGCATACTCCGCCCGGCCCGCATTGGCGAATCCGGGCGGAAGAGGCGGTTTTTAAATTGACATATCAAGGTATAGTGATATAGCCTCCACTTCACGCGGCAACACGCTTCATTTACGGCCCCTTGGCGGAGATGCCCCGTCGTCCGGAAAGGACGGATGCCCACGGGAAACGCCGCCGGGAATGCGAAGCGCCCCCGTCCGCAGGTTGCGGAGGGAAACATCTTGAACGGAGAGAACAATGGAAATCGAAACGCAATGCCTGTATGCCGGGTATTCCCCGAAAAACGGCGAGCCGCAGACCTTGCCCATCTGTCAGAGCACGACGTTCAAATACGAGTCCACCGAGCAGGTCAGCAAGCTGTTCGACCTTGAGGAAGCCGGGTTCTTCTATACCCGTCTCGGCAATCCCACCGTGGACGCCGTCGAGCAGAAGATCGCCATGCTGGAAGGCGGGGTAGGGGCGTTGTGCACCGCTTCCGGGCAGGCCGCGACCACGTTTTCCATCCTGACCCTTGCCGCCGCCGGGGATCATATCGTCAGTTCCTCCGCCATCTACGGCGGCTCGCTGAACCTGTTCGCCGTGACGCTCAAGCGGCTTGGCATTGAAGTGACTTTCGTGTCGCCGGAAGCCTCCGAAGACGAGATTCAGGCCGCGTTCCGCCCCAACACCAAGGCGCTGTTCGGCGAGACCATCGCCAACCCGAGCATTGAAGTGCTGGATATCGAAAAGTTCGCCCGCATCGCCCATAGGAACGGCGTGCCGCTGATCGTGGACAACACGTTCGCCACGCCGGTTCTGTGCCGCCCCATTGAATTTGGGGCGGACATCGTGGTGCATTCGACCACCAAATACATGGACGGGCACGCCCTGCAAATGGGCGGGGTGATTGTGGACGGCGGCACCTTCGACTGGACGAACGGCAAGTTCCCGGAATTCACCGAGCCCGACGACTCCTATCACGGGACCATCTATACGCAGGCCTTCGGCAAGGCTGCCTATATTGTCAAGGCGCGTACGCAGATCATGCGGGATATGGGTGCCTGTCAGACGCCGTTCGGGGCCTTTCTGATCAATCAGGGGCTTGAAACCCTGCCCCTGCGCATTGAGCGCCATAGCCAGAATGCCGATGCCGTCGCCCACTGGCTCGAGAAGCACGACAAGATCGAGTCCGTAAGCTACCCCACGCTGGAGGGTAACCCTTACAAGGAGCGGGCCGCCAAATACCTGCCCAACGGGTGCAGCGGCGTGATTTCCTTCTCGCTCAAGGGCGGGCGCGAAGCCGGGGCCCGGTTCATCGACAGCCTCAAGATGGCCTCCCTGCTCGTGCATGTGGCGGACATCCGTACCTGCGTGCTGCATCCCGCCAGCTCCACGCACCGCCAGCTCACCGACGAGCAGCTTGTCAGCGCCGGGATCACCCCCGGCATGGTGCGGCTCTCCGTCGGCATCGAGAATATCAAGGACATCCTCGCCGATCTGGAACAGGCTTTGGCGAAGGCGTAAGTTGACTTGGGGAGGGGGAAGGGCCCCTTTTGGAAAAGGGGCCCTTCCCCCT
>OGEN01001922.1_pt1 | contig 11547 bp, 8 predicted proteins | sample 1570671 | NCBI WGS metagenome assembly OGEN01 (sample SAMEA2582128, study PRJEB24529) | metagenome | biome: Human gut stool | place: China | collected 2011
AGTCGAACGTAACTTCCCAACTCTTTCGCATGAGAGATTCAGCATTGTGGAGCCGATAGTACAGTTCGAGAAACTTTTGGGGAACATCATAGTTTTCATCAATGGTGTTGCTGGCGGCTTTTTCTGCCTGCTTCACCGTTACTTTGTTGGGCTTGACTTTCTTCGGCTTCGGCACATAATTCTTGATTTCTTTAAAGATTTCAGCCTGCTCTTCGGGCTTGGCCTTGCCGAGATTTTCGAGAAGATAATCGGGAATGTGCAGTTCCTCGCGGAAGAACCGATCACGGAAACCGGGGGACAGTTCATCCGCAACGTCAACGCCGTGGGCATAGTATTCTGCCCGGCGGACTGAACTTGCGCTGCTGTGATTTTCCTGTGCAATGCGCTCACAGGTTTTCATGGGCTTCTGGTTGTGTTCAGATTGAACACTGCCAGATTTCTTTGCAGTATGCTGATTGCCGCGAAATGCTTCGGTGCGCTTTTCAGAGGAATACTGCTTACCCATAAGGAACTTCTTCTGCTCCGGGGTCAGATTACGTCGCCCTAACTGATTCTTGCAGATCCATGCGAGGACTTCTTCTCTGCTTTCAAACGGGAGCGGCATGGTAGAGAAAGAGATTTCGGGATGCTCCTGAACGATTTCATAACGATTGTGACCGTCAACAAGGGTGTTGTTCCAAACGATCAAAGGAGAGAGTAGCTTGCCTTCCTTGAGGATGTTTTCTTCAAGCTGCTTAAATTCATCATCGGTCAGAGGAGGGATCTGGGACTGGAACTCCGGGTCGATTTTCAGATTGATCATACGCACACTCCTTTATCTCTCCTGCTGCGTCTGCTCTTCCTCCCGGAAAAAGGACGCAACATTCTGCTTTGCGGTTTTCAGCTTGAGCAGTTCTTCCTTGGCTTCCTTGTACTGCTCGTAGAACTTTGCCTTTTCGGATGCAAGCTGCGCATACTCGGCTTCCAGCTTTTTCGGGCTGGGCAGCTTGGTGATGTCGTTTGCCTTAAAATAGGCTGCTGCCGCCCGGTGCGCTGTCAGCTCTGCACGGTGCTGTTCTTCAAAGGCTGCTGGTCGTTTTGCAGTTTTTAACTGCTGTGCGATGTTCTTGGTGTTGGTGTAGGCTGCGATGTGATAGCGCAGCTCTTTGTTGACCTTCATGCGACCTTCGAGGTCTTTCACCACTGCCAGCGAGTCGTGATATTTGGTTTCCAGTTTGGCGATGCGCTGGTTCAGGGCGTCCTCGTCGGTCAAGCCCTTTTCCTGCAGAAGCTTCACGGTCTGTGCCATAACTTTGAGATTGTGTTTCGTGAGCCAACGCTTATAGCCGATGCCCTTGCCCTCGGTCATCCTCGATTGGATGTCGATCAGTTTCCCGATGGCATCCTGCTTGAACTGCACCTTGGGTTTGCGTTCGGCGTTTGCCTGCAACGTGGCAAGCACTGCCGCCTTATCGAACTTGTCACCGAGATGTTTCGCTCGGATAAACTTTGTTCTGCCAGCGGGCAGATAGCTCAGACACCCACGGCTTTCCTTGACCGTGATGCCATACTGTTGCATAAGCCTATCAGAAAAATCTTCAAAGCTGGTAGCACGGTACAATACAGACGAAATCTGTTTCCGCAGGGTATCTTTTACGGTTTCAAACTTCTTCTGCTTGGGCTGCTGTCCGGCTGCAGTGAGGGCTGCGTTTGCAAGATCAAGTTTCTGCTGCCCACGCCGCCTTGCCCAATATTCGGCCTCGCTGACGCGCTCTTTCGAGCCGTTGAGCAGGTCAATCTGGTACAGTCCGGCACCCTCGCACAGTTCCATGACCTCGACACGCAAGTGCCGCATGGTCTGGGCAGTGCTGGAGTGCTTCATGCCCTCACGCCAATCGCGGGGCTTCTGCATATAGGGCTTACGTTCCACCTCGCGCATTCGGATGCTGCCAATCACGATGTGGACATGGATGTTTCCCGAATGGTTGTGCCCATCGGGGTGAGTGCAGACGATGGCAGGATGACCGGGGAAGTTTTCTTCGCAGAATTTCAGGCCAAGTGCCTGTGCCTTTTCCATGGTCAAGCCGTTGTCGGCTGCATCGCGTGGGTCAAAGCTGATGATATATTGATGGCTCTTAATATCACCATGCTGGGTGTTCTTGCCATACTTGCGGTTTGCCAGCAGACAGGCCGTTGCAAACGAGAAATCACCACACTCAAGAGTGTCGAGCAGGTACGATTCCCGCAGCATGGGTCGACCTTGTTCGTCCAGAATTACCTTGCCGGAAAATTCATCGTGCTGGTAAACGAGGTACACTTCGATGGCGGTATAGTCCGAGTTTTTAGAGGCGATATGCTTGAGCGTTGCCATACAGTTCACCCAGAATTTTCTCGGCGTGGAGCCGGAATGCGGTCAGGTCTGCAAGTTCGTCAAGGAGTTTCGCCCGAATCTGCTCGGTGTCTGCACCGCCAGAGTTGAAGTGTCGTGCAAGCTGGTTCAGGTTGCCGCCCACCCTGCTGCACTGGGCAAGCAGAGTAGAAACGGCATTCAGAGTTTCTTCTCCGCCGCCGGCAACGACAACAGTGCGCTCGATCTTCGCACTGTGCAGCGTACGGCGGATGAGGGTGGACAGGGAGAGATGAAGGAGTTTTGCTGTGCATTGGAGTTCCATCTTTTCAGTTTCCGTCACACGGAACTTGATGACGTGCGTTTTGTTGTTCGGCGTGTCGTGGTGCTTGGAATTGCTAGGGGTCGGTTGAACATTCGTTTTGGTCATTGTACCTCCTGTCTGTTCGATAACTCCTCGGTGAAGTTATGTAAGCACGACACGCCGTTGCTGTTCGCACCGCAAGGTGCGAATATGAGCAGGGTTTGGGGCAGGCACGCCCCAACAAGATCACATCAAAACTCACAAGAGTTGCGGATGTGAAGTCCCGGTGGAACACAAGATTTTCAAGAATTGAAAATTTGTGGCCACGGGACGGTTCTTGCCCTCTACCGCTGCGCTCAAAACTCATTTTCAACAAATGTTTCCGAATTGTTAAGGCGCAAAAATAAGTAGAAGTTGTGCTGCTCATGTAAGGGGGTCGCCGTTTGCTCCGAACGAAGTTCCTGCCCCTGTTTTGCAGCGGCGTTGACGAAAAGTCGGTATCACGTCCGGTCGGCTTATGAAATTTTCAAGGTACGTTTCCCATAAAGAAAAATACCGCCCAAGCAGCGCAGCGATGGATTTTGTCGGGTGAATCGGCGGCAAAATGAATCGGGTGTGTTGCGGGGCGGTTAATCTTTCAGGGATGATCCACGGCGAGGCAGTGTTCAAAATGAACACGACCACATCTTGTGGATGGTTTCAAACTAATCCACAAAATCGGTGGGATTTGTGACAGAGAATATCATGGTTTGCAGGGTGCGTCAAGATGGTTTTGTGAAATTTATTGCGATAAAGTTGTGATAGTAGGACTTATCGGCCGGAAATTGAACCATCTTACAAAGAATTTGTGCGCACAAATTGGAAAATCAGCACATCTGTGCTATACTCAAAGCAGAATTTGTTGAGCTAAAACGGAGGTATTGAACCATGTCAGAGAAAAACACCGCCGACATTGGATTTGAAAAGCAGATTTGGAATGCTGCCTGTGTACTTCGGGGCAATATGGATGCTTCAGAGTATAAGGGTGTCGTCCTTGGTCTTATTTTCTTGAAATATATTTCGGATCGTTTTGAAGATAAGTATAATCAGCTGGTTGCAGATGGTGATGGCTTTGAGGAAGATCGTGACGAGTACACATCGGAAGGAATCTTCTTTGTGCCTGCTGGTGCGCGTTGGAGCGATGTTTCTGCAAAGGCACATGATCCCGAAATCGGTCAGGTAATCGATGATGCAATGCGCGCTATCGAAAAAGAAAACGTGCGCCTGAAGGATATCCTACCGAAAAATTTCGCGCGCCCGGAACTGGATAAACGGCGGTTGGGTGAAGTCGTTGACCTGTTTACGAACATCAAAATGATCGAACATGGCAGCGAGAAGGACATTCTGGGACGCACTTATGAATACTGCCTGTCGATGTTTGCAGAGCAGGAAGGCAAGCGTGGCGGCGAGTTCTTTACGCCGTCCTGCGTTGTGCGGACGCTGGTAGAAGTGCTGCAACCGTTCAAGGGCCGTGTGTATGACCCTTGCTGTGGCAGTGGTGGTATGTTTGTTCAGTCTGCAAAATTTGTAGAGAACCATAGTGGAAATATCAACGATATCTCGATTTATGGACAGGATTCCAACCCGACCACATGGAAACTGGCGCAGATGAACCTTGCCATTCGTGGCATTGAACCCGACCTTGGAAAGTATGCGGCGGATACATTCCTTGACGACCAGCACCCGACCATGCGGGCAGACTATATCATGGCGAATCCACCTTTCAACCTGTCAAACTGGGGCGCAGAGCAGCTCAAAGATGATGTACGCTGGCAGTATGGTATGCCGCCTGCAAGCAACGCGAACTTTGCATGGCTTCAGCACATGATTTATCATCTTGCGCCGGGTGGCCGCATGGGTATGGTGCTTGCAAATGGTTCTCTTTCCTCTCAGTCTGGCGGTGAAGGTGACATCCGCAAAAATATTGTGAATGCTGACCTTGTGGACTGCATCATTGCCATGCCGACACAGCTGTTTTATACGACGCAGATTCCGGTTTCGCTCTGGTTTATCTCCAAACGCAAGAAACAAGCCGGAAAAACGTTGTTTATTGACGCCCGTAAGATGGGCGTTATGGTGAGCCGCAAACTGCGTGAACTTACAGATGGCGCAAAAGAAGAATACAAAAACGAAGATGGTACATTAAAAAATGACATCAAAAAGATTGCCGATACCTACAATGCCTATGTTGAGGGCACACTGGAAGATGTAAAAGGTTTCTGCGCAGTTGTTGATACGGAGAAAATTGCAGAACAGGATTATATTTTAACGCCGGGCCGTTATGTTGGGGTTGAGGAACAGGAAGATGATGGTGAACCTTTTGAAGAAAAAATGGTTCGGCTGACCTCAGAACTTTCAGATTTGTTCAAGCAGTCGCACAAGCTGGAAGCAGAAATCAAGGAAAAGCTGGGGGCGATTGGATACGAAATCTAATGGATTTCAGCCGATTAAAGACAATGAAGTGAGGATGTCATGGAATATAAAACGATAAAAGAACTGTGTGACTTAGTGGTTGATTGCCCACATTCTACTCCAACATGGACTGAGCATGGAAAAATTGTTATAAGAAACAATAATATAAAAAATGGAAGAATTGATTTTACATCGCCATCATTTACAGATGATGAACATTTTGCGCAGCGGATTAAACGAGCTGTTCCCAAGGCAGGCGATATTGTTATAACAAGAGAAGCTCCAATGGGTGAAGTAGGAATGATTCCCGAAGGCATAAAATGCTGTTTAGGGCAAAGAATGGTTCTTCTAAGAGCAAATGAGCGGATATGTGATAAGCATTATCTGCTTTATGGATTACAGTCACAGTTTGTTCAGCATCAAATTTCATGGAGTGAAGGTACAGGGACGACCGTAAGCAATCTAAGGATTCCTCATTTAGAGCAGATTAGAGTTCCGTATGTCCCATTGGATCAGCAAAAGAAAATTTCTTCTGTATTATACGCCCTCGGAGATAAAATCGAAAATAATCGTAAGTTAAACGATAATTTAGCGGCTTAAAACTGGATATTGGAAACATCAATCTCGCCGGACATGAGCTTGGGCAACAGGAAATCCCGCAGTGTTGAAAGTCGCAAGTTTTCGATGCTATTGTTAAGTATGTCCTGAAACACTGGCTCTGCAACACAGAGAAACGCCCTAGCATCATCATCAGATAGCTTCATGATTTGCTCTGATTCAAAATCCCTAGTGGTAATCGCATCAAATACAGCTCCACTTGCTTTGTGTTTAAGTTTATCAACAACTTTGAGGGTGTAGAAATAGACAAGAAGTTGATGTGTTTCCTTACCGACAAGTGCATAACAGGATTGATTCATAGCCATCGGAACTCCGGACAGACCAACTTTGCCAACAGTACCTCTTGCAGTAACGAAAACTGTATTCACAGGGTATAGTCGGCTATTGCAATTTGAAAGTCCCTCTTCGGTAATAGTCTTTTCTGTGATAAATGTATATGGTGTGCCAACATCTTTTGGAGTAAAGAAAGCAATATTACCATTCCAATATGCGGTTTCGCCTGTTTTGGGGGTTCCGCCGCCGAGTATCTGTATTAAATCAGTGTATCTAACCTCAGTATTTGACCGATTATAGAGGCTTGAGAACAATGCGGCGGCTTGCTGCTCTAAATTATCGTTTACCAGAATTTCAATAACTCTCACCAGTGGCGGGAGATTCTATGGAGAAACTGCCACTGCCGTCGTTCTCTGAAATCGTAATAAGGAGATACGGCGATGAAAAATCAGATTATCAATGAGATACAGCGAAAAATGCTGCCGTATCTCAACAACGAACAGCTTGTACACCTGAAAATGGTGCTGGAAACGTCGTTTCAAGGGCTAATTTTTGAAAAGGGCGAAGAACTTCCAAAAGCTGAAGAACAGAACGCAGTAAAAGCATTTATCACCGCGAAGCGAATCGAGGGATGCTCGGAAAAAACGCTGACATACTATTCTAAAACCATCGAAGCAATGCTGAATGGTGTTGGAAAGTTGCCGCAGCAAATCACAACGGATGATTTGCGAAAGTATCTGACCGATTATCAAACGCAGCGGCGTTCAAGCAAAGTGACGATTGATAATATCCGGCGCATCCTTTCCAGTTTTTTCTCATGGCTGGAAGATGAGGACTTCATTGTGAAAAGCCCTGTCCGAAGAATTCACAAAGTGAAAACAGCAAAAATCATCAAGGAAACATACACGGATGAAGCACTGGAACTGATGCGCGATCACTGCTCGACGGTGCGGGATTTAGCAATTATTGACCTGCTGGCTTCATCGGGAATGCGTGTTGGCGAAATGGTGACGCTCAATCGAGAGGATATCAATTTCAATGAACGTGAATGTGTGGTCTTTGGTAAAGGTAACAAGGAACGGTTGGTTTATTTCGATGCGAGGACAAAAATTCATTTGCAGAATTATCTGGATGAACGGGAAGATAGCAACCCGGCCCTTTTTGTAACACTGAAAGCTCCGCATGAGCGATTGATGATTGGCGGCGTGGAAGCCATGCTTCGGGAGCTGGGGCGGCGATTGAATCTTAATAAGGTACATCCGCACAAGTTCCGGCGAACATTGGCAACGTCAGCGATTGACAAGGGAATGCCGATTGAACAGGTGCAGCAGCTTTTAGGGCATCAGAAAATCGACACAACTATGCACTATGCAATGGTAAAACAACAGAATGTGAAATTGGCACATAGGAAATTTATTGGATGAGGTGAAAAGATGGCAGTTGTAAAATTGGCTGATATATGTCAAAAAATCGGAAGCGGTGCAACGCCACGAGGTGGAAAAGAGGCCTATCGAGCAGAAGGCATTGCTCTTGTAAGGAGCCAAAATGTTCTGGATTTTTCTTTTTCTAGTGATGGGCTAGCATACATCAATGATGAGCAGGCAGATAAGTTGAGAAATGTTGGACTTCAATCCGGAGATGTTCTTCTCAATATTACAGGCGACTCTGTTGCTCGCGCATGTTTAATGGACGATGATTACTTGCCGGGACGAGTGAACCAGCATGTTGCAATCATTCGTGTTGATGAAAGCAAGGCGGTAAATAGCTATCTGCTGTACTATTTACAATGGCGTAAAAGCCATCTGTTGCAGCTTGCATCAGCAGGCGCAACACGAAATGCGCTGACGAAAGGTATGATTGAGCAATTAGAAATTGACTTGCCTTCACTCGATGAGCAAAGAAAAGTCGTTGGAATTCTTGATTCTATTCAAAATAAAATAAAACTGAATCACGAGATAAACGATAATTTATTTGCGCAAATGCAGGCTCTTTACGCTGCATGGTTTATTGACTATACTCCGTTCGGCGGGGAAAAACCACTGTCTTGGCAAAAAACTAGTATCTATATCATAGCAGATATTATTTATGGTGCACCATTTTCTTCCAAGCAGTTCAACACAGATGGAAAAGGAATTCCCATCATCCGGATTCGAGACATCAAAGAGCAAAAGTTCGTAACATACACAACAGAAAAGCATCCAAAAGGGTATCTCTTGCAAGCTGGAGATATTGTAGTTGGAATGGATGGAGAATTCGTTCCATACATTTGGGGCAGTGATGAAGCTTGGCTGAATCAGCGAGTTTGCGTATTCAAAAACAAGCGTTCAAAAGGAAAAGCTTTTCTTTATTTTACAATCAAACCTCTTTTATACGCGATCCAACAAACGCAGGTGGCTACAACCGTTATTCATATTGGGAAAAAGGATTTTGATGCGTTTGAAATCACACTGCCAGACTCTAAAGTGCTTGATGCATTTGATGCAATCACAACGCCTATGGTGGAAAAAATCGTTGAAAACCGATTTGAAATCAAACGATTAGAATTGCTAAGAGATGCGCTTCTTCCCAAATTGATGTCAGGCGAGATTGATGTTTCCGGCATCCAGCTTTAAGCCGCTAAATTATCGTTTATAAAAGAAATGAAGGGATAATATGGAAGATTTTGATAATGCTAAGACAAGAAACCCGAGGGAATGCGTTGTTACAAACCTTAATAGCTACCTGACCTACATTTCTGATATAAAGGAAACCATAAAGAAAGAGGAAGGCGCGGAAGTAAGCGCAAAGCATTATTTCTTCCGTGGACAGGCCAGCAACGAATGGCATGTCATGCCGGGAGTGTTCCGTGGTGGGATGCTTCCACATGAAGCAGAATTGATAAACGCTGCCTACACACGGAATCCTGATGACTTCCGAAAGCTGACAACAGATTTTGAAAAGCTCGCAAAATTGCAACACTATGGGTTGCCAACAAGACTGTTGGATGTGACGGAAAACCCACTGGTGGCACTGTATTTTGCTTGCCAAAACAATCAAGAGAAAAAGATAACTGACGGGAAGACTACGTTATTGCCGCCGACCGATGGAAAAATCTATTATAAACGAGATTACGGAAAAAGTTATAGCGACATAGAGATCAAAGTGTTGGCATATTTAGCGAGTCATGAAATTTCGGGCGATTATACATTAGAAAAGCTGCTCTCGGATTTGAACAAGTATGGAATTTATACAGATAAAGAGGTAAAAGAGTGCGAGGCAAGCGAGTATAAAAGCTTGCTTTCGATTATTCAAAGAAATTATTTTGTGATTTCCAACTTGAATAATGAAAGATTGGTACGGCAAAGCGGCTCTTTTTTAATCTGCGGAAAATATAATGTTCAGCTGAAAGAAAAAATCGGACAGAGCATTGTTAAACGGGCATATAGTGATGTCCAAGATGAATTTGAACTTCAAAGTTTTAGAATACCAGCGGGAAGAAAAGACGCGATTTTAGAGGAACTGAGTTTTTACAATATCAACGAAGGGACGCTGTTCCCAGAACTTGAGCACCAGATGGCATATATTAAAAGCAATTATGCGAACACACAAAAGCCTATGGTTGATCGGTTTGTGAAAACAGAAGTTCCGATAACAAGTATTAGAGAAGTGCGCGATTCAGATGCTTCAGACGATAAAGTGGACGAGATTATTCGAGAAGTATTGCATAATGCTGTGCATCCAGAAATTTTTGATGATTGTTACGTTGCAATTCAAAAGAATCTGATGCCGGATTGGTATCGTAAGGAAATTGGACTCAGTAAAGTTCGATTGGCACTGACGGACACATTGGATAATGGTACGCCGATAGGACGTGCGATGGCAAAAAGAGCAGCACAGTCTATCGTTGAAAAGATTGTGAATGCCATTGCGCAAGAATCGAATACAGCAACTTCGGATAATAGTTGAGGAGAAAAATCATGCTTTCATTTACCGAAGATACCTTTGAACAAGCGGTCATAGAGCTATTTGAAAATATGGGTTACACCCACATTTATGCTCCTGATATGAACCGAACAGATTACAGCCGCCCTCTGCTGGACGATGTTTTGCGGGACTGTCTGGTGCGGCTGAATCGCAGCCTTCCGGCTGTGGCAATTGATGAAGCCATCCTGAAACTGAATGATTTTGATGCGGGAAGCCTGTTGCAGAAAAACATGGTCTTTATGGATTATCTGCAAAATGGCATCACGGTCAAGTATGCGGTAAATGGCGAGGAACGGTCTTCGGTGGTGCGGCTGATCGACTATGCGGATGCAGCAAAGAACGATTTCTATGTGGTGAATCAATATACCTTCGTGGAAAACGGGAACAATCGCCGCCCGGATATCATCCTGTTTATCAACGGAATGCCGCTGGTTCTGATGGAACTGAAAAGCCCTTCCAAGGATGAAGTGGGTGCAGAAAACGCCTACAATCAGATTCGGAACTATATGCAGGACATTCCCTCCATGTTCTATTATAACGCCATCTGCGTGATCAGCGACCTGTCCACCAACAAAGCAGGTACGATTACTTCCGGGCTTGACCGATTCATGGAGTGGAAAACGAAGGATGGTGATTACGAGAACACCGCCTATGCGCAGTTTGACACCTTCTATGAGGGAATGTTCCAGAAAGAGCGGCTGCTGGACATCCTGAAAAACTTTATCCTGTTCTCTGGCGATGGGCAGAAGCAGTTCAAGATTCTGGCGGGATATCATCAGTATTTCGCGGTGCGGAAAGCAATCGAAAAAGCCAAAATTGCCACCAAAACGGACGGCAAGGGCGGTGTGTTCTGGCACACGCAAGGCAGCGGAAAATCGCTGTCGATGGTGTTTTATGCGCATTTGCTGCAAGAGGCTTTGGACAGTCCGACCATTGTTGTAATGACCGACCGCATTGATCTTGACGATCAGCTTTACACGCAGTTTGCCAAGTGCGCGCCCTTCCTGCGCCAGACACCGGTTCAGGCGACCAGCAAGGAAAATTTGCGTGAACTGCTGGATGGGCGGCAGGCAAACGGCATCGTATTTACCACCATGTTCAAGTTTGAGCGTGGCGAGCGTCCGCTGTCGGAACGGCGAAACATTGTGGTGATGGCAGACGAAGCCCACCGCGGACAGTATGGCTTCGATGAGAGAATCGTCATGAAGGAAAACGAGCAGGGCGAAAAGGAAGCACATACTGTGATTGGCAATGCGCGAATTATCCATGATGCCCTGCCAAATGCAACCTACATAGGCTTTACAGGAACGCCTATTTCGGCAAAAGACCGAAACACTCGCGAAGTCTTTGGCGATTATATTGATATTTACGATATGACGCAGGCGGTGGAGGACGGCGCAACCCGACCTGTCTACTACGAAAGCCGTGTCATCAAGCTGCATCTTGACAAAGACACGCTGGCTCTGATTGATGCGACTTATGATGCGTTGGAACAGCAATCGGACACAGCGACCATTGAAAAAAGCAAGAAAATGCTGGGACAGATGGAAAGCGTGCTGGGCGCAGATTCTACGGTGCAATCGCTGTGCGAGGATATTGTCACCCACTACGA
>OGEN01001927.1_pt1 | contig 11524 bp, 10 predicted proteins | sample 1570671 | NCBI WGS metagenome assembly OGEN01 (sample SAMEA2582128, study PRJEB24529) | metagenome | biome: Human gut stool | place: China | collected 2011
GACGGTTCATTTCAGCACCTCCTTGCCGTAGCGGTCCAGCATGACGCCGGGGGCGATCTCACGGCCATCCTCCAGCGCGCAGTCCGGCGCCAGCACGGTCAGGTTCCATTTTCCACCGGGCGCGGAATCCGGCGTGCCGCCCACCCGGCATTCCCGGCCGATATGGCAGCCCTCGCCGATGATGGCGTATTCGATGACAGACCCGGCCTCCACGGTGACGCCGGGGAGAATCACGGAGTAGCTGACCCTTGCCCCCTTTTCAATGGTGACGCGGGGCGAGAGCACGGAGTTTTCCACCGTTCCCTCAATGTCGCAGCCCCGGTTGATGGCACTGTGGCTCACATGGCTGTCCCCGCCCATGTAGATAGGCGGCGCATCCACGCTGGGGGCGTAAATGGGCCACGATTCGTCGCTGAGGTCCAGACCGGAGTCCGGGGAGAGCATATCCATGTTGGCGTCCCACAGGGACTCCAGCGTCCCCACGTCCTTCCAGTAACCGCTGAAGCGGTAGGCGGCCATCCGTTCTCCATCCCCCAGCATGGCGGGGATCACATTTTTGCCGAAGTCATTTTCGGAGTTGGGGTTGGCCTCGTCAGCCTCCAGATACCGCCGCAGGGTCTTCCAGGTGAAGACGTAGATGCCCATGGACGCCAGATTGCTCTTGGGCTCCTTGGGCTTCTCTGCGAACTCCGTGATGAGGTCGTTCTCGTCCACGCTCATGATGCCGAAGCGGGACGCCTCCGACCACGGCACCTCCATGACGGAGATCGTGCAGGCGGCGCCCACGGCCTTATGGCGCTCCACCATCTTGGAGTAGTCCATCTTGTAGATGTGGTCGCCGGAGAGGATCACCACATACTCCGGGTCATACAGGTTGATGAACCCGATGTTCTGATAGATGGCGTTGGCGGTGCCCTTGTACCAGGTGCCGCCCTTGCTGCCCATGTAGGGCGGCAGGATGTGGACGCCGCCGGTGGACCCGTCCAGGTCCCAAGGCACGCCGCTGCCGATGTAGCTGTTCAACTCCAGGGGCCGGTACTGGGTCAGCACGCCCACGGTGTCGATGCCGGAATTGGTGCAGTTGGACAGGGGAAAGTCGATGATGCGGTATTTCCCGCCGAAGGGCACGGCGGGCTTGGCCATGTCGCCGGTGAGGACGTACAGGCGGCTGCCCTGGCCGCCGGCCAGCAGCATGGCGATGCACTCTTTTTTCATGTCTTTTCCAACTCCTTTGCCTGTTGTTTCTTCCTGGGTCTGGGGAACGTCCCCTCGCCCCGCAGGAACACCGCACCGAAGGCCGGGATCCGGATGGCGGCGGAGCATTCCTTTCCATGGGAGGGCACGGCCTCCACCATCACCGCCTCAGAATCGCCGAAACCGTCGCCGCCGTATGCGGGGTCATCGGTATTGAACACGGGCACATACCGCCTGTAGGGCGGCACGCCCATCCGATAGTTCGTATAGGTGTTGGGCGAGAAGTTCACCGCGCACATAAGGTCGCGGCCCTTCTTGTCCCTGCGCAGAAACACCACCACGTTGTTGTGGTTGTCGTCCGGCACCAGCCATTCAAAGCCCGCCCAGTCGAAGTCGACCTCCCACAAAGCCGCCGTCTTTTTATAAAAGGCGTTGATCTCCCGGAAGAACTTCCGGAGCTTCTGATTCTCTGGTCGGTCCAGCAGGTACCAGTCCAGCTGCCCGTCGGAGTCCCACTCGTGCCACTGGCCGATCTCCGCCCCCATAAACAGCAGCTTCTTCCCCGGGTGGGCCAGGAGATAGGCGTAGAAGCCTCTCAGGCACCGCAGCTGGTTGTCGTAGTCCCCGGGCATCTTCCCCACGATGGACCCCTTCATGTGGACCACCTCATCGTGGGAGATGGGCAGCACAAAGTTCTCAGAAAAGGCATACATCATGGAGAAGGTAATGTCCTTGTGGTTGTACTGGCGGAAATAGGGATCCAGCTTCAAATAGTGGCACATGTCGTTCATCCAGCCCATGTTCCACTTCAGATTGAAGCCCAATCCCCCCACGTCCGGCGGGCGGGTCACCAGGGGCCAGGCGGTGGACTCCTCGGCGATCATCAGCACGCTTGGGTCCGTCTGGAAGGCCATGGTGTTCAGCTCCCGCAGAAACTCGATGGCCTCCAGGTTCTCGTGTCCACCGTACTGATTGGGGGTCCAGGCTCCGCCCTGGCGGTCGTAGTCCAGGTACAGCATGGAGGCCACCGCGTCCACCCGCAGGCCGTCGATGTGGTACTCTTCCAGCCAGAAGCGGGCGGAGGAGAAGAGAAAGCTCTTCACCTCGGGCCGGCCGTAGTCGAAGACCCGGGTGCCCCAGGCGGCGTGCTCCCGCTTGTTGGGATCGCTGTACTCATAGCAGTAGGTGCCGTCGAATTCGTAGAGGCCCTGAGCGTCCTTGCAGAAGTGGGAGGGCACCCAGTCCAGCAGCACCAGGATGCCGTTTTTATGCATGTGGTTCACGAACCACATGAAGTCCTTGGGCGTGCCGAACCGGGAGGTTGGGGCGAAGTACCCGGTGCACTGGTAGCCCCAGGAGTCGTCCAGGGGGTGCTCCGTCACCGGCAGCAGTTCGATGGCGGTGTAGCCCATATCCTTCACATAGGCGGCCAGATCCTTCGCCAGGTCCTTGTAGTCGATGAAGTCCCCGTTTCCCCGCTTTTTCCAGGAGCCCAGATGGACCTCATAGATATTCAGCGGTGATGTATAGACCGGGTGCTTGGCCTTCTTCTCCCGGAAAGCGCCGTCCGTCCACTTGAATCCGCTGATGTCATACAGCTTGCTGGCTGTCGCCGGCCGGGTCTCTGTGTGGAAGCCGTAGGGGTCCGCCTTCTGGCGGACCTGGCCGTCCGCCCCCCGCACCGCATATTTATAGGAAGTATAGACCGGCAGGTCCGGCAGAAAGCCCTCCCAGATCTCGCCCTTGCGGGCGAGGGGGGCCGCTCCCTCCTCCCAGTCGTTGAAGTCGCCCACGACGGACACCGCCTCCGCATGGGGGGCCCAGACCCGGAACGTCCAGCCATCTCTGCCCCGCTTTTTGGCAGGGTGGGCGCCGAACCAGCGCCAGCCGTCCGTCATCGTCCCCTGGTGGAAACGGTCCGCCTGTCCTTGTTTTGCCATGGCAGCAGCTCCTCTCCCCGCCGCGGAGTATCCCCGGCAGGCTCGTCATTCTTAGAGTAAAGCGTTTGCGCGGAATCTGGATATGCATATAATTGTTTATATTATACTTCCTGGGAAAAATACCGTCAAGGATGGTCCTGTCGAAAAAGGGCGGCACAAGTTGGTGGGATTTCCCAGTTTTTTCCCGTATTTTCACAAGAATGTTTGGTGCTTTTTGTGGGATTGGTCAGGATTTTTCCCGGAACTTTCCGCTTTTTAATCTCGTCTGAACAGAGGAAAAATTTTCCGCCCGTGTTGGGCGGAACGGAAAGGAAGAATCCCATGAAATCCCGCTCTCTGTTCTGTGCGGCACTGGCCGTGCTGCTGCTCCTGCTCTCCGCCTGCGGTCATCCGGCACCAGAGGCCAGCGGAGCCGCAGCGGAAGGGCTCTCCGCCACGGACACCATCACGCCGGAGGAAGGCGTCGCCATTCTGGAAAAGCAACTGGGCGCAGTGGACGAGGCCACCGGCAATGTGATGTCCTACGGCTACGAAGGGCCGCTTACTCTGGACGGAGTGGACTATTACAACTACCGGGTCTCCTGGCTGGTGGACGGCGATCACCTGTCCTATCTCACCAACTATCTGGTATCCACCGACGGGCTGGTGGTCCAGGAGTACCTGCCGGAGACGGATTGATTGCCAAATGAAACCACCCGCCGGGCCTGCATAGCCAAACAAATCCTGCGGATACTAGCTTTTGCCAAGCAGAATCATCCTGAAAAATCTGAAAGACAAAAGGAGTTTTCGATATGAAGGCAACTGGAATCGTGCGGCGGATCGACGACCTGGGCCGGGTGGTAATCCCCAAGGAGATCCGGCGCACCATGCGGATCCGGGAGGGCGATCCATTGGAAATCTACACCAGCCGCGAGGGTGAGGTCATCTTCAAGAAATACTCGCTGCTGGGCGGTGTGGAGGACTTCGCCGCGGAGCTCTGCGAGACCATGAGCCGGTCCACCGGCAGCGTCTGCGCCGTCACGGACCGGGACACGGTCATCGCCGTGGCGGGCGGCAGCAAGCGAGAGCTTATGGGCAAGCGGATCACCCCGGAGCTGGAGCAGATCATGGAGAGTCGGAAAATCTACCAGTACACCGGTGAGGGCCAGCCCCTCCAGGTGACGGAGGGCATCGACAGCCTGCTGACCACCGTGGCGGCCCCCATCCTGGCGGAGGGCGACCTGCTGGGCCTGGTGCTGTTCATCTCCAGCGATCCCGCTGCCGTCACCGGCGACACCGAGTACAAGCTGGCCCAGACCATCGCCGCCTTTCTGGGCCGGCACATGGAGAGCTGAATCCTCTCTCCCGCGCGGACGCCTGTACAGGCGTCCGCGTTTTTGATGGCATGAAATGCCGGAAAGACGCTATGCTGGAAGTATCCCCCAATTCGGAAGGAGCTGCTTCCATGACAGTTTCAGAGTGGATCGCGTATGTGGACCAGCGGGTCTGGGGCCCGGGAATGCTGGTGCTGCTGATGGGCACCGGCGTCTTCCTCACCCTGCGCACCCGCTTTCTCCCCTGGCGGAACCTGGGCTGGGCGCTGAAAAGTGTTCTCGGCCGTGACTCCCGCGCCAAGGCAGGCGGGGCCGGCGATGTGTCCCCCTTCTCCGCCCTGATGACCACGCTGGCCGCCACCATCGGTACCGGAAACATCGTGGGCGTGGCCACGGCCTTGGTGGCGGGCGGCCCCGGTGCCTTGGTGTGGATGGAGATCTCCGCCCTCTTCGGCCTTTCCTCCAAGTGCGCGGAGTGCCTGCTGGCCGTCAAGTACCGCCAGCGGGACGCCGGCGGCGAAATGCGCGGCGGCCCCATGTATACCATGTGCGCCGCCCTGCGGTGGAAGCGGCTGGGAGGTGCCCTGGCCTTTCTCTTCGCCCTCTTCACAGTCCTGGCCTCCCTGGGCATGGGGGACATGGCCCAGGCCAATTCCATCGCCGGGGCGCTGGCCGACAGCTTCTCCGTTCCGGCCCGGACCACCGGGGTGGCAGTGGCTCTGCTGGCTCTCGTGGTCATTCTGGGCGGTATCCGGCGGATTGCCGGAGTCTGCTCCGTGGTGGTGCCCCTCATGGCGGTCCTTTACCTGCTGGCGGGCACCGCAGTGCTGCTGGGGCATCTGTCCGCTCTGCCCGGAGCCGTGGCAGAGATGTTCCGCCTGGCCTTCTCTCCCGCCGCCGCTGCGGGTGGCGCGGCGGGGACTATGACCGCCTCCGCCCTGAACGCCGCCCGCTGGGGCATTGCCAGAGGCTGCTTTTCCCATGAGGCGGGCATGGGCCCCGCCGCCATCCCTGCTGCCTCCGCCGCCACAGACAGCCCCGCCCGCCAGGGGTATGTGAACATGACCGGCGTATTCTTCGACACCACGGTGATCTGCACAGTCACGGGCCTGTGCATCTGCGCCTCCGGCGTGCTGGGGACTGCCGACGCTTCCGGCGCGCAGGTAAACGGCGTGGCCCTCACCGCCCTGGCCTTTAAGACCGTGCTGGGCCCCCTGGGGGGGCTGCTGGTCTCCCTGGGGATCGTGCTGTTCGCCTTCTCCACCATCCTGGGATGGGAGTTCTGCGGGGAAACGGCCTTTGCATTTCTCTTCGGCCGCCGGGCCATCCCTCTCTATCGAATTCTCTTCGCCCTGGCGGCCTTTCTGGGCGCCACTCAGAGCCTGGAGGTGGTATGGAATCTCTCCGACATCTTCAACGCCCTGATGGCAGTGCCCAACCTGATCTCCCTGCTCCTCCTCTCCGGCACCGCCGCCCGGGAGCTGGAGGCCTTCCAGCCGGAGATCCGCCGCGGGCGGAGACTCCGGCAGAGGCGGGCCGTCCGGCGGGCACTCTGAGTCCGCTTTCTTCAGGTGCCACCGACGGGGGCCGCCTGCCCCTGCCGGCATGTCCGGGACCGTGTGCAGGTCCGTCTCCCCATTCGGATGGGAAATGGCGGAATTCGTGAATTTTTTTCTGGAGGAGTTGCTTTTTTCCAGTTTGATGGTAAGATAAAGTACGGTAAAAATTTTAAACAAAGGACTTGATACCATGACCAAAATTGATATTGTCTCCGGCTTCCTTGGCGCCGGCAAGACCACTCTTATCAAAAAGTTGCTGGCGGAGGCCTTTCCCGGCGAAAAGCTGGTGCTGATCGAGAACGAGTTCGGCGAGATCAGCATTGACGGCGGCTTTCTGAAGGAGTCCGGCGTGCAGATCAGCGAGATGTCCGCCGGGTGCATCTGCTGCTCCCTGGTGGGGGACTTCCACAAGGCGTTGAAGGACGTGCAGGCTCAGTTCCACCCGGACCGCATCCTCATCGAGCCCTCCGGCGTGGGCAAGCTGTCCGACGTGATCGTGGCGGTGCAGAACACCGCCGATGAGACCGACGACATGAAGCTGAACAGCTTCGTCACCGTGGCGGACGCCACCAAGGTGAAGGTCTACATGAAGAACTTCGGCGAGTTCTACAACAACCAGATCGAGGCCGCCGGCACCATCATCCTCTCCCGGACCCAGAAGATGAGCCAGGAGAAGCTGGAGGCCGCCGTGGCCATGCTGCGGGAGAAGAACGCCGACGCCGCCATCCTCACCACCCCCTGGGACCAGCTGGACGGCAAGACCATCCTGGCGGCCATTGAAAAGGTGTCCCTGGCGGACGAGCTGCTGGAGAAGATGCGCGCCGAGCACGCCGCCGATGAGGCGGAGCACGAGCATGCGCATCACCACCATGACCACGAGCATGCGCATGAGGAGCACGAACACCATCACGATCATGACCATCACGACCACGAGGAGCATGACCACCATCACGATCACGATGAACACGCGCATCACCATGACCACGACCACGAGTGCGACGATCCCAACTGCTCCTGCCACCACCATCACCACCACGCCGACGAGGTGTTCACCTCCTGGGGCAAAGAGACCCCCAAGGTGTTTGCCCAGGCGGACATTGAGCGGATCCTCACGGCCCTGGACTCCGGCGACTACGGCAAGATCCTGCGGGCCAAGGGCATCGTGAACGGCGAGGGCGGCAAGTGGATCGAGTTCGACTTCGTCCCCGAGGAGCATGAGGTCCGGGCAGGCCATCCCGACTACACCGGCCGGCTGTGTGTCATCGGCGCCGAGCTGCAGGAGGACAAGCTCTCCCAGCTCTTCGGTCTGTGAACTCTTTTCTTGAAAGACTGTAACCACACTTGATATTGCTGCACAAAATCAAGTGGAGTCCGTCCCCGAAGTAGGGAAAAGAGCCAAAAGAGCTTCAGCGCGCCGCGGTGGCCGGTGTGAGGGACTGTCAGAGTCGAAAGTCAGATTTCCTGCTGTCCGGGCGCCCGTTCCGCGTATTTTACCCGAAAGGAAATGCACATTATAATGGCAGACATTCCTGTTTATCTGGTGGCCGGCTTTCTGGATGCCGGCAAGACCAATTTCATCAACGGCATCCTGGAGGACGGCTTCGCCCGCCAGGATCCCACCCTGCTGCTCTGCTGCGAAGAGGGCGAGGAGGAGTACGAGAAAAACGCTTTGGACAACGTGACGGTCATCACCATTGAGGACGAGGAGGACCTGAAGTGCTCCTACCTGAAGGAGCTGGAGAAAGAGTACCACCCCAAACAGGTGCTGATCGAGTACAACGGCATGTGGCAGATGGAGCGGCTGTACCGGGAGGTTCTGCCCGCCAACTGGGTGCTGTACCAGATCATGACCTTCGTCTACGCCCCCACCTTTGAGATGTACGCCAAGAATATGGGCCAGCTGATGATGGAGAAAATCACCAACGCGGACATGCTGGTGTTCAACCGCTGTACGCCGGAGCTGCGGGACGCCCTGCGGAAGCGGAACCTTCGGATGGTGAACCGTCGGGCTGACATTTACCTGGAGATGGAGGACGGCACCAGCGAGGACTACCTCACCGGCGACGAGTGCCCCTTCGACCTGAGCCAGGACCTGATCGACGTGCCGGACGACGACTTCGGTGTGTGGTATGTGGACGTGATGGATCACCCGGACCGCTGGGCGGGCAAGATGGTCCACATGAAGCTTATCATGTGCCACTCCAAGAAGTACCCGGGCATCCACTGCCCCGGCCGCTTTGTCATGACCTGCTGTGAGAACGACATCCAGTTCATGGGTCTCATCGCCAAGGGCATGAACCTGAACCAGTACCAGAACCGGGACTGGGTGGAGGTCACCGGCCGGATGGCGGTGGAGAAGCACGCCGCTTACAAGGGCAAGGGGCCGGTGATGCATGTGATCTCCATCGGGCCCTGTGAGAAGCCCCAGCAAGAAGTCGTGACGTTCTAAGGGGGGAGCGGGCTCCCCTCCTAACCACCCTACCACCAGTCTGCGGACTGGTGTGTGCCCAAGGCGCACGGATCAACGTATTTTCGGCAGGCGCATGTCCTGCCGAAAATGGATCCGAATTTCTTCGAAATTCGATACGGGGTGTATAACCTTGCTGCAAAAATCCCCTCCGTTGTTGAACGGAGGGGATTTTTGTCTTATGCGAGACCAGGCGCCCAAGGATTCTCATCGGGCAGGCCCCGGCCCGTCTCCCAGCGGCTCACGGCCTTGTCCGTCACGTGGAGCCGTTCCGTCAGTTCCCCCTGGCTCCAGTTCTTCTCTTTTCGGCGCCGGGCGATCAGCCCGCCGGTGGCTTTTGCGTCCATGCCATCCGCTCCTTTTCCAGCCATATCATACCACAAAACTGTCTCAAAGGCACTCTACACTTCGCAGGAGCCTTGCTTTTTTCCGGAAAATCCTTATAATGGAGGTATTCTGTGTGTGTGGAAATCCAACCAGAAAGGACCGTCTGCTCTTGAAGCTCCATGACCATTTTCCCAAAGTCCGACTGCCCCTGTGGGCCACGCTTCTGGCCGCTGTGCTGCTGGCGGGCGCCATCACTCTGCTGGCGCTCTGGTGCCAGCCCAATGCCCTGCGGAGCGTCCTGGCCGTCTTCCGGGCGCAGCCGCTGCTGATTATCCTGAACTGCCTGCCGGTGGGGATGCTGCTGCTGGTGTTCACCTGCCTGCTCCGGAACGTGTTCTTCGCCGGGGCGCTGGCGAACTTCGCCGTCTGCGCCCTGTCTATCGCCAACCGCATCAAGATCGAGGTACGGGACGAGCCGGTGTTTCCCCGGGACTTTGCCCTGCTGAAAGAAGCGGGCAGCGCTGTGGGGACTTACGACATCCAGTTCCCGGTGCCGTCCATCGCCGCCGTCGTGGTGTTCTCGCTGGTGCTGGTGGCCCTGGGGCTTTTCGTAGGCAGCCGCCCCTTCCCCATCGCCCGGCTCCGCGGCTGGGTGGGAAGCCTGCTGGGGGCTGCCGCCAGCTTTGTCGTGCTGGCAGGACTGATCCTGACAGTCTATGCCTCCAATGATCTGTACAACTCCTTCCGGGTATCCAACGCCTACTATATTCCCTCCGTGTTCAACGAGCTGGGGTTCCCCTACTGCTTCTGCCACCAGTTCACCACCTACCCGGTGGACAAGCCTGAGGGCTTCAGCCGGTCGGAGGCGGCCGGCTGGGACCAGGGCGGCGACACCGGTCTGGGGAAGGATGTGAACGTCATTATGGTGATGGATGAGGCCTTCTCCGATATCACGGACAGCGACGCTTTCGCTTTCACAGCGGAGAACGACCCCCTGCCCAACCTCCACGCCCTGCGGGAGGATCCCCACGCCGTCGCCGGCCATGTCGTGGTGCCCGGCTTCGCCGGCGGCACTGCCAACACGGAATTCGACGTGCTGACAGGCATGCAGACCAACGCGCTCGCTGCTGGAACGACCTCCTCCTTCCGGGTGGTAAACCGGAACCTGGACAGCCTCTTCCGGGTGTTTGGCGGCGATGGCTACCACACCTCCTTCTTCCACCCGGGGGACGACTGGTTCTACAACCGGGAGAACGTCTACCGCTGGTTCGGGGCGGAGGAGACCGTATTTGCTGACCAGATGGAGGCGCTTGCATACAAGGGCCGCTGGGTCACGGATGACTACATGGCGGGCCTGATTGAACAGGAATTCGCGGACACTGTGGCCGCCGGCGAGACGCTGTTCCACTACACAACCACCATTCAGAACCACATGTCCTACACCCTGGACAAGTACGGCGAGAGCTATGCCTATCCGGAGGTGCCGCTGAACACGGCGGTGTCCGACGAGGTGGAGACGCTGCTGAGAGTCTACACCGAAGGGGCTCGGGACGCGGACGCCATGCTGGGCCGTCTGGTGGACACTTTCTCCGCCGCGGAGGAGCCGGTGGTGCTGGTGTTCTTCGGAGACCATCTGCCCTATCTGGGCGACAACCAGCTGGCCTACGCGGAACTGGGCTTCACGGCCCGGCCGGAGTGGGACGCACTGACCTCCTACGAGACGCCCTATGTGATCTGGGCCAATGACGCCGCCGCGCAGGCCCTGGACTGGGAGGCCGCCGTAGCGTCCCTGGACCTGCCGGAGGATGGGCGGCTCTCCGCCAGCTTCCTGGGGGCCGCGGTGCTGGAGCTCACCGGGCGGACCGGGGAGAGCCCCTGGTTCGACTTTCTGAACCAGCTGCGCCGGGAGCTGCCTGTGGTGCAGAAGCAGGCGTATCAGCTGGCAGACGGCACAGTGACGGACCAGCTGACGGAGGAACAGGCGGCGAAGATCGCCAAATGGCGTCAGTGGAGCTACTACAAGCTGATGTATAAGGAGATCGACTGAAAACGGCCCCCGGTGGACAGTGCCCGCCGGGGGCCGTTCTTTTCTTGACAGGTCTGACTGCCCTTGATACAATGGAGAAAAGCCCCATCTTTTGAAAGGATGTGCGCCCCATGAAGTCCTGGTCTCAACGGGAACTGGCGCTGGCTGTGCTGGTGGTCTTTGCCGCACCGGCTATCCCCTATGTCACCTTCCGCTTGCTGGGGGATTTGTCGTCTCTTTTCCTTGGGACAGTTCCTCTCATAGGGACGCTCTTGTCTCTGTTCCTCTACGCTTGTATCTCTGCCCTGGTGACGGGGGGCCGTTTTTTCTCTGGGCCCGGAGAGGCCGCCGGATCTGGCCCTGGGTCTTGGCTCTGGCGGTCTGCCTGGGTCTATTCCGTCTTTTGTGTATAGACATAAATGCCACTAACAATCTGCTGGCACTTGTTACTGGCTATCACAACAATGAGTCCACCGCTTTCCACCTGCTCTACCTACGGGTATGCTACAGCGGAATGCTGTTTGGGGTGGCCTTGGCGGCCATTGTCGCCTGGTTCCTTCGCAAAATCAACTCCTGACAAGAAAGCCGCCCGGAGCCGTTGGCTCCGGGCGGTTCGGTGTGGAGCTCCCGCCCCTGATGGATCGGGACATTGGCCGGCCCATGGAAAGCTAGGCCGTGTGGAATTCCGGCCCGGAATC
>OGEN01001941.1_pt1 | contig 11444 bp, 9 predicted proteins | sample 1570671 | NCBI WGS metagenome assembly OGEN01 (sample SAMEA2582128, study PRJEB24529) | metagenome | biome: Human gut stool | place: China | collected 2011
CTGTTGGGACCGGTGGAGGCGGGGCGGCAGGCCCGGCCGCCAGCGACCCAGCCGGGGTAACGGGTCAGCTCCACATCGCTGCCGTCAGCGCGGTAGAGCCGCTTGACAAAGAATACCGGAATGCCCTTGGCCCGGGCCAGCTCCACGGCCCGGACGCAGTTGGGGACCATGGACTGGGCGAAGCGGATCCAGTGTCCGCCCTCCGGATGAACAAAGCCGTTTTCCATATCGATGACCAGCAGGGCGGAGCGGGTGGGATTGGGTTTCATCAGCAGAACCTCCTGTCAGAGTTTTTGAAAAATATGGATGCGAAAGGAGATACGGGTGGTGAGAGACTCCAGGTCCGCCAGACGCTTTGCACCTGTCTTGGGGGTCTTCCAGTAATAGGGCGTCATCTGGAACAGGGCGCGGATGTCTGCCTGGCAGGGGAGGGTGATGGTGCCCTCCACCGGCACGATAGACTGATAGGCGAACCCCTCATAGGGGGTCTCCTTTTCCTCATTGGGATAGGGACGGTCGTAGAGGACCTGCTTCAGCTCCCAGAGGTGGTCCGGTCCGGGCACCACGTAGAGGAAGTGCCCGCCCGGCCTCAGCACTCGCCGGAATTCCTCCAGCGCCAGGGGGGAGAAGCAGTCCAGCAGAATGTCCGCCGCGCCGTCCGCCGCCGGCAGGTGGAAGGAGGAGGCCACAGCCCACGCAATGCCTTTCTCCCGCTTGGCGGCGGATCGGAGAATGGGCTTGGAAATGTCGGTTCCCGCCATCCGGGGGGATTTTCCCGCGGCGGCCAGGGTCCGGAAGATGCCGGAGGTGTAGAATCCCTCGCCGCAGCCCACGTCCCAGATCACAGGCGATTCGCCGGAAAGAGACAAAATCTGACAACAGAGCGTATTGAGAAGCGGATCATAATACCCCTTGGAGAGGAAATCCCGCCGTGCGGCGGCCATATCCCGGTCATCCCCCGGCGCGGCGGAGTGCTTTTGATTGGGGGGCAGCAGATAGGTGTAGCCCTCCCGGGCGATGTCATAACTGTGTCCGGCCGGGCAGCGATAGGCCCGGTCTCCGCGGTCCAGCGGCGCCCCGCAGACGGGGCAGCGGAAAAGACTTTCCATCACGTGTCCTCGCCCGTCACATCGTTGATCCACTTCCGGCTCCGCAGCCGCAGGATACCCCAGGGGCACTTGCACACATTTTCCGACTGGATGCATAGGCACACCACCGCTACCGGGGCGTTGAACACCAGGGCAGTCAGGAAGGTCAGAGGTACAGCGATGACCCACTGGCAGCTCAGGTCGATGATGGAGGCCATGCGGGAGTCGCCGCCCGCCCGAAGCAGGCCGGTGATGTTGGTGATGTCAAAGGCCTTCAGCGGCAGCATGAAGAGATATACGACGCACATGGTGACGGCGATCTCCAGCGCCAGCCCCTCCAAATGGAACAGAGGATAGAGATAGGGGATGAACACCGTAGGCAGGAGGACCGCCAGGCACACCGACACCACGAGACCCACTCCGAAGGAGACCGTCAGCAGGCAGCAACCCAGAGAGTAGACCTCCTCCCGGCCGGCGCCCTCACCGATCCGCTTGCCCACAATCACGGCGGTGGCGCCTGCGATGCCGAAGCAGGCCACAGTGGAGAACTTGTCGATGTTGCCCATGATGGCGTGGGCCGCCAGCATATCCGTGCTGATGGCCATGTGGCCCATGACGGCGGTCATAACGCTGACGCCCAGACCCCACAGCACCTCGTTCACCAGAACGGGGGTGGCGTATTTCAGGAAGCTCCGCGCCATGGCCCCGCCGGGCCGCAGCAGCAGGCGGAGCATCAGGGGCACTCGGCGGTAGCGGGGGGCATAGACCGCGACGATCACGAACTCCAGCACCCGGGAGGTCAGGGTGGCAATGGCAGCACCGGTGATCCCCAGCGCAGGCGCGCCGAACTTGCCGAAAATAAGAATGTAGTTCAAGCCCGTGTTGGTCAGCATGGAGATGCCGAAGACGATCATGCCCATGGCGGGATTCTCCGTGCTGCGCTGCATGCCGATGTAGACGGAGCTGATGGTGTTGAAGATATAGCTGAGGCCAACAATCCGGAGATAGGGGGCGCCCAACTCAATGAGCAGGTCGTTGTTGGTCACCAGAGCCATCACATGGAGGGGGAAGAAGAACAGCACAGCGGCCACGGAAACCGCAATGATGAGCCCGGCGTAAAGGCTGACGCCCATACAGCGGTTGATGCTGTCGGTGTCCCCCTTGCCCCAGTACTGGCTGGCCAGGACGGAGAGTCCGCTGAGCAGGCCCAGGATGATGATCTGGAGCAGGTAGATGGGCGTGTTGGCGGCAGTGACAGCGGACAGCTCATTCTGCCCCAGCATACCTACCATGAAGGTGTCCACAAATCCCAGGGAAGTGGTGATGAGATTCTGCAGGATTAGCGGCAGAGCCAGCAAGAACAGCCGCTTGTAGAAGCCGGGCTCCCGATGAAGATGACGAAACATAAAAGACGAAACCTCTTGAAACTGAAAAGTAAAATTGCCTTACAGCATGGGCATCCGCGTGTCGTGGTGGCGCCGCAGGGCGTCCGCACAGGCGTCGATGTCGCCCTTGTCAGTCTCCGGACCGAAGCTCAGGCGGATTACCCCGCCGGAGACCTTCTTGGATAGCTTCAAGGCCGCGATCACGTGACTGGGCTTGCCCTGATGGCAGGCGGAGCCGGCGGAGATGCAGACGCCCTGACTGCCCAGGTCATTGACAATATTTTGGCTGGGCCAGCCTACGAGAGAGATGGAGAGGATATGGGGCGCGCCGCCGGGGGCGGAGAGGATTTTCAAGTCGGGGATGGCGGACAGCCGCTCTGCGGCATAGTCCCGGATTTTCGCCATGCAGCGGAGCTTCTCCTCCAAATTTTCCCGCCGCAGCTCCACAGCCCTGGCAAAGCCCGCTATCCGCGGCGGGGCGTCCGTGCCGGAGCGCAGCCCCTCCTCCTGCCCTCCGCCGGCCAGCAGAGGCCGCAGGTTCCGCAGGTCCGGACGGACGTACAGAGCGCCGATGCCCTTGGGCCCGCCGATCTTGTGGGCGGAGATGGTGAGGAAGTCCGCCCCCAGCGTTTTTGCGGAGCAGGGGACCTTCAAAAAGCCTTGGACCGCGTCGGTGTGCAGCAACGTCTGTGGGTTCTTCACCGCCAGGCCCCGGGCGATCTCAGCGATGGGATAGATGTTTCCCAGCTCGTTGTTCACCAGCATGCAGGACACCAGCGCCGTGTCCTGCCGGACGGCGGCGAGGACCTGCTCCGCAGAGAGGGAGCCGTCCTGAGCCGGGACAAGATACGTCACCTCGTATCCCTGCCGCTCCATCCAGCGGCAGGCTTCCAGCACGGCGCTGTGCTCCACTGCGGTGGTAACGATGTGGCGGCCCAGGTGGCGGTTCTGCCAGCAGGCGGCGGTGACAGCCCAGTTGTCCGCCTCCGTGCCGCAGGAGGTGAAGAACAGCTGCTTGGCCCCACAGCCCAGTGCGTCCGCCACGGTCTTCCGCCAGACTTCCACCCGGCGCTTCATCTCCAGCCCCATGGGGTACTGGGAGCTGGGGTTGCCGAACTGTTCGGTGAGCACCTCATACATGGCATCCGCCACCGCCCGGGGAACGGGCGTAGTGGCGGCGTGGTCCAGATAAATCATGAAAAACGATCTCCTTGCAGTTGGGCCTTGCCCAACAGTAAAAATTACAGTATAATCGAAACGCATCAAGTTATTATATAAAGGTTTTGCGGAAAGTGCAAGGAGATTCCATGAAAGTTGCCATCTATACCTTGGGCTGCAAGGTGAACCAATATGAGACTCAGGCCATGGAGCAGGAGCTGCTGGCAAGGGGGCACACGCTCACGGAGTTTTCCGATGAGGCGGATGCCTATATTGTGAACACCTGCTCCGTCACGGCAGTCAGCGACCAGAAGTCCCGGCAGGTGATCCACGGCGTCCAGCGGAAGCACCCCGGCGCCGTGGTGGCAGTGTGCGGCTGCTATCCCCAGACCCACGCGGACGACGTGCGGAAGCTGGGGGTGGACCTGATCTCCGGCACCGGCGACCGGACGGGTTTTATCCGCCTTCTGGAGGAGGCCGCGGCGGAGAAGCGGCAGATCGAGGCTATCGACCAGCCTTTTGAGCGGCGGGTGTTCGAGGTCCTGCCCGCCGGCGGCCTGGGGGGCCGCACCCGGGCCATGCTGAAGGTGGAGGACGGGTGCGTCAACTTCTGTACCTACTGCATCATTCCATACGCCCGGGGACGGGTGCGGTCCCTGCCCGTCCCCACTGCCGTGGAGCAGACTCGGGCCCTGGCGGCAGAGGGCTACCGGGAGATCGTGGTGACGGGCATCGAGATCTCCTCCTGGGGCCAGGACCTGAAGAACGGAGAGACCCTGATCGACCTACTGGAGGCTGTCTGCACCGCCGCACCGGCTGTCCGCATCCGGCTGGGGAGCCTGGAGCCCCGGACCATCACAGAGGAGTTCTGCCGCCGGGCGGCCGCCCTGCCGAACCTCTGCCCCCAGTTCCACTTGTCTATGCAGTCCGGATGCGACGACACCCTGAAGCGAATGAACCGGAAATACGATACCACTCGATATGCGCAGTCCGTTGCACTTTTAAATCAATATTTTGACCACCCCGCTGTCACCACGGACCTCATCACCGGGTTTCCGGAGGAGACGGAGGAGGAATTTGCCCAGACGCTGGACTTCATCCGCCGGTGCGGCTTTGCCCAGATGCACATTTTCCCCTACTCCGTCCGGCCCGGCACCCCGGCGGCCAAGATGCGTCAGGTGCCGAAGGCCGTGAAGGAAGAGCGGGCCCGCCAGGCGGCGGCGGTGGCGGAGGCGCTCCACCGGAACTATCTCGCGGCCTGTGTGGGAGCGGTGTATCCCGTCCTCTTTGAACAGCCCAAGGACGGCAGGTATTTCGGCCACGCACCCAACTATATGGAGGTGCTGGCGGACGGGACGGACCTGCATAACCAGGTGCGGAATGTGAAAGTCACCGGCACTGACGGAGCATCCCTGCTGGGTGAGCTTTTGGAGGACTGACATGAAGAGCCATTTCTTTGCCTACATCTCCCGGATGCGGTTCATCCAGCGGTGGGCCCTGATGCGCAACACCGCGCCGGAGAACGTCCAGGAGCACAGTCATCAGGTGGCCGTCCTGGCCCACGCTCTGGCGGTGATCCGCAACGAGAAGTTCGGCGGCCGCCTGGACCCCGGCGCCGTGGCGGTGGCGGCGCTGTACCATGACGCCAGCGAGATCCTGACCGGCGACATGCCCACCCCCATCAAGTACGACAACCCGGCCATCCGAAACGCCTACAAGGACGTGGAGGCGGTGGCGGAGGGCAAGCTGCTCCACATGCTGCCGCCGGAGCTTCAGGGGGTGTACGGGCCCATCCTGACGCAGTCCGACCCGGAGGTGCGGCAGGTGGTGAAGGCGGCGGACAAGCTCTCCGCTTATATCAAGTGTGTAGAGGAGCTGAAAGCCGGCAACAACGAATTCCGGCAGGCCGCCGGCCAGACCCGGAAAGCCCTGGAGGGCTATGAACTGCCGGAAGTGACGTACTTTCTGGAGACCTTTATGGACAGCTTCTCCCTGACCCTGGACGAGCTGCAGTGAACGAAGAACCGCCCTGGCGCACAGCGCCAGGGCGGTTCTTTGTTCACTTGTTCAGCTTGGAGCAGATCAGCCCGCCCAGGCGGCGGACACCCTCCTCGATCAGGTCCTCCGGCGTGTTGCCGAAGCTCATGCGCATACAGTTCTTCCCCTGGCCGTCCCGGTCGGAGAAGAAGCCCTCTCCCGCCACAAAAGCCACGTTCACAGCCGGGTCTGTGGAAGACTCCTGCAGCAGGGCGGAGGTGTCGATGCCGCCGGGCAGCTCCACCCAGGTGAAGAGGCCGCCGTCCGGATTGCTGTGCTTGGTACCGGCGGGGAAATACCGGTCGATGCTCTGGAGCATCACGTCCCGGCGCCTGCGGTACAGGTCGCAGATCATCTGGTGGTGGGCCGGGTAACAGCCCCGCTTGAAGAACTCCGCGCAGAGGATCTGGGGCAGCATGGAGGTGTGGGAGTTGGTGGCGGACTTCACGTCCACCAGATGCTGGATGGTCTCCGTATCCGCCACCACATAGCCCAGGCGGGAGCCGGGGGAGAAAATCTTGGAGAAGCTGCCCGCCATCACCACATGGCCTGTGGTGTCGAAGTGCTTGATGGGAGGCAGGTCCTCTCCGCTGTACCGGATATCCCGATAGGGGTCGTCCTCCAGCACCAGCACGTCGTATTTGGCGGCCAGCTCCGCCACGGCCTTCCGCCGCTCCAGGCTGAGGGTGCGGCCGCTGGGGTTCTGGAAGGTGGGAATGACATAGATCATCTTGGGATGGCACTGCCGGATCTTCCGCTCCAGATCCTCCGGGATCAGGCCGTTGTCATCCATGGCCACACCCACGCACCTGGCCTCGAACATATCGAAGATCTCCACGGACTGGACGAAGGTGGGGGCCTCCACCAGGATCACGTCGCCGGGGTCGATGTACGCCTGGCAGGCCAGGTTGATGCCCTCCAGGCCGCCGGTGATGATTATGACGTTGTCCACGCCGCAGTCGATGCCCTTGGGAGCCAGCAGTTCCCGGACCACCACCTCCCGCAGGTCCCGGATCCCCTCAATGGGGCCGTACTGCAGGGCCTCCACGCCCCGGGTGTCCGTCCGCAGCACCTCGTCGGCCAGCTGGCGGATGGTGTCCACCGGCAGGGCCTCTCTGGCGGGGGAACCGCCGCTGAAGGAGATGATGTCCGGGTTGGTCATGGACCCGAACAGTCCTTTGACCACATTGGCCGTGAAGGCCATTTTTTCCATACGCTTGGCATAAGGCACCATTCTGCGCTGTCCTCCATTTCAAGGGCGCGCCCTTCCGGCGCGCCGCTGTGTGATTTGATCGTTTCAGTATACCACACCAGGCGGGAAAACTCAATTCCCCAAAAACAAGCCGTCCCGGGGCATTGCCCCGGGACGGGAGGATGGTCATTCCAGGGGAATTTGGATGTCTCCCACCTGCACGGCGGCGACCTGGCTCACGTCCAGCAGATGCTGGAAGGAGCAACTGAAGGACAGAGAGAAGGGAAGCGCCTCGTCGGGACGGCTGCCGGTGCTGCCGCTGAGTCCGCTCCGGGTCAGCTCCTGTACTGGCAGGGCATTGCCGTCCGTCAGGACCAGGGAGGTGGCCGCCCGCAGATCTTCGAGACCCTCATAAACGGTGTTACCGGTGAGCTGCACATGGATGGAGAAGGGGGACAGGACCGTCTGGACAAAGACACCGTCCTGCTGGTAGGAGGCCGTCAGCGTCTGGGAGGATCCCGTCGGCTGGAAAGTCACCAGGGCCGGATGGTCTGTCACAGCGGTGTCCACGCCGTCCACCCGTAGGACAGGGGGCGTCAGCAGCACCGTCACCGGCTGGGCGGTGAAGTCGGCGCTGCCGGATTTCACGGCGATATGAAAGAGATAGGTGAGGGTATTGGTCTCCATGTCATAGCCCTGGCTCTCCGAGCCGCCGGAGCTGCCGCTGGTGTAGTTGATCAGGCGGAAATCCGCCAAACTGCTCCCAGCTCTTTCCACGTAGCCGCAATATGAGGTGTAGTCTGTCCAGTCGATGTCCGCCCACCTGTCCTGGTCGGCGGCCTTCAGCTCCTCCCAGGAAATGTCGCCGGTGAGATAGTAGGAGATATCTGGCAGGTCGATACAATTTGCCTGCCAGTCCTCGCTTTCATAGGCCATCTCCACGAGCTCCCGGTCCACTGTGTCCGGCAGCCGGTAGTCCAGAATCAGATAAAGGTTCTTCTCGGAGACCAGGGCCTCCCGGATGGTCACGGCCACATCGTCGCAGACGGAGATGACATTCACCTTCTGGAAGGCCTTCTCCGCCATGGGGGTTTCCGCCGCGTCGGGGCCAAAGTAGCCGGTGAAAATATCATCCCAGTCCACCAGCACCGCCGCCCCCACGGACAGCGTCAGTACAACAGTCAGCACCGCAGCCAGCAGCGCCTTTCGGAAAAATCCCCGGGGGCGGTAGACAGCGGTCCGGGCCTGAGGTTCCGGCTCCGCGGACAAAACAGCCTCCCGCAGCTGTTCCTCCAGCTCCGGCGGGGGCGCGCAGTGTTCCATTGACTCGTGATAGCGATTCATAAGCTCTCCTCCCATGTGTTCCGCAGGGCGTCCCGGCCCCGCTTCAGCCGCATTTTCACCGTGGGCACCGTCACCCCCAGGAGCCGCGCGATCTCCCGGAGGGTGTAGCCCTCGTAGTAGTGGAGGTGAAGGACTGTCCGCTGGGACTCCGGCAGGGCGGCCACGTGGTCCAACAGGCCCAGCTCCTCCGGCGTGACGGCGGCGGAGGCGGCCTCCAGCGGCAGCTCGGACCGGTTGGACCGCTTCCAGGCGTCCCGACACTGGTTCAGGGCCACCCGGAACAGCCATCGCCGCTCGTGGTCCGGAGAGGCAAAGACCGGCGCCCGGTACAGCCGCTTGCAGAATACCTCCTGCAAAATGTCCTCTGCGTCCGCCGGGTTCTTCATCTGGATTAGGCAGAAACGGTACAGGGAGGGCCCGTAGGTCCGGTACACCTGCTCAAAGAGCTGTTCCGCTTCGGTCACTGGCCTCACCTCCTTCTGCTGTGATTACGAGTGAGCGGGGCAAAAGGTCACAAAGAACTGCAAAAACTCCCCGGCTTCTGCCGGGGAGTTTCAGTTCAGGGCATCCGCCTGCTGTGTGAAGAGCTCCGTCACCCGCTCTGCCGTGGCGGGGCAGGAGGTGAGCGCCGGGTCCTGTGCCAGCAGCTGCTCCGCCGCCTGACGGGCCTCCTGCAGCAGCTGGGTGTCGCAGCCCAGATCCGCCACCTTCAGCCCCGGCAGGCCGTGCTGGCGCGCTCCGAAGAAGTCACCGGGGCCCCGGAGCCGCAGGTCCTCCTCCGCGATCTGGAAACCGTCAGTGGTCTTGGTCATGACCTTCAGCCTCTGCCTCGTCTCCTCGTTTCGGTTGTCGGAGATCAGGATGCAGTAGGACTGATGCTTCCCCCGGCCCACCCGGCCCCGCAGCTGGTGGAGCTGGGAGAGGCCGAACCGCTCCGCGTTCTCGATCACCATCACCGCGGCGTTGGGCACATCCACCCCCACCTCGATGACGGTGGTGGACACCAGAATGTCCGTCTCGTGGGCAGCGAAGGCGGCCATGACGGCGTCCTTCTCCTTGGGCTTCATCTTGCCGTGGACGAAGGCCACCTTGAGATCCGGAAACACCTCGGACTGGAGCTTTTTGGCGTATTCCGTCACCGCCTTGCGCTCGTCGGGGAGCTGGTCATTCTCCTCTACCATGGGACAGACGATATAGGCCTGGCGGCCCTCGCCCACCAGCTTGCGGATGAAACGGTACACCCGCTGGTGATAGCCCCCGGTGACGGCGAAGGTCTGCACCGGCTGGCGGCCGGGGGGCAGCTGGTCGATGATGGACACGTCCAGGTCTCCGTAGAGGATCAGGGCCAGGGTCCGGGGGATGGGGGTAGCGGACATGACCAGAATGTGGGGGTGGTCCCCCTTGGCGGCCAGTTCCGCCCGCTGGGCCACACCGAAGCGGTGCTGCTCATCCGTCACCACCAGGCCCAGGTCGCGGTAGGCCACGCTGCCGGTGATGAGGGCGTGGGTGCCGATGGCAAAGTCGATCTCCCCGCTCTCCAGTTGCTGAGTGATGGACCGTTTCGTCTTGGCGGTGGTGGAGCCGGTCAGCAGGGCGCACCGGATACCCAAATTTTCCAGCAGAGGGGCCAGGCCCTGGTAGTGCTGCTGGGCCAGGATCTCCGTAGGGGCCATCAGGGCCGCCTGGCGGCCATTCTTCACCATGAAGTACACGCAGGCGGCGGCCACCATGGTCTTGCCGGAACCCACGTCTCCCTGACAGAGCCAGTTCATGGGTGTGCCGGAGCGCATGTCCGCCAGTGCTTCCTCCACACAGCGGCGCTGAGCGTCCGTCAGGGTGAAGGGCAGGGCACGGTAGAAAAGCTCCATGTCCACGCCGCCGCAAGGGGGCACGTGGACCACCTCCCGGCGGGAGCGGAGCCGCTCCAGCCCGATGGTGAAGAGGAACAGCTCCTCAAAGGCCAGCCGCCGCCGGGCCAGCTCCAGGGCCTCCGCGCTCTCCGGGAAGTGGATGTTCTCATAGGCGTACTCGATGCGGCAGAGCTGATGATGCCGCCGCACACGGTCCGGCAGCACGTCCGGCAGGATGTCCGCGCAGGCGTCCAGCCCCTGGCGGATGGACCGGGACAAAATCAGCTGGCTGACTCCGGCGGTAAGGGGATAGATGGGCACGATGCGGCCGGTGACCTCCCGCCGCCCCTCCGGCTCCACCACAGGATTGGCCATCTGATGCCGGAGGAGGGAGCCCTCCGCCCGGCCATAGAAGATATAGGTCTCTCCCTGGTGCAGGCTGTTTTTCAGCCACGCCTGGTTGAAAAAGGTCACATCCAGGGTGCCGGTGTCGTCCACCGCCCGGAGCTTCACCAGATCCAGCCCCTTGCGGATGTGGGAGATGGTGGGCGGGGACGCCACCATGGCGGCCACGCCGGCGGTCTCGCCGGGCACCAGGTCCGCAATGCGCCGCAGGGCAGAGCGGTCGTCGTAGGCCCGGGGGAAGTAAGAGATCAGGTCCCGCAGGGTGGCGATGCCCAGCTTGCCCAGGGCCTTGGCCCGCTGCTCCCCGATGCCCTTGATGTACCGCACATCTGTGTTCAGGTCCGCCATGGAATCACCTCCCGCCTTGCAAATTATTGGTCTCCATTATATAATGGCGCCGGAGAAAAAACAAGGAGATGGGCGCATGGTCACCTGGAAGAAGTGGGCGGCCCGCGGAGTCTGATGTGTGGGTTTGTTCGGCGGGATGATCGCGGCTGGAACCGGCCTGTGGCCCCTGGGACCCATTGGACCAGCAGCAGTGATGATGGGTGTTGTGGGGCTGGTCCTGTGGAGCAGGCAATACAGCGGTGTTCGTGTGCCCTTCCTGCGGCGCAGAGTTATCGGGACAGGACTTCCGATCATCCAAGTGGAGCCCGGATGGGAGTAAAATCATGTATTGCCACATTTGTGGAGCGATGTTTCCCGTAGAGGAATGCCGCAGAAAAGAGCCATAAAAAAGAGCCCGGAATCCCGGGCACTTTTTTTGTAACAAAACTACTGCCCATGCGTCCTATGGCAGAGAGGAGGGGAGGCCGTGCCGGATTTTGAGGAGATCTATCAGACGTATTTCGCCGACGTGTACCGCTACATCCTGGCCCTCAGCCGGGACGCCCACACGGCGGAGGAGGTGACCCAGGAGACCTTCTTCCGGGCATTGGCCTCCATCGTCCAGTTCCGGGGGGACTGCCAGCTGCGGGTGTGGCTG
>OGEN01001949.1_pt1 | contig 11419 bp, 14 predicted proteins | sample 1570671 | NCBI WGS metagenome assembly OGEN01 (sample SAMEA2582128, study PRJEB24529) | metagenome | biome: Human gut stool | place: China | collected 2011
TTCCATAGCCGCACTTTGAATCTGCTCCTCTGACAGAATTCTGTTTCCGCAGGACACCTTCCTTCCCTTCTGATATTTGGAGCATTTCCAGCACCATTTATCTTCTTCTGGCTTTTGCCGCTTCTTTGCATATTTTCGATATTCTAATCCACACTCTCCACAAAAGATCTTCCCATTCAAAATACCTTTGTTTGCATAGCTGTTTGGATGGTACCTGCGTCCCAGTTGACTGGCCTTATTTGCCCGTCTCTCCTGTACCTGTTGAAACAGTTCCTTTGAAATAATTGGCGGATAATATTCATCCCCACAATATCTTGGGTTCTTCAACAAATTTCCGATAGAACCATGATTCCATGAAGGATGTCCGTTTGCATTCAGCACTCCCATCTCTGTCATCCACTTTGCAATTCCATAGATGGTGGCTCCCTCCTGATAATCCTGAAAAATGCGTTGTATCAATTCTGCCTCTTCTGGAATTATCTCTGCCCTGCCATTTTGAATTCGATATCCGATTGGCAAATGCCTTTGCTGTTTAGTTCCTGCCATCCGCCATGTCTCCTTCCTCCAGTGACTCTTCCAGCTCCAAACCATTTTTCAGGCAAAACTGAACTCTCTTTTCTGGATATACCGTCACATGGTCAATAATCATCAAAAATGCTTCTTCATCGTAATCCTCCATCCTGGCTGGGCGGCTCCGAAATACGGTCAGCAGATATTCTGTTTGCATGATCTCCTGCTCAAAAAACTGATCCTCCTCTAAAAGCTGCCTCCTGTGGATCGCTGTTTCCAGTTCTGAATCCAGTTGGTTCCGTCTTTCTATAAAAACAGCAGAGCCAATGTTACCGTCCACCAGGACTTGCCGCAACATATGGCTCTGCTTTCTTAATTCCTCTATTTGATGACTTAACTCCCCAATCTCCTTTTCCTGCTTTGGATCTCTTGGAACCGCTTTGAGTCCTGCCAGCAAAGGTATCAAGATTTCCTCATAATTTCCAGCCAGTCGGTTCCACATCCTGGTAAACAAACACTGGATATCGTCTTCCCGGATTGCCTTTTGACCACAGACCTTTCTGTCCTGAATATGTTTATGGCAGCACCACTGGACTTTTTCATAAGGTTTTCCTATGTATATTTTCTGCCTGCGGAATGTGCTGCCGCACACCCCACACCGAATCCGGCTGCTAAATGCATAACGGTTCTGATATACCTCTGTGTTCTCGACACACTGCTGTTCCTTTCGATATGCACAGAGCTTACGAACTGCTTCCGCTTCTTCTCTGCTGATAATGGGTTCATGGTTATCGCGGATCAGATATTGGGGAAGTTCTCCATGGTTCCGTTTCTTTCTAAATGGTACCCCTTCTGTAGTACAGGTCTTCTGCAAAAGCAGATCCCCTTCGTAAACCGGATTTTTAAGAATTTCTTTAACAGAACCCTCCTGCCAGCCATTCGATTTCCGGCTGGTAGGGATTCTCTCCTCTTGTAAGCTCCGGGCGATTGCATAGGAACCCATCCCTCCCAGGTATGCTTCAAAAATTCTTCGTACCACTGCCGCTTCCTTCGGTTCAATGATCAGATTTCCATCTGGATCTTTACAGTATCCATAAGCAGGCTCACTGATGATAAAGGTACCATTTTGAAATCTCCGTACCACAGACCATCTGACATTGGTAGAAGTATTCTCTGATTCTCCCTGGGCAATGGAACTTAAGATGGTAAGAAGCTGTTCACTTTTTTCAGAAAGGGTATCAACCCGTTCCTTTTCAAAGTATACGCCAATTCCAAGAGCCTTTAATTCACGAATCGCCTGAATGCTGTCTACTGTATTTCTTGCAAATCGTGTGACTGATTTTGTGATAATATAATCATGCTGTCTCCGGCGGCAGTTCTGCATCATCTTCTGAAATTCATCCCGGCCATTCATCTTTGTTCCGCTCCTGTCCTCATCCGCATAGATACCTGAAAAAATCCAGTTGTTTCGTTCTCCAATCATCCGATTGTAATATGCCACCTGTGAGTCAAACGAATGCCTCTGATCTTCGGAATCTGTACTAACTCTACAATACGCACACACTCGTTTTATCTGTGTTTTTTCAAGGGACTGTGTGGTACGAACCGGCTCGATCCGCGTGATTTTCTTTTCCTTTTTTGCCTTCATTTTTCTTCTCCTTTCCTCCATTTTTCAGGATTCAGATATACTTTTCTTATAATCATCTCTCCTGTTAGTACCACACAATACCACAGTTTCTGCAGGATATCCAGGGCTTTAAGCATATACTTTGGAAAGTTCCGGTTCAAATGTCAGGCGGTTTAAAGCATCAATTTTTTCATATTCCTCTGGCAGTAAAAAACCATTTTTCAACATCAGATCCAACAGCTTCACAGCCAGCTTATAATTGACTTCCCTGCTCTCTTTCTTCTCCAAGCCAAGTCCCTCCCCATTTCTTTAATCGATCTGGTAGCTCCCTGCCACTTCAAATGCAATACCAGCAATTACCAAAAAGCTACCGATTCCGACCACTGCAATAATCAATATTCCAATCATTATCATTCTCCCATCCACCCAGTAATTCCTATAACATCTGGTATTCTGCCATCGTAACTGCTTCATCTTCCATAGCAAAGTATTGATTTGACACATTCCGATTCACAGCTAACACTTTACCTGCCTCTTTTTCTCCCATCTGAATTGGTAACAGATGCTGCACAATTCTCCTACATAACTTCTGATCGGGACAAACATCTAACATTCCAAACATGGTGTTCACAACCAGCCTGTCCGCTATGTCAGTTATAATAATTTTTTCTGCTTCGCATCATCTTGCACCTATAAAGTTCGCCAAATTTTCCGGAGTCAGTGCCAACATATACTCTTTTCTGGCTCCTCCACCATATGGATACTCATAGGCATACCCCATCGTTCCTGTACCCATAATCCGTTCCACCATCTTTTTATCTTCCGGCTTCATTGTAAACTCCTCCTTATTTTTAATGGCTGAATCCAATCTCTCCCTCCATTGGGGAATAAACACGCACTCCATGGCTCTCCTGCAAAATCTGTACCCTTGCCAGCTGCATGGAAGACCTAGACAGGCAGTTCCTATTCATAATCAAAAGCACCTTCACACTACCTTTCTGAACCTGGTTTACAAACTGCCGGAATCCATTTCTCTCCCAAAGTGGTTTTGCTCCTACATCACTGGAGCTCCCGACCACTTCAAGTTCCATCTGGTCTGCATAATCAATCAACTGTTTAAATTGTTCTTTCAATGTGTCATGGGTATCATCCGGTGCATCAATCGCACAATAAATCCATGCCCCTCTTCTCTGTTCCATTCCTGCCTCCTGTCAAACATCCAAACACCATTCTATGCCCGATTTTGTTCTTTTAATCCAAAGCTGATGAGTATAGCCCGATCCACCTTCTGCATCATGCTCCCATTCAAGCTTCCTATGTATCGTTTCAGTCGCATACGATCAATGGTACGCACCTGCTCCAGCAAGATGACCGAATTTCTGCGAAGTCCTCTTACTTCCTGCTCTAGCTGAATATGAGTAGGAATGGAATGCTTCTGAAATCGGCTGGTAATTGCTGCGATTACGGTTGGGCTGTAATAATTGCCAATATCATTTTGAATAATCAAAACCGGGCGGATCCCTCCCTGTTCAGAACCAACAACGGGAGTCAGATCTGCATAATAAATGTCTCCTTTTTTTATCGTGATGTTCACCTCGCTTTCCCTTTTGACTTTATAACACAAGGGCAGTGACAGCCTTATTCTGTGATTGATTCGGTATGAATCCTCTGCATAAGACTGTCACCGTAGTTTCTGTTATAAAATCACCTGTTCTTCATTTTCACTGGCTCCTATTCGACACTACTTCCCGGAACCGGATACCAACAGGAACACTCATAAGTGATCCTGTTGTTCTCTCTGGGCGGCAATGCAAACCAGCCATGGCTCATGGCTGTCATGGGATTTATCCCCTCCGAGGATCTCTCCGAGCCGCCCTCATTGCGTGATCCCTTCTTAAGGGGCTGTGACTGGACGGAAGTATCATTATAGGCTGTTCAGGTCGTTGCAGGCAGCCTGCCATAGACTGCTTTGAGGACAAATCGTTCCCGCTCTGCACCTTTGATGTCATCTTATTGACAGACCCTCTGACCGTCTGCAGGTGGTCATGGCGGATTCTCCTCTGTGCTTCTCCTTTTGGGCTGAACAGCTAAAGTATCTGTATTGCCGGATATGACTGTCAAAACAGTATTTGCCAAGGAACAGAAGAGGAAATCAATCCCCTTCACTCTCTTCCACGCTGGCAGAAGATTTTGCACACCCTAAAATCAATTTTTTTCTAATATTTTTTTGAGTTTTTCCAAAATCCTCTTTTTCTGTTTATGAACTGCATTGTGATAGACACCCATTTGTTTTGCTACTTCTCGCTCTGTCTGATTTTCAAAATAAAGTTCATGGATCAGCCACTGCTCCTCTTTTGAAAGTGTCAAAATTGCTTTATGTAACCGTTCAAACTCCAACTTTTGTAAGATCTGATCCTCCACACCATCGTCTTCTTCTGGAAACTGTACCGCCATCTCCTGCAGCCTCTCATAAGAATCTTCTCTGCTTGGAACCGTCATTACTTCTCCTGTTTTCGGATCCACGATATTCCTCGCTCTTTTTAAGTCATATTCCTGATACTGCATTTTTCTTTCTGTTGTTCTTAAAACAGCGATGACTTCCTCGCTGGCTTCCGGATACATTTTTCTAAAATCTGGTATTTTATATGGCTTTGCCATAGCTTGTCCTCCTTCATTCGCTCAATTTCTCGAAAATGAAGGACAAGCGGAGGGCTTCGACACCTGAAACTTTCGCTCTCAGAACGCAAAAAAGTGCCTGCACAGACAGTTTTATCCATACAGACACTCATTTCATGTTTTATATGCTCTAATAGTTCACTTTTCTGACCACAAACATCCTGTTTCCATAACCAGCTTTCAAAAATCTCTATAAAATCTATTTCGCTGTTATGTTTCTTAACAGAAAACTTTAAATCAAAAATTGAATCGTGCAGCTACGAATTCGCAGCATACAATTCCAGCACATGAAAATATCCCCCCAAACTCCAAACGGAGCTTGAAGGGATAAAATTATGGCGTGCTTCTACAGCCCGTCAAGATACCGTTTTTTTTAACAGGCTGGATCCGCAATTATAAATTTTTTACTATTCAACAGAATAATGAAATATTCAATAATTTCAGTATCTCATTGTATTCCACAAATATCTTTTCAATTAATACTTGATTCATGAAAGAACTCCCTTCATTGAATCGTCCATTCCTTTTCTATCATTTTAAATCCAGTGTGAAAAAGAAAGATGCCCCTCCCCACGGCGTATCTTCCATACCAATCTTTCCCTGCAGCATCCGGGCCAGTTCTTTTGCAATACTTAACCCCAGCCCAAAATGCGATTTATCTGTGTGAGACTGGTCTGCACAGTAGAACCGATCAAAGATAAATGGTTTGGCCTTTTCTTCCACGCCAATTCCATGATCTACAATCCAGAACGTCAGTTCTTTTGAAGACATATCCACCCGGATCTGGATTTCTTTTCCCTCTGGACTATAATGCAGTGCATTATCCAGATAGATACTGAGCAGCTGGAACAATCGCTCCTTGTCTGTCATAATAACTGGAAATAACTCTTCTCCCAGATCCAAAGTCAATTTTATCTTCTTTTTCATGCACCGCGGTTCATAGGCTTCATACAAAGAAATAAGTAGCGTATCCACATTGACCTCAGAAGTATGGATCGTCCACTTTTCCGCATCCGATGACGCTAAAAGAAGCATATCCTTAATTAAACGGGACATACGCATACACTCCGAATCAATGACTTTTAAATTCCCCTGAAGCCCTTCGTTTTGTGCTTCATGCTGCATATTCTCCACATTTGCCACAATCACAGCCAATGGTGCTTTCAATTCATGGGAGGCAGAAGCAACAAACTCTTTCTGGCTCTGCATCACACGCTCGGTTGGCTCCAAGGCTTTCTTCAGCAAAAAGCGGCTGACCAGACTGACACAAAGCAGTGTGACAATCCAGATTGCCAGATACATCGGCAGCTGTTCCAAAAACATCTGAAATATAGGCGTTTGCTCATAAACCAGAGTCAATGAATTGTTTGTATCATCTTCGGAAGTAAAATGGGCCAGGTTAATCAGATACCTCTCATAATGGTTTCCTTTCATCTCAACCATTCCTTCCACGGCTGGAAGTTTGGCCTGATTGCCTTCCTCTTCTGCCGAATAGGTAACAATCTGCATTCCCACATTGTTCAGCTGTCCTTCAATATCCTCTAAACCAGTTCTGCTCTCGTAGAGAAGTTCTCCATATGCATCGGTCAATTTTGATGATACAGACATATCTTTTTCATAGGCAGAAAGAACTTCTTTTGCATTCGCCCCTTCTTCCTCCAGCTGATTAACGATCAGCGCTGTCATTCTCTGCAAAAAGGTTACTTCTGCCGCCTCGCTTGCATTTACATGATTGGAAAAGGATAATCCAATCACGCCCGTAACAATTACCATGATTGTCATAACAAAAAACAGGTGCAGTTTTTGAAATAAATGGTTCAGCATAGGCTGCACCTCAACTGATATCCGCTTCCATAAATAGTCTTAATCTCACATATGCTGTTTAATTGCTTTAGCCTTTTTCTGAGAAAGGAAATATAGTTATCTACATTTCCAGGTTCAATGTCTGAATCAGTTCCCCAAACTTTTAGAACCAGCTGTTCTCTTGTCAGAAGCGTTTCCGGTGATTTGAGTAAGGTGTACAGAAGTTCCGATTCCTTGGCTGTCAACAGGAGTTCCTTTCCATTGGCCTCAAGTTTCCGGTTGGAGCGTTCCAGCTTTAAGTCCTGATAAGAAAGAATATCCTGCTCTTTCATTTCATGAGGTCTTCTGGTCAAAGCCCGTACCCTTGCCAATAGTTCACGGATATAAAACGGTTTGACCAGATAGTCATCTGCTCCTCCATCCAGACCATCAATCCGGTCATCAATAGAGGACATTCCTGTAATAATAATTACTGGAACCGAAATTCCTTTTTTACGCATGGCTTTAATAATTGTCAGACCATCAATGACCGGCAGCATCCGGTCAACAATGGCCAGATCATATCCAAATTCTGCATTCAGTGCGTAGAGAAGCCCTGTTTCCCCATCATGGCAGCAGTCCACCATATAATCATTTCTCAAAAGTTCCTGCTTCATTGCCAAACTCAGCTCTATATCATCTTCCAATATGAGTATCTTCACAATAAATCATCCCTTTCTTTTTCACGGTTCAGTATATCAAATATACCAGGGAAAATCTCTAAAAGTCCTCTAAAAATTCATCAAAATCTTTCTTTTTCTTAGAGGAGTTTTAGATAAGTTTTTGAATAAAATGGTATGCAGAAAACAGCAAAGGAGGGATTCAATTGCTATGTCAACAACGGCCTCGGAAACGGCGAAAAAAACACAATCGTCGAAACATTTTCCGTATGATATTAGGCCTGGTACTTATTTCGGTTATCAGCATATGTGCTATCCGTCTTTTTTACAGGAGCCGCTCTTCCCCACCATCTGATTCAGATTCTGATTATATAATCATGGCAGCAGATCAAAATGGCAATGTATCCGATACTCCGATAGAAAATTCTACGGATGCGGATCTGCTGCAGACCTTACAGACATTGAAAAAACAGGAGCCAAAAATACAGGACATTATCGATCACTTTCAGGAATACCCCTCCGAACTCCTCGAAATGTTATCCAAAAATCTGGATATGTTGGACTTTGTATTGGAGTATCCCAATAAAAAAGGAGAGGTTTTCTCTGATACCATCGGTGATGTAAAACTTGGAACCTATCCGCTCCTTCTGCAATACGATCCACGATGGGGATACGCATTCTATGGAGACGATGTAATAGCGGTAAACGGATGTGGTCCTACCTGCCTGTCTATGGTAATTGCTGGTCTAACCGGCAAAAACACCATTACCCCCTATACAATAGCCAGCTATGCCACGCAGCAAGGGTATTATGCCCCAGATTCGGGCACCAGCTGGTCTCTGATGAGCGATGGGGCATCCCATTTCGGCATTATCGGAGAAGAATTAACCCTCTCTCAATCCGCAATGGAAAACGCCCTGTCATCTGGACAGCCAATCATCTGCAGTATGCGTCCCGGTGATTTTACAACAACTGGACATTTCATTGTTATCACGGGACTCAAGGATGGAAAATTTATCATAAAGGATCCCAACAGTAAAGAGCGAAGCAATCAACTTTGGGAGTATCAAACACTGGAACATCAAATTAGTAATCTATGGGCATTTCAAGCCTTATAGAAATAACAGAAAGGTGGATATCACATGAAACACACAAAAATAACAGTAGGATTCGCAACTCTCTTATGTATTTTCTCATTGGCCGGGTGTCAGAGTAAACCTCAAAATCAACCCGTTGAGACAGAAACCGAAATGCAGCAAACCAATACTGTGTCTGAGCCCCAGACAGAACAACCTCAGCAGGAATCCTCGGAAACACATCCGAACAATGTGCCTGCCAGTGCAGAAGAATTACTGAATTCTGCCACTGTCTCTGGCGAGGTAACTGCTTTTTCTGATACAGATCTGACCCTTAACCCGCTCTCAACAACAGATGCCGGGGCTGCCATCATGGCCGTTGATTCAGAAAATGCGGAAAATCTCCTTACTGTCAACTATCTGGAAAACTGCACGTTCCAGCTTGCCCGCATCAACCAATCTACTGGAGCACTTGCACTGGAAACCGCAAGTGCCGCAGATATCAAAAAAGAAACATCTATCGCTGTCTATGGTGAAGCAGACGAATCCGGAGCGATTCTGGCCAAGCAGATTTTCCTGATCCGTTACGAATAAGCAGGGAGGAAACTATCATGTCATTTTATCACAGAGCCTGCTTATACCTGTTCCGCAAACGGTCAAAAACTGTTTTATTATTTCTGATCCTTTTACTGGTAAACAGTATGATCCTCGGCACTGTCATGATTCTTCATGCCGCCCAAACAACCAAAGTGTCTATGCAGGAAAAATCAAAGGCGAAAGCAGTCTGTGAGATCACGCAGGATACATACCAGCTTTCCAGGATATTTCTGCTGCAGCACAGCTGCCTCATGTCACATTCCTGAACCGTCATGCAGAAAGCCCAGGTTATCTTTCCGATTTCTTACCCATTACAGCCAGTGATTCTCAGAAACCGGAAAATTCACAGATTCATTTAACCGCTTATGACGATTTAGAAAAAGATGGCCCCTTTGCCACACAGAACTATCGCCTGACCGGTGGAAAACTGATCAATCCACAGTCTGATTCCAGTGCAGTCATAAATGAAACATTTGCCACAATCAATGGTATTTCCATCGGAGATCGGATTCGTCTGGAAAATGAGCATGGAAAAACCATTTCCGCAACCGTCTGTGGCCTGTTTCTTTCCGGAAATGAACACCAACAGGACAATACTCTGGATTCCCTGTACCGTATCGAAAATCAGATTTTTATCGATGCCAAATCCTATATAGCCCTATTTGGTGCCGATCGGTTTAACCGATTGATTGTTTATACCGATCAGCCAGAGCAGACAGAGACTCTGGCTGAGAAACTGCAGGAATTGTTGGGAGAAAAGGCAGAAGTTACATCCTCCGATCTCTTATACCAGCAGATGAAAGCCCCTCTGGAACAGATCATTCGGATTACAAAACTTATGATGGCCTTCACACTTTTGTCCGGAACCGTTATTGTTTCTCTGCTTCTGTGTATGTGGATGAGAAGCCGTCAGAGGGAAATGGCTGTACTCATCAGTCTTGGAGAGTCAAAGGGAGCCATCTTTCTCCAGACCTTTCTGGAATCTGTCATGATCTTTCTCCTGGCTGCCATAGGGGCGTGCTGTCTTGGAACTCTCAGTGCTAATGTAGTGCAGGCCATCCTTTCAGCCTCGGAACTCGCACTTGTCATGACGCCAAGCCTTCAGATGAAAGAAATTGTCATTCTGTTTGCAACTGGCAGCCTGGTAATTTTGACAGCAGTGCTGCTGTCCCTGGTTCCCGTTTTAACTACCAACCCAAAAGATATCTTATCCAGAATGGAGGGATAATGTGAATCTATTTCAAAGAGCCATCCGATCCTGCCTCAGAAAACCAGTCAAAAGCATCCTTCTGCTTCTTGTAATCGGTACGATCAGTCTTCTGTTTCTGTCTGGTATGGCAAGCCGCTCTGCTAATATTGCAGCAAAAGACAGCACCCGGCAGGCAATCGGGGCCGGTTTCCTGTTAGAAGGAAACCCGGAAAATCGAAACAAACGTCTTCAGGAAGCATTTAAAGCAATCGAAGAAAAGTTCGGAGTCGGACAAAGCGGCAGTTATCAAGGCGTTCATGCAGAAACGATCATCAGCAATGGACAGCCCTCCGGATATGTGTGGACGGATCATTCTTTTGAATCCCTCGTCCGGGAAGACATTGAAAAAATAGCTGCTGCTTCCGGAATCTCTGATTACAATATTACAACGGTTCCAACTCCTGTAAAGCCAGAGGGCTTTTCCCGAATTGAAGATCCGGACAAAGATCAAACCTATGATTCTAAAGGTGTTTCCCTGGTAGGCAACCGCACGATGAATTTGGATTCTAATGTCTTAAATGGAGTCGTAACCATAAAAGATGGGCGTATGACTGTCCCCCAAGACCAGGATGTCTGCGTAATATCAGAAGAACTTGCCCTTTTAAATAATCTTACAGTCGGTGACCGGATCGGCTTTTCCCCTGTTAAGCGGGAAGGTCCAATCCAATATGCAGAGATTGTAGGTATCTACCAGGTCAGGGAACCTATGACTCCTTATATGTCCGGCGACACCTACCGCTCCGAAAACATTATTTTTACAAATCTGGACTTTCCGGCAAAAGCGGAACAGGATTCCCCACTGTTTGAAAAAGCCTATTTCAAAGTTGAACAGGTCGATGAATACGAAGCAGTAAAGGAACGAATCCAACAGACTGACATCAACTGGGAACGGTATGATTTGATTGATAACAATGGAAATCTGGATACTATGGCATCCAATTTTAATGACCTGGAGCATATCAGCCAAATGCTTTTACTCATTATTGCTGGTGCCAGTTTCATTATTTTATCCCTTATTTTTGTTTTCTGGATGAAAAGCCGAACCCATGAAATAGGGATCCTGATGTCCTTAGGAATCTCAAAGCTGGAAATCCTTTTTCAAATGATTCTGGAGGCCTTTTTCATCGGAATTATTGCCGTCAGCCTTTCTTTTCTGGCTGCTCCCATGGTTTCCAAAACTGCGGCTGAATACCTGGTCGTTCAGCAGGAACAACAGGCACAG
>OGEN01001959.1_pt1 | contig 11361 bp, 8 predicted proteins | sample 1570671 | NCBI WGS metagenome assembly OGEN01 (sample SAMEA2582128, study PRJEB24529) | metagenome | biome: Human gut stool | place: China | collected 2011
TTCCAACCTCCTTGTTGGGACATTGCGTGCAGCCGGCTGCGCCGTCCAATAACCCGGGCAGCACCAAGGCACGCGGTCCGGCCTGCTGTACTACACCGTCGGCAATGACTACGATTTCATCCGCGATGGCGAGAATGCGTTCCTGATGTGAAATAATGACAAGCGAACCGTCCAGATGGCTGCGTAAGTCGCGAAAAACGTCGATAAGCCCGGTGAAGCTCCACAGGTCAATACCTGCTTCCGGCTCGTCGAACAGCATGAAGCGCGTACCCCGGGCAAGCACAGTGGCGATTTCGATGCGTTTGATCTCGCCGCCGGACAGGCTGGCGTTGATCTCACGGTCCATATATTCGCGGGCACACAGCCCGACTTTTCCCAGAAGCTCGCACAGTGTTGCTTCGGAAAGAGCGCCTCCTGCGGCCAGTTCCACGAGGTCGCGCACGGTGAGTCCTTTGAATCGGACGGGCGTCTGGAATGCATAACTCACGCCGCAGCGTGCGCGTTGGGTAACGTCAAGCGGAGTAATGTCTTTTCCGTCCAGGAATATCTGCCCGGATGTGGGTGTCTCCAGCCCGGCGATCAGCTTCGCCAGCGTTGTTTTCCCGCCGCCGTTGGGGCCTGTGAGCACGACAAGTTTTCCGTCCGGAATAGCGAGGTCCATACCTTTGATAATTTGTCCGCCTTCCGGTGGCTGCCATGTGAGTTTTGATAATTTCAGCATACTATGAATATTCCCTCCTGAAGCCGGTTGAGCATATAATCGCGGCAGAATACTTCGTCGATGATGATGTGGAAAACGCTTTCTATACTATTATACTCCACTTTGGCAAAATGACAAGACTTAAATGAAAGATTGTTCAGATGCAAAAATGAAGAAAACTGGCAGAAGTGAAGCAGATGCGGTTGAGATAGAGCCGTCGATAACAGCGCTGTGGTATAATAACCTCAGGCCCGCCGCTTACGCGGCTGTGCACATTTTATGCGCTGATGCACTTTCGCGTATAGAGTTGAAAACATTGAATCATGCAAAACCGCAGCGGGTGCGGTTTCGTTGTGGCCGCTTCGCAGCGTTCATGATATAATGATTCCACTACCGCCGTGTCGTGTTCGCTGTTTCCCGGCCAGAGCGCGTCAGGCCGCTGTATATGATTTTTATAAAAAGCAGAAAAGGAGCCGCCATGAAAGATATCGTCATCTCCGGCGCCCGAGAGGGCAATTTGAAAAGTATCTCTCTGCGGATACCACGGGAGAAGCTTGTGGTACTCACGGGCGTGTCCGGTTCAGGAAAATCCACGTTGCTGATCGATGTACTGTTCAATGAATGCCAGCGGCAGTATCTGGAGGCGATGGACTTGCAGGGAATCCGAAAGCCTCAGGTGGAAAACATCCGAGGCGTTTCTCCGGCCGTGTGCATCACGCAGCGCGGGGCGAATCGAAACCCACGTTCCACTGTGGGCACTGTCACGAACATTTATACGGAACTGCGCATGCTGTACGAAAAGCTGGCGGTACGCAATTGTCCGCATTGCGGAGTTGCCATTTGCGCGGCGGACTGCTTTGAAACCACGGAAAAGCGCGGCGGAGATTTTTTTGTCTATATGGACTGCTGTGTATGCGGCAAACGCATGGATAAGCTGACGCGCACGCAGTTTTCCTATAACACCAAAGAAGGGGCATGTCCTGAATGTCAGGGGCTTGGCCAGACACTCAAGGTGGACCGAACGGGGGCGGTGGATGAGCGGCGTTCTCTGGAGGATGGCGCTGTGCGTTTTTGGGCACAGAAATACGCTGAATACCAGACGGCTGCGTTTTATGCGGCTCTGCGGCATTATGGGCTCCCTGTACAGCCGGGGACGGCAGTCGAAGCATACAGCGATCTGCAAAAGGCAGTGCTGTATGAGGGAACTTCCTGCTCTGCGCTGCAAGAAACGTTTCCGAATATAGCCGTGCCGAAAACTGTCGCGCAGGGCAGGTTTGAGGGCGTGGAACCGATGCTTTGGAGGCAAAAGGGCGGCGACGCTAAGGGGTATTTCCTTCATACGCCGTGCCGCGCGTGCGGCGGCGAGCGGTTGAATCCTCTGAGCCGCGGCGCCGCTGTGCGGGACGTGCGTCTGCCGCAGCTTTCTGCGCTTTCGCTGGATGAGCTTCGCAGGTGGCTTGAAAAGTTGGAGCAGGAGCTGCCTTCCGCGCATCAAAAACTGGTGGAGCCGTATTTGCTGGATCTGCAGACAAAGCTTCGGCGCTTGTCGGACGTTGGTTTGGGATATCTTTCGCTGGAGCGGCAGGCGGGAACACTTTCAGGCGGTGAAACGCAGCGCCTGCGGTTGGCCGCGGCGTTGGACTCGGACATCACGGGGATATTTTATATGCTGGACGAGCCGACGGTGGGCCTGCATCCGCAGGATACGCAGGGTATGATCGATGTTTTGAAACAGCTGCGTGACAACGGCAATACTGTACTGGTGATCGAGCATGACCCGGATGTAATGCGCGCTGCGGACCATATCATCGACATTGGGCCGGGTGCGGGCCGGCATGGCGGACAGGTTGTCGGCAGCGGCACGCTGGAAGAGCTGGCAGCGCAGCCTGATTCTGTCACGGGCGCCTGGTTGGCCAGGCATCGGCCGCAAAAGCGGACGCCTCGGGCGGGGGACGGCAGAAGGGTGAAGATAAGGAACGCCTGCCTGCACAATCTGCAAAATGTGGATGCGGAATTTCCGGTCCGCTGTCTTTCTGCGGTGACGGGGGTGTCCGGTTCCGGAAAGTCCTCGCTGGTATTCGGCGTGCTGGCGGACGAGAGGGAACAGCGTACACATGTTGCGGGGCTGGAACATTTCAGCCGTGTGGTGGTTATTGAACAGGAGGCGCTTGTCCGCATGCGCCGCTCCAATGTAGCGACCTATACAGGGCTGTATTCTGATATCCGCAGCTTGTTCGCGGCAACGCCGCAGGCCAAAAAGCTGGGATTGGGAGCAGGGGCTTTTTCCTTTAATACAAAAGGGGGCCGATGTGAGACGTGCGAAGGACTGGGCGTTGTTCCAAACAATTTGTTGTTTTTCGCGGATACGGAAATCACATGCCCGGTGTGCGGCGGCAGGCGCTTCGGCGAAAAGGTTTTGTCTGTTCGGTGGAACGGGAAAAATATTTCCGATATACTGTCGCTTTCCGTGGAAGAGGCAATGGAGATGTTTGCCGCAGAGCGTAGGTTGGCGGCGCGGCTGCACACGTTGTGCAGTGCGGGGTTGGGCTATTTGGAGTTGGGGCAAACGCTCACGACATTGTCCGGCGGAGAAGGCCAGCGTCTGAAGCTGGCAAAGGAACTGATGGAGCAGGCACAGAACAATGTATTGTATTTAATGGATGAGCCGACCGTAGGCCTGCATCCGCTTGACGTTGAGCACTTTCTCGCGCTGCTGAACGGTATGGTGGAAGGCGGCGCTACGGTGATTGCAGTGGAGCACAATCAACAGGTGATCGCTGCGTCGGACTGGGTCGTTGAGCTAGGGCCCGGCGGCGGGGTGGACGGAGGACGGGCCGTGTTTTCGGGGACGCCTCAGGAGCTGGCTGCCTGTACGGAGTCTGCAACAGGACGTTTTTTGGAAGGCTGGTAGCCTTGAATAAGCTAAAACGAACGCTCCGGCGCGCATTGCCGGGGCGTTCGTTTTGCGTCTCCTCAAATGTGTATATGGGGGTTTTGAAAATAGCGGCCTTTGTTCAAAGTGTGGTAAGCAGATATTGATAAGCCTTTTCCAAAAAAGTGAAATCGACCGCGTCAATATAATATTGCTCCAAAGCGTCATGGCATTCTTTGGCTTCCTTCTGAATGGAAGAAGCCTGTGCGAACAGCTCATCCACGGCGCGCTTATTGAAGTGCAGGCGCTTGCGGCGCAGCTTCAACCCTTCCTTGTTGCAGAAGCGTGTGCAGTGGATGGTGCGTTGGCCGGAAAACTGTATCGGATGATATGAGTTGCTGGTGACAAAGCAAAGACGCAGTGCGGGAATGAACAGATGCTCGATTTTTTCGTATGGGCTCATGGAACAATAACAGGTTACGATGTTGTGTCCTTTTTGCAGCGCCTCCTCCCGCAATGCGTAGAGCAATGTGCGGCTGGCGGCGCCGTATTCGTCATCCAGTACTACGATCGTGTCTGCAAGCTTTGCAATCGTATTACTGTAAAAAATTATCCCTTGTAAAGTCAATGCGCTTAACAGTCTGATTTCTTCGTGCGGAGCCTCTCCGGAGGAAGAAATGTAACGGCGGGAAAGTGTGCCTGCAAACGCGCGCGCCTTTGCGGTGTCCGTACAGGACAAAGCGACGCGCATGCTGTCCTGCAGCAGGCTGCCGGCAGCAGTGATATAACGTGTGGCGCGCTCGACCAATGCCTTGTTTTGCCGGAAGAGGCTGATGATCTCGCTTCGATGCGCTTGAAGTTTGTGACGGTCTACTGCACGGTACAGAGACACGATATCCTCGAACGCGACAGGATATACAGGCTCCAGCACATGCGGCGCGGTTCATAAACACACTTTTTAAATGAATGGAGGGTAAAGCGGCCGATAGGATGAGCGGCTCTGCAAATTTTGAATGCGTTGATGCTGGAAGGTGAAACAGCTTTACATGCGATCAGGGCGCTAAATGGATGCAATACTTTTTACCAGGTTAAAAACCGCATTGGTCAATATGGTGTTTATTGCTTCAACGCAGGCGTTGCTTTTGCCGGCTGCAGACAGGTATACTTTGATTTTGGGCTCAGTGCCGGATGGATTGATTATCAATTTGTTTTGGCCTTTCAGGTGATACTCCAACACATCGGCACAAGGCAATCCGGTATTTTCCGCGCGGCAGCCGTCTTTTCCGTCGGGGGACTGCGTTATCGATGCCCGCGGCCGTACTGGCTGGAGGTGAAACGGTTATGGCTACGCGGGCGGGTTGTGAGATAAGGGAAACACCAAACAGCGCAGGGTGTGACAAGCATACCCTGCGCTGTTTTCTGATGCTGTTTTCATCAAACCAGATGCTCTTCAAACCGCTGTATGCTTTCGTTTTTACCGACCACGACGATGATATCATCCACCGCAAAAACATGAGCGGGATTGATGTCAGTCATCGTCTGTTCGCCGCGCTCAATGGCTATGATGTTTAACCCGAATTTGCGGCGCAGATCGGCCTCTTGTACGCTGCGGCCAACGAGCTTTTGCGTGATGCGTATCTCCGATATCTCAATATTACTGTTGAGAGATATATAATCCAGCACGCTGCTGGAAAGCAGGCGCTTGGCAAGGCGCAGCGCCATGTCGCGCTCAGGGTAGATGACCTCCGCGCCGATTTTTTCCAGTACCGCGCCCTGATCTTCGCTGATCGCTTTGGCGATGACATTGGGCACGCCCAGACTTACGACATTGAGCGTGGTGAGGATGCTGGTGTCGATTTTTTCACCGATACATACGACGACGGTGTCGCAGTTTTGAATGCCGGCTTCCTCCAGCGTCTCGCGGCCCAGATCGTGCGCGACAAATGCGTGTTCGGTGTATTGGCGCAGCTCGCGCACCTTTGCCTCGCTGCTGTCGATGATCATTACGTCTTTGCCAGCGGTAGCCAGGCTTTTGGCCAGCGCCGTGCCGAAGCGTCCCAACCCGATGATGCCGTAGGACGCGGAATCCTTATTTTTTGCCATGCTTTTCTCCTTATCCAATGGTGATGGTTTCTTCTGAATACCAGACGTGCTGCTCCGTTCGGAAGGCCCAAAGCGAGGCCACAGTCAACGGGCCGATACGTCCGGTGTACATGATCAATATGACGATCAGTTTGCTGGCGGGCTGGAGCTGCGGCGTAATGCCTGTGGACAGGCCCACCGTACCGAAAGCGGATGTCGCTTCAAATAAGAGCTGCAGAAATGTGAGGTCTGGCTCCAGAAGACACAGGATGAACGTGCCGCCGCATACGACGAACGCAGACAGCAGCGTGACGATAAAAGCTTTTTGGACGACTTCTCCGGCCACAGTGCGCCGGAACGCCGTGGGCATCCGCCCGGTAGCCGCGCTGCGCGTCGCCTGCAGAAGAGCGAACAGCGTAGTGGTTTTTATGCCGCCTCCGGTGGAGCCGGGCGACGCGCCTACGAACATGAGAAGGATCAAAACAAACAGGCCGGCGTCAGTGAACGAACCGATCGGATAGGTGGAAAAACCGGCCGTTCTAGCCGAAACGCTCTGAAAGAATGCGCCCAGCCATGTGACGTTTTCCGTCGCTTTCAAAAGCAGCGTGCCCAGAAGGATCAATACCGCGCTCATCACGATGACGACTTTGGAGTGCAGAGCTAGCGCGCGGAACGAACGCTTTTTTAAGATGTCGAGGATAACCAGAAAACCCAATCCGCCGAAAATGATCAGCCCAGCGGTGGTTAAGTTGAGCAGTAAATTGTTCTGATAAGGGATCAGATTTTGCAGCCCGCCGAGAATGTCAAAGCCGGAGTTGTTGAACGCGGCAATGGAATGAAATATGCTGATGCCTATGGCTTCCAGCGGAGGATGATCCTGTACGAAAACCAGAAAGCTCAACAGCGCGCCCGCACCTTCGAAGCACAGTGTCATGAGCAGAATGGATTTGACAAGCCGTACGATGCCTTTTCCGTTTTCCATATTCATGGCTTCACGCACCAGTAAACGGCTTTTGAAACCTACGCGTTTGCCTGCTACCAGAATGAAACCGACGCCTACAGAAGTAACGCCCAGACCGCCGACCTGGATGAGCAGGGCAACGATTGTACGCCCGAACACGGTGAAATGATCCGCCGTGTCGATGGCGATGAGCCCTGTAACACAGACCGCGCTGGTGGAAGTGAACAGTGCATCAATGGGGGTGCCCTGCGCGCCGTCTCGAACAGATACAGGAAGCATCAGCAATGCGGCTCCGGCGAGGATCACCAGCGCGAAACCTGCGGCAATCAGGCGGCCCGGAGGCTGCCTTTTGATGAAATTCATTTATTTGACCTTGCTTTCACAAAATATTTTACGGAATGTTTTGCGGAAATGATCACGCCTCCTGTGAGGAGAGCAGCCAGATCGCTCCGCCGCCCAAGGCAAGTGAAAAAAGGCACATAAGCCATTGCGGGACGGAAACAGGGAAGCCGGGAAACAATTCCGGCAGAGAACCCAGCACAAAGCCTAAAATCAGCAGATAGGTTTGCTGCGGATGCTTTTCCATGGCGCGTTCCAGCAGCTTAGTCGTTAGTATAATCCCCAAAAGCACGCCCGCACCAAGAGGGAGCAGATAGGGCAGATAAAGGCGGCTGATGGATTGGATGACTGTATTGTACATGTCCATCATGAGAAGAAGATAAGATACGCTGATGCCCGGAAGAACAAGTGCAACAGCCGCGACCAGGCCGGCGCAGATCAAAAACAGCGCGCCGGGATTTTCCGCTCTGGAGGCGTCTGCTGCTGGCAGAATGGAAAATAATGCAACGGCGCTGAAACCGACCACGAGAAACACGGGGAGCCGCCAGGAGACGCTGTGTATCTGTGCTTTTTTCAGCATCATCGGCGTGCTTCCCGCCACCGCGCCGATGAAAAACCAGCGGAGCACGAGAGGATAACGCTCCAGCAGGTAAAGCAGCGGATTGGCGAACAGCAGCATCCCGGCACCGCCTCCCAGAGCAAATAGAAGCAGAAACAAGGCATTCCTTTTTTTACAGGCAAAAAAGGAACTCACCGAAGTGATGAGTTTGTCGTATATACCCAGGATCATTGCCATGGAACCGCCGCTTACGCCGGGCACAAGCATCGTGCCCCCCACACACAGCCCTTTCAAAAATATTTTCAACCAGTTTTCTTTCATAAGCCTCCTTGTTTTCAGCGGTTCCAGTTTGGAAAAGGCACAGCCAGCGCCTCACAGGCGCGGGCCATGCCCTTTTCAGTGTCCGCCCTTTCAGGGAAAGATTTCCCTGAAAGTCGGCGGACGGAAAATCCGCGAATTGCAGACAGTATAGCGAACCTCTTTATGCAATGTCAATGAAGATAGGCTTTTTTTAACGAAGCCTTTACGGAGAGACGTTTGAACGGCATTCAAAACAAAAACAATCTGTCTCGGCACGTTACCATTTAAAAACTCCGAGCCACTTGCTATACAGCGTTTGGCTCGGAGTTGGAAATGTGTGGTTTTCGCTTTTTTATGCTGTAGAGGCGGATATTAGAGACGGATATCGGGCCAGACATCTGTGCCGCACAGAGCTGAGGCTACACCGAGATACGAACAGATCGTGGCCGCAACAGCACCGAATCCATCAATGGTTCCCAGTGCGGTGTCCGGTGTTACTTCCTTGCCATATAGCAGAAATGGAACATATTCTCGAGTGTGATCGGTTGTTCTTGTGTAGGCCGGGTCGCATCCGTGATCTGCTGTAATGATGAAAAGGTCTTCGCTGCGCAGCATGGGAAGAAGATGCCCTAAGGTTTTGTCAAAGGAGGAAGCGGCCTCTGCATATCCATCGATATCTCTTCGATGGCCATATAACATATCAAAATCCACAAGGTTTATAAAAGCGAGACCATCAAAGTCCGTAGTAACGAGATTCAACAGACGTTGTTGTCCATCTGCGTTACCGCTGGTGGGAAAACTCTTGGTGATGCCGCTGCCAGCAAAAATGTCATTGATTTTCCCTACGGCAATGACGTCTTTTCCGGCTGCAGACAAGTAGTTCAGCATTGTTCTGCCGGGAGGTAGCAGAGAATAGTCGTGGCGGCGCGGCGTACGCCGAAAATCTTTTCGGCAGGTCCCTTCAAACGGCCGCGCAATCCCGCGGCCTACGCCGTGTTCTCCAACAAGTATCGAGCGTGCGGCACGGCAGTATTCGTAAAGCTGGTCTACTGGGACGATCGTCTCATTCGCAGCGATTTGAAATACGGAGTCTGCTGATGTATATACAATGAGTGAGCCGGTACGCAGGTGTTCCTCGCCGAAGTCCTTGAGGACTTCGGTACCGGAATACGGTTTATTGCACAACACGGAACGGCCGGTGCGTTGTTCAAATTTTTGGATGATCTCCGGGGGGAATCCGTGAGGGTAAGTAGGGAGAGGAGATGAGCTTTCCAATCCCGCAAGCTCCCAGTGCCCGATGGTTGTATCCTTTCCCATAGAGCGCTCGCGAAGACGGCCAAAAGCTCCCAGAGGTTTAGGGAAGGAGGGGAGAAAATCGATCCCATCCAGATTGAATAGTCCAAGTGCGCGCAGGTTAGGACAGTTAAAGCTGCTGCTCTGGGCAATGGAACGCAGCGTGTTGACTCCGTAATCGCCGAAGCTGGCGGCATCCGGTTCCTCTCCAACGCCAAAGGAATCAAGAACGACCAGAAAAACGCGTTTAGCCATGAAAAAACCTCCTTAAGGAAAATATCCCCGTGCAATGTGCGCGGGCTTTATACCTGATACAATGTCACGCCCCGTTCCTGCAAGATGTTTCGCCATTCGGGAGAAAGGCCGGTGTCCGTTATGACGATGTCAATGTCTTCCAAATCGCAAAAATAGGCGGAACGAACCACGCCGAACTTGCTTGAATCTGCTACGAGGATATGCTGTTTGGCAGACTGCAGAATAGCACGCTTGATCGGCACTTCATAACTGTTGGCGCAACTGATGCCCAAATCTTCATGAATACCTGCAGCTGAGATGAAAAGTTTGTTGGCACGAATGCTGCGGATGAAATTGACACCGTCTTCTCCAGCAAACAGCTGCGTTCGAGGATAATAGTATCCGCCGGCCAGGGCAATGTTCACATGAGGGAGACGGCACAACCTCTCCAGTGTGTTACGGGTGAAACACAGTGCCTCGAAATCCATTTCCGGAGGAATCGCCATCGCAATCTGCTCTGTGGTGGTGCCGGTGTCAAAAATCACGCAGTCTCCGGGAACGATCATTGTGGCGGCAAAACGTCCGATTAGTTTTTTTACTTCGTTTTGCACCTGCGTTTCATTCAGCAAGTCGTATTCCTTATCCAAAACCTGAACAGTGTTCCCGGAATTAGAGACCAAAACACCGTTTACGTTTTTTACAAGCCCGCTTTTTTCAACAGCGGCAAGGTCCCGCCGCACGGTCATCTCGGATACATGCAACAGCTGCGCGATTTCTTTAATGGGGATGTAGCCGCGCGAATTTATAATCTCTACCAGACGGCTCATCCGCATTTCTTTTTTGCCCATTTCAGAAGCCTCCTATGCTTCATTTTGTAATAAATAATAACACTATTTTCATAGAAATTCCATAATGTTAGATATTTAAATCTAAAATTTAACATTTTGGCCGCGAAATGAGAAAATATAGGGCGATATACCAAAATGAAAAACTCATTTCTTATTAAAATGTTAGAAAATTGTCACATGCACTTGCTAATGAAAAAAACAATGCGTATAATTGTGGCAAAGAAACAAAACATTTTCGGAAAGGAGGTTTTTTTTATGGAAAAAACGGAGATATTAGCGCGCGTAGACCATACAGCTTTAAAATCAACTGCTACATGGGAGGATATCCGTCTTCTATGTGAAGAAGCGGTTGAATATAAAACAGCTTCGGTCTGCATTCCCCCGTCCTATTTAAAACGGGCGCGCGCAGCTTTCCCGCAACTGAATCTATGTACAGTGATTGGATTTCCACTGGGCTACAGCACGACGGCGAGCAAAGTCTTTGAAACGAAAGACGCCGTTACACACGGTGCAGATGAGATCGACATGGTGGTTAATCTGGGCGATGTAAAAAATGGGAATTTCGAGGAGGTGACCGCTGAGATCATGGCGGTTCGGGAGGCGGCGCAGGGGCGTCTGCTGAAGGTAATCGTTGAAACATGTTATCTCACTAGAGAGGAAAAAATACGCATTTGTAAATGCGTGACGGACGCTAAGGCGGATTATATCAAAACGTCCACTGGCTTTGGTTCTGCAGGCGCACAGTTGGAGGATATCGAGCTGTTCCGCGAACATATTGGCAGCGATGTGAAAATCAAAGCAGCAGGGGGAATACGCACCCAAGAGGCGATGGAAGCATTTTGCCAAGCAGGCTGCAGCCGTATCGGATGCAGTGCAGCCATAAAGGCACTATGCGGCAAATAAAAGTTGTGCAAGGATTTTTGAAGTGCTGTGAAAAATGTTATCTATAAAAGAAAGGTAGTGTCTGTTATGGAATTGGAAAAGGGTATGATGTATCACATTCGCTTGAAAAAAGGCGACGTGGGGCGCTATGTATTGCTTCCCGGAGACCCGTTCCGCACAGATCTGATTGCTACATACTTTGATGAACCGAAATTGATTGCACATAATCGGGAGCACAAAACATGGGTCGGCAAACTGGACGGAGTCCCGGTGGCGGTTACGTCTACTGGT
>OGEN01001960.1_pt1 | contig 11342 bp, 9 predicted proteins | sample 1570671 | NCBI WGS metagenome assembly OGEN01 (sample SAMEA2582128, study PRJEB24529) | metagenome | biome: Human gut stool | place: China | collected 2011
ACCGCAAGACCCACAATGACGGCGTCTTCGGCGTGTACACCAAGCAGATCAAGGTTGCCCGCCACAACAAGATCCTCACCGGCCTGCCGGATGCCTACGGCCGTGGCCGCATCATCGGCGATTACCGTCGTGTGGCACTGTATGGTGTGAACACCCTGATCAAGTTCAAGCAGCGTGACAAGGACTCCGTGCCGTACCGCAACGACTTCACCGAGCCGGAGATCGAGCACTGGATCCGCTTCCGCGAGGAGCATGACGAGCAGATCAAGGCCCTGAAGCAGCTGATCAACCTCGGCAACGAATATGGTCTTGACCTGTCCCGTCCGGCACAGACCGCTCAGGAAGCAGTGCAGTGGACCTACATGGGCTACCTCGCTTCCGTCAAGAGCCAGGATGGCGCCGCAATGTCGTTCGGCCGCGTCTCCACCTTCTTCGACGTGTACTTCGAGCGTGACCTGAAGTCCGGTAAGATCACCGAGACCGACGCACAGGAGATCATCGACAACTTGGTCATGAAGTTGCGTATCGTGCGCTTCCTGCGTACCAAGGATTACGACGCGATCTTCTCCGGCGATCCGTACTGGGCGACTTGGTCCGACGCAGGCTTCGGCGATGATGGCCGTACGCTGGTCACCAAGACCTCCTTCCGTCTGCTCGACACCCTGACCCTCGAGCACCTTGGACCTGGCCCGGAGCCGAACATCACCATCTTCTGGGATCCGAAGCTGCCGGAAGCCTACAAGCGCTTCTGCGCCAAGATCTCCATCGACACCTCGGCAATCCAGTACGAGTCCGACAAGGAAATCCGCTCCCACTGGGGCGATGACGCCGCCATCGCATGCTGCGTCTCCCCGATGCGCGTGGGCAAGCAGATGCAGTTCTTCGCAGCTCGTGTGAACTCCGCCAAGGCTCTGCTGTACGCCATCAACGGCGGCCGCGACGAAATGACCGGCATGCAGGTCATCGACAAGGGCGTTATCGAGCCGATTCAGCCGGAATCCGACGGCTCATTGGATTACGAGAAGGTCAAGGCCAACTACGAGAAGGCTCTCGAATGGCTGTCCGAGACCTACGTGATGGCTCTGAACATCATCCATTACATGCACGATAAGTATGCATACGAGTCCATCGAGATGGCTCTGCACGACAAGGAAGTGTACCGTACCCTCGGTTGTGGTATGTCCGGCCTGTCCATCGCAGCCGACTCCCTGTCCGCATGCAAGTACGCCAAGGTCTACCCGATCTACAACAAGGACGCCAAGACCACTCCGGGCCATGAGGACGAGTACGTCGAAGGCGCCGATGACGATCTGATCGTCGGCTACCGCACCGAGGGTGAGTTCCCGCTGTACGGCAACGATGATGATCGCGCCGACGAGATCGCCAAGTGGGTTGTCTCCACCGTCATGGGCCAGGTCAAGCGCCTGCCGGTGTACCGCGGAGCGGTCCCGACCCAGTCCATCCTGACCATCACCTCCAACGTGGAATACGGCAAGGCCACCGGCGCCTTCCCGTCCGGCCACAAGAAGGGCACCCCGTATGCTCCGGGCGCAAACCCGGAGAACGGCATGGACTCCCATGGCATGCTGCCTTCCATGTTCTCCGTCGGCAAGATCGACTACAACGACGCTCTTGACGGCATCTCGCTGACCAACACCATCACCCCTGATGGCTTGGGCCGCGACGAGGATGAGCGCATCGGCAACCTCGTGGGCATTCTGGACGCCGGCAACGGCCACGGTCTGTACCACGCCAACATCAACGTGCTGCGCAAGGAACAGCTCGAGGATGCCGTCGAGCATCCGGAAAAGTACCCGCACCTGACCGTGCGCGTCTCCGGCTACGCGGTGAACTTCGTCAAGCTCACCAAGGAGCAGCAGCTCGACGTGATCTCCCGTACGTTCCACCAGGGCGCCGTCGTCGACTGAGACTGAACGGTACCGTGTGAAGCGGTAGAGTGCAAGGGGCGGAGCGTGAAAGCTTCGCCCCTTGGTTTTCCCTGTACAATGTGGGGAAACCATTGGAGAGATACAACGAAAGGACACCGATGTCTGAGAACGTACATTTTCGCTCCACAACAAGGCATATGCTCAGAGAATCGCAAAACTACGTCAACCAAACGCTTATGGGAGGGTTGTCAGGCTTCGAATCGCCGATCGGACTGGACCGGCGTGACCGCATCAACGCGCTGAAAAGCGGTGATATCGGCTTCGTGCATTCCTGGGACATCAACACGTCCGTCGACGGTCCGGGAACACGCATGACCGTCTTCATGAGCGGTTGCCCATTGCGTTGCCAGTATTGCCAGAATCCGGATACGTGGAAAATGCGTGACGGCAAGCCCGTCTATTACGAGGCCATGGTCAAAAAGATCGAACGCTATGTGGATCTTTTCAAGGCGACGCATGGCGGTATCACCTTCTCGGGCGGCGAATCCATGATGCAACCGGCGTTTGTTTCCCGCGTGTTCCGTGCGGCCAAGGAGATGGGCGTGCACACCTGCCTCGATACTTCCGGATTCCTTGGCGCAAGCTATACCGACGACATGCTGAACGACATCGACCTGTGTCTGCTTGATGTCAAGTCCGGCGATGAGGAAACCTACAAGAAGGTGACTGGCGGCATTCTGCAACCGACCATCGATTTCGGACAGCGTCTGGCCAAGGCCGGCAAGAAGATCTGGGTGCGTTTCGTGCTTGTGCCCGGACTCACCTCATCCGAGGAAAACGTTGAGAATGTGGCGAAGATCTGCGAGTCGTTCGGCGACGCAGTGGAACATATCGATGTGCTTGGATTCCACCAGCTTGGCCGTCCAAAATGGCATATGCTCAACATTCCCTACCCGTTGGAAGACCAGAAGGGGCCGTCCGAGGCAATGAAACAGCGTGTGGTGGAACAATTCCAATCGCACGGCTTCACCGTCTACTAAACGGGAAGTCACGCATATTCCAGCCAACGATTCCGGCAAATCAATCGTTTGAAAGTGCCTCAGCGATTGGAAAAAGGAATATTCGTGCAATTGTTGAACCAGCATTCGCCACGCGAAAAAATCTTCACATTCGACGCGTGGCGAAATGCTGTGAAATACCGCAAAGCCGGCGACTCTGCCGTAGCCTTGAATCATGGTGGACATCTATGCTTTTCCTCAAGGCACGCCCAACGAAGCGCGCGCCACAGGTAGGGGATCGTGCGCCTACGCCGACCCTCCTGAACAAATGTTGACCCGACCTTCCGGCGTGCCAGACAAGGTATGGGACGCAGTGCTTTCCGTAGAACGCATGCCTCGATTACCAAGCGTGTCGTATCGTGAGATTCCAGTGCCGTGCGCCATGGCGAGTTTCGGCATTGGAGTTGAGATGCAATGCGACGAGGCGCGTTCCACAGGCTGGATCATGGTGTTGTATTCGCACAAATACCGAAATGACTGGCATTCTCATTGGCGTTGCGTCGCTTTCGCCGCGTTGCCGTTGTCTGGAGACGAAGGCGATTGTCTGATACCGTCCATGTATTGGGATGCGATGATGGACCGTGTTGGTTCGTGCGATGTCGAACATGTTTCGGGAACCGTCACAGTCACGAAAAGCACGACGTTTGGCACTCAGTCCGACGCTCCCGAAACCGGGTGTGAGATTCGTGTGTCTTGGACGCCACTAGACTATGCCGATGGAGGCCTTGACGCGGGCGCCCAAGTGGGCGCGTGGGCTAGGTTCCTCCGGTCCATGACGCAATCCGAGGAGGATTATCCCGTTGACTGACGAGCCAAGGTTGCAGGCCGAGCCGCGTGAGGGCGTGCCCGATGTGATCGACACCCTACCGGCATTCCGCGAGTACTGCAGCGCATTGGCGTCTTCGCATGGGTCTTTGGCTGCGGATGCGGAACGTGCGTCTGGCTTCCGATACGGTCATGACGATTGGTTGGTGCAATTCAAAAGAGACGGTGCCGGCATAGGATTGCTTGATCCGCAGGCATTGGCTGCGGAAGGTGCCGATTGGAACGATTTCAATCGTGCGGTGGGCGATGCGGTATGGATTCTGCATGATTCGTTGCAGGATCTGCCGGGATTCGTTGATTTGGGATTGCAGCCGAAACGTTTGTTTGATACGGAAATCGCTGCACGGCTGCTGGGGCTCAAACGTTTCGGATTAGCTGCCGTTACCGAGCATTATCTGGGACTGACGCTTGCGAAAGAGCATTCCGCGGCCGACTGGTCGTACAGGCCGCTGCCCCGAGACTGGCGTAATTATGCGGCGCTGGACGTTGAATTGCTGATCGAGCTTGAAACGACCATGCGCGCCGAACTGCAAAAGCAAGGCAAGATCGAATGGGCTGAGGAGGAATTCGATTACGCGCTGCGCGAAGGAACTGCGCCACGTAAGGAGCATCCCATCCCATGGCTGCGCATCTCGCATATCACCGAAATCATGAGGGACCGCCAGGCCCTGGCCGTGGCGAAAGCATTATGGACCAAACGAGATGAACTGGCACGCGAATACGATATTTCGCCGACACTGCTGCTCGCCGACAGCACCATCATCGAAGTGGCGGAACGCAAGCCGCATAACGCCGCGCAATTCAGGGCGGTCCGTTCCATCAACGAGCGTGTACGCATCCAAGCCGGTGCCGAACAGGAGAAAATGTTCGAACGTTACGCGCCGATCCAACGTAAAATCAAGCCAAGCATGTGGAAGAGAATAATCCAACAGGCGCTTGATCTGCCGGAAAGCGAATGGCCGGTCATCGAAAGCGGCAATCCCCAAAACCAGGAGGCGCAGAGCATATCCGCTCCACGAGCGATGCGAGTCTGGAGGGAACGTTATCCGGAACGTCTCGCAACACTTGACAAGGCACGCAAGATGGTGGCGCAGATAGCGGAAGACACGCGTACCCCCGCGGACGTCATCATCAAACCGCAGTATCTGCGCAACCTGTGTTGGACCGACGAACCGCAAAAACGTGACGTTGCGCAATTCCTCACCGAGCAGGGCGCGAGGGCGTGGCAGGTCGCGCTGGTTGCAGAGTCCGTGAGTCGCGCTATCATGTAGAGGTTGCCTAACGGCAGAAATGTGAAGAACCGTATTTTTCAGGAGCGCAAGCGTGAAAATCAGCGTCAGGAATCTTGAGCCGACCAAGGTGAAGCTCACCGTCACCGTTGATCCGGAAGAGTTCAACCCGTATCTCGACAATGCTCGCAAGGAAATCGCCAAGCAGGTCAACGTGCCTGGCTTCCGCAAGGGCCACGTGCCCGGCAAGATCATCGACCAGCGCATCGGCTTCGGTGCCGTTGCTGGCGAAGCCGTGAACAACGGTGTGCCGGAGCTGTACTCCAAGGCTCTCGAAGAAAAGGGCATCCGTCCGATGGCCCAGCCGGAAATCGACGTTCAGGAAGTTCCGGAATCCGCCAAGGACGAGACCAAGCTGAAGTTTGTGGCCACCGTTGAGCGTCGCCCGGACATCGAACTGCCGGAAATCGACGGCATGGAGATCGAGGTCGCCAAGGCCGAAATCACCGACGAAGACATCAACAACCGTCTGGAAGCCCTGCGCCAGCGTTTCGGCACCCTCGTGGGTGTAGATCGCCCGGCCGCCAAGGGTGACTATGCCAACATCGACCTGACCGCCGAAATCGACGGCGAAGTGGTCGACTCCCAGGAAGGCGTGAGCTACGAGCTCGGCTCCGAAACCATGCTTGACGGTCTGGATGAGGCTCTCGAAGGCCTGTCCGCCGGCGAAGAGACCACCTTCGAAGGTACCTTGGAAGCAGGCGAGCACGAAGGCGAGAAGGCTCAGGTCAAGGTCAAGGTCAACTCCGTCAAGGCTGAAGAGCTGCCGGAACTTGACGACGACTTCGCTTCTGAAGCCTCTGAGTTCGACACCCTCGACGAGCTGAAGGAAGACCTCAAGAAGGCCGCTTCCCAGGATGCCGAAGGTCGTCAGGCCACCGCAGCTCGTGACGCTTTCATCGCCAAGCTCGAAGAGGGCCTGGAGATTCCGGTGCCGAAGGGCGTCAAGGCTGAAATGGTTGAGCAGCAGCTCAAGGGCGTGACCGCTGATCCGGCCAATGCCACCAAGGAGCAGAAGGCCGAAGCCGAAGAAACCGTCGAAAAGGAACTGCGCGACCAGATGGTGCTCGACGTGCTCGCCGAGAAGCTGGACGTCAAGGTCTCCCAGTCCGACGTGTTCAACTTCCTCGCTTCCATCGCCCAGCAGTACGGCATGGATCCGAACGCTTTCATCCAGGCCATCATGCGCAACGGCCAGCTCGGCTCCGCAGTGCAGGAAGTCGGTCGTTCCAAGGGCCTGCTCGCCGGCATGCGTGCCGTGACCTTCAAGTCCGAGGGTGAAACCCTGGACCTGAGCGCCTTCCTCGGTGAAGCCGCTGAAGACGAAGAGGCTGAGAGCGTTGAAGCTGCTTCCGCAGCCGCCGCTGTGGCTGACGAACTTGCTTCCGAAGAGTGAGCTTCGCTTAATGCCTGACTCGCGAGAGTCATCTTTCTAAAGCGTTGAGGGGTGAAATCCATATGGGATTCCACCCCTCAATTTATTTCGTATTCGGTTTCGGCATCCTTAAACAAGGCAAGACAGAGATTGCCGAAACATGAGTTACAGCAGGAATTTGATTTCGGCGAAAAACTCGCGAACCATATTGTTGACGAGCATGTTCGGGGGAGAGCCAGCCGCAATGCCTTGGGCGTTGTCCAAACCATATTTGTCGGCAATCTGCAGTGCGCGGAACATGTGGAAATTGTTGGTGATCACCCCTACGGAAGCATCATCGTCACTGATCAGCTTTTTGCTGTTGACGATGTTTTCCTCAGTGGTTTTTGAATCCGGCTCTTCAAGAATGCGCTGCTCGTCAATGCCATGTTCTTTAAGATAATCAGCCATGCCTTGGGCTTCGGGGAACGGCTCGTTCGGTCCCTTTCCACCGGAGACTATGCATGTGGTATTCGGGTTCGCGTCCAAATACTCAATAGCCTTGTCGAGACGGTAACGAAGCACAAGGCTTGGCCCGGACTTGCGCACCTGAGCTCCAAGCACCACCACATAATCGAGATTTGGTTCACCTTGCGCATGCATTTTGCTGACAATGCAACCTTCCACCGTGCCGAATGCGACCAGACCGACGCATGCGACTGCGATTGCCACACCTCTGACCAGTCTTGGCAGCATCGCCCACCATTGGAAGAGCACTCCGAATCCAAGCACGGCGAACAGCGCCGCGAATGCTAGCCAGACAATCCAGAATACTGTGCCGGAATGCGTGTTACGCACTGCGAAAGAGTAACAAACACATACCGCGGCGAGCACTATGCATAGCGCGCCCGCAATTCGTCTAACCAACGTTGCCATATGAACCTCTCATTCATTGCGCGTCACACGCAATCCTGTCTCATCCTAAGCGCGTGACCCCAGACCCCCAAGCGTCGCACGCCAATGCCAACAAATCCTGCGCATTCTTGCTATTGCAATACTATGTGCATTATGCCATCCATGAACGGAGCTTTGGCATGGTTGCGGCTAGGATGGGGGAGCATGACTTCAGAAACGATTATGCTTCGGACGATGCGTCGCACGGATTTTCCTGCGCTTGAAGAGCTTGTTCGACAGGCTTGGTATGCGGATGATGAGTCGGATAATAACGGGAATGTTCCGAACGATGAGCGCGAGTTGCGTGAGTACAAGCTGCGCAAGGCGATCCGTCTGCGCAATATGCACCGACTTGCGGCAATTGACATGCATGATTTTCTTTCTCGCACCACCGAGGCTACGGTCGCTGAACGTGATGGTCGGGTGCTTGGCGTGGTATTGGGATCGTTGAGGTCCCGTGTTACCACAGCGCAGAGGATACGTCATGCTATTACGCGAAATTGCTTGGCGTTGCCCTTGTTGGCAAGTAAGGATGGTCGTCGAGGACTTGCCGATCAGATTGCGATTTTGCAGGCCGATGAAGTGTTGAAGCGAGATACTGGCAAAAGCTATCAGGCTGAGGTAACGCTGTTCGTGGTTTCTCCGGAAGCGCGGGGCATGGGTGTCGGCCGTAAGCTGTTCAATCACATGCTTGACGTGTTTCGTGATGCTGGAATGAACGAGTATTTCCTCTTCACTGACACTACCTGCGATTACGGTTTTTATGATTACCGTGGTTTGACGCGTAAAGCGGAACGTACCATACGCAGGGATTCCTTTACTCAAGGTGGTTTGGAAGACGGTTCGCTTTCCTTCTTCCTGTACGAGGGGCGCTGCTGAACGTTTCTGCCCATCACTGTGAAAGGTGAGTGATCGAATCACTGAGTTCATCGGCTATCCGATATGGAAGTCCGGTGAGGTTTTGCCGAAGCTCATGCCGCCAAGGCATACTTTGGATACTTTGATGCCGGACCAGCCTAGCGGCGCGTACTTCATGTCGGTCATGATCAGATGGAGCTCCTTTGTCGGTTGGATGTGTGAAATGTTGCTTTCTATAGCACCGCTCGGTCCGCGAATGAACCTAATGCGTACCTCTTGCCTCTATTATACGTATATGCGTTTGCTGTATGGAAAAGCATGTTCGTCACTCGTTATACATTGACACGGCATTTTCGTCGAGGTTCAATGAACGCGTATTACAACGAAAGGACCATTATGGAAAATCCAAGCGCATTCCCCATAGGAGAGCCGAACGACGGCTTTGCCCAGTATTTCGTAGGTCAAAGCTATCTCGCGTCGGTGCTCGACACTCCTGAATTTTCCATCCACAACGTCACCTTCGAGCCGGGATGCCGCAACAACTGGCATATACATCACGGCGGAGCCCAGGTGCTCATCGCAGTGGGTGGTCGAGGCTACTACCAGATCGAAGGCCAGGAACCCAAGGAACTCAAAGCTGGCGAAGCCGTGTGCATTCCTGCAGACACCAAGCACTGGCATGGTGCGGCTCCTGGCGAATCCTTCTCCCACCTGGCGTTCATGGTTCCGGCAGGAGCCCCTGGCGCGATGAGCAACGAATGGCTTGAACCGGTCGATGCGCAAGCGTACGAGTCCCTTGCCTGAACAGACGGGCGCATACATGTGATTCAGCCGGGGTCAAGTCAGACTCGGCTGAATCTATTCGCCACTCACATGCGAAAGGCTTATCTCATGTCTGTCCTAAGGTGGGATGGGCGGGAATCGAGAATAATCGCAAACTTATCGTCAATTGCCTGCCGTTGACATCATCCGAACAAGCGCAGTTCATGCGTGCAGCCAAAAGCGTGCCGCAAGAATTCGTAGGCGATCCGGCGCAGCGTGGCAACATGGCATGGACGGCCATCATCCCCGAAGAGCTCAAAGCTCAAGTCACCGCCATCGTCGGCAATGTTAATCCGGGAACATGCCGACAGTGTCCCAAACTCGAATGGTTGCAAATCTGGAGTGCCGGCGTCGACAAATACCAGCGACCCGGCATTCTACAGCCCGGATCCATGCTCAGGGTGGAATTCACTTTGATTGGTCGGCGCACCGGGATGCAAGCCAGGCGAGGATTTGCTGTTCGCTGACGGGCTTGAAATCCCATGCGTCGAGTCCCACGTTCACACTTCGCGGATCAGTGCCGTCGGGAACGTCCTGATGCGTATGGCCGTAGAACAGCCAGCCTTCGGTGGTAGGCGCCATATCGGCGAACTCGTTCCAGTTGCTCGGCCAATCGCCGTGTTCTTCGGCCAATGCCGAGAGTCTGGGGAAGTGGCTCATGGCGATGCTTTGCTGCGTGGCCGCCACCGTTATTTTGCCGGATTCATCGAGAACGGGAAGTTCCATGTCGATTTCGCAGTAGTCATCGATGGTCTCGAACACGTTCTCGTATAGCGCGTCATTGGAGCGGAGACGGAAGTTACGGTCGTGGTTGCCGATGATCAGATGCAGATGTTGGCAGTTGATTCGGCGCAGGCATTCGAGTGTGTGCTCGACGGTGCAACGGTAGGAGAGGTCGCCGAGAATCCACAGTTCGTCGTCGTGCCCGACGATCTCGTTGATATTGTCGATGATGGTGTTCTCATGACGTGCGATGTCGCAGATCGCTTTGAACGATGTCTGATTGTCGTGCACATATCGTTTGATCCACGCGTGTGCGGCGGCGCGGGTCTGCGTCTGCCAGATGTCGAGGTACTCAGCACGTAGCCTGCCATTGTTCAGGAACCCGCGCAGCGCGGTGACCAGTGGATGGCCGAAATGCGTGTCCGAGGTGAAATAACGCATGTGATTCCTTACTATATGCGGTTGCTGGATGCTTTTATCAATGATAGAGCGCAACATCGCACGAATAGCCCTCCCTAAAATGCTTGTTGGCTTGTTTGTGGCACGTGTTGATGATGATCAGATGGAAGAGTCCCGCGAAACGACAAAAGAAGCTCGGTGCTCACGGCGTGACTCTCCGGCTTATTTCTTGCCCCACCCGAACTTGGGCAGTTTGATCTCCGGGAGCTGTTTCAATCCGTCTGCTATTCCTTTGCCAAACTGCTGCACTCCGTCGGCGATTCCGGCGCCTGTGTCCTGAGCGCCTTTCGCGATGGCGTCGCCCGTATCCTGCGCGATGTGCGCGGCCTGGTTTTCGGCGTCCTGCATTCCCTTGGCAACGGCGGCACCGGTGCCTTGAGCGCCCTTCGCTATCGCATTGCCGGCGTCTTGGATGGCGTGTGCGGTCTGCTGCCTGGCATTCTGCAAGGCCTTGCCGGTGTCGTCTACGGCCTTGCCCGCGGCTTCGATCCAGGTGGGACCGTCTTCGACATGCAGATGAATGTGCTCAAGTTGCAATGTGCTGGCGAATGCATTGAGATTGCTGGTGATGCTTTCGATGTTGGCAATGGCATGAGGTGAACTGTATGGGTTCAGCAGCACCTTCCCACCTACGATTCCAGCCTTCGTTTCCAGTTGCCTGCCCAATGCGTTAAGTGACTGCTCGATTTCCGCAAGACGCTTGTTCCTGGCAAGTACGATGCCCTTCTTGTGTGCTTCGAGCTGTTCCGGCTCCTCCTGGCATACGCGTGCGAGCTCGATGCAGGAGACTTGATCCTGCATCCTGACTGCGGATGCGAGCATGCCCAACCACCGGTGGATCTCCTGTCGAATTTGCTGGGTCAGCGGACGAACCTGCTTGGGATCCTGCTCGCGTTCCACCTTCTCGGTGAGGCCCTTGATTTTGGCGATTGCATACGCTTGGAGGGTGGCGATGTCTTGTGGGCAGCCTGACATCTTGGACCATGTGGTTTCGCTGATTGAACCGACTTGCTGGTAGATGAGCATGGTTTCGTCAATCATGTGGGAGATTCCGGCGAGCTTGCTGACGGTCTGATCCTTCTGATCGCGCAGCAGGTCGTCGAGCTTCGCA
>OGEN01001961.1_pt1 | contig 11329 bp, 9 predicted proteins | sample 1570671 | NCBI WGS metagenome assembly OGEN01 (sample SAMEA2582128, study PRJEB24529) | metagenome | biome: Human gut stool | place: China | collected 2011
AAAACAAGTTTTTTGTTGTCGAGCCTCTCAGAAAGGGCCCCGGTGAAGAGGTTCCCTCACTATGACCGACAAAGCAACAGTCAACAATCGAGCGGGCGTTGAACTCTCAGGAAAGATCAGTTCTTGGAAAACCAAAAACGGCCAATGCCACAAGTAGAGTGAATAACTGATCAGCCCGACGAACACCACCGGCTTACCCGTCAACCAACGGTTCACCACCGCATCCTCATGCGAGGAGATCAACAGCACGGCTCCAAACACCGGCAAAAGCGAAGCAATCCCAGGGAACACCGTATCGTGGTCGAACCCCAAGAATGCGGCCACCAACATCAGAAGCGCTGCAAAGGACATCCCGTTTCGCGTTGAGAGAGCCCAGTGTTTAGCACTCCAAATCCTGAAGGTCTCCGCGTAGCTTAAGACGATCCCAAAGCCAAGCTCCCAGAAGCGCGTCAGCGGAAAGTAGAAGTTGAAGCGCTGATCAGGAACGCTCAGACAGAACGCCAACGATCCCAACGTGATCGCTCCAACCAAGATCCCCAAGGCCCGGACGGACTTCGTCAGCCTCCAAATCAAGCCGCACAGCAAGGGGAAGAAGATGTAGAACTGCTCTTCAATGGCCAAACTCCACAAATGCAACAGAGGTTGGCGTTCCGCCGCAGGAGCGAAATAGTCAACGTCCTCCAACAAACGAAAGTTCTGATAAAAACCCGCCGACGAATAGATCTGCTTACTCAGCTCTTTTAGTTCATCATCAAAAAGAAAGAAGTAACCGACAACCAAACAAAAGCTCAGCAACAGCAAAAGGTTGGGAAGAATGCGTCGGATGCGTTTGGCGTAGAAGTCCACATAGTCGACCTTGTTCTTCGCGATCAGCGAACGAAAGATGATCCCAGAGATCAGATACCCTGAAATCACGAAGAAGATGTCAACGCCAACGAAACCTCCCGGCATCAGCCCCGGGAATGCGTGGTAGAGAACGACGGGAATGACGGCGAGTGCGCGCAGGCCCGTAATGTCGGCTCGCCAGTAGTTGTGTTGCTGGGTCATGAGGGTTCATTCAAATCGAAGGCCGCGACGCAATGACGCTTCGCGGCCTTCTCATGGGTCTCTTCCGTTGGGATTTACTTCGCCGCCATCATCGCGCAGGCGGTGTCGAGCATGCGGTTCGAGAAGCCCCACTCGTTGTCGTACCAGGAAGTCACCTTGATGAGGCGGCCGCCGGAGACCTTCGTGAGGGTCGCGTCGTAGGTCGAGCTGTGCGGATCATGGTTGAAGTCGCAGGAGACCAAGGGCAGATCGTTGTAACCGAGAATGCCGCGCAGAGCGTCGGATTCCGAAGCAGCCTTCATGATCGCGTTGATCTCTTCGATCGAGGTGTCGCGCTTCGCGATGAAGGTGAGGTCGACGAAGGAGACGTTGATCGTCGGGACGCGGACGGCGAAGCCGTCGAGAAGCCCGTTGAGCTCGGGAAGAACGAGGCCCACCGCGGCGGCGGCGCCGGTCTTGGTCGGGATCATCGACTGCGTCGCGGCGCGGGCGCGGCGAAGATCCTTGTGGTAGACGTCGGTCAAGACCTGGTCGTTCGTGTAGGCGTGCACCGTCGTCATGAGGCCGCGTTCAATGCCGAGCGCTTCGTGAAGGGGCTTCACCAAGGGGGCGAGGCAGTTCGTCGTGCAGGAGGCGTTCGAGACGATGAGGTCCGAGGCCTTCAGCGTATTGTGGTTGACGCCGTAGACGATCGTCGCGTCCGCGGTCTTCCCCGGAGCGGAAAGAAGAACCTTCTTCGCGCCGGAGTCGAGGTGCACCTGGCTCTTTTCCTTCGAATTGAAGGCGCCCGTGCACTCCAGCACGACGTCGACGCCGAGGTCGGCCCAGGGGAGCTCACGCGGATCGCGCGTCGAGAACATGCGCATGCGGTCGCCCGCCACCACCATGTCGGCGCCGTCCACCTCCACGTCGAAGCCGAAGCGGCCGTGGCAGGAGTCGTAGCGGAGCAGATGCGCGTTGATGTTGACGTCGCCCGGGGAATTCACGGCGACGATTTCGACGTCGTGCTTCTTGCCGGATTCGTAATGGGCGCGGAGAACGTTGCGGCCGATGCGGCCGAAGCCATTGATGGCAACGCGGATGGTCATCTTCAGTTTCCTTGTTCGGTTCGTGTGTGCGGATTACTTGAGAAGGGCGTCGACCTTGGCGACGACGTTCTCGACGGTGAAGCCGAAGCGCTCCCAAAGAACGCCCGCCGGGGCGCTCTCGCCGAAACGGTCGACGCCCAAAACGTCCCCTCGGCCGGAGAAGTACTTCCACCAACCGTCGGTGCGGGAGGCCTCGATCGCGAGCACGGGCTTGCCCGGCGTCAACACCTTCGTGCGCCACTCGGCGTCCTGACGGTCGAAGACGTCGGCGCAGGGCATCGAGACGACGCGGGCCTGCACGTTGCGGGCGGCGAGTTCGGCGCGGGCCTTCATGGCGAGTTCGACTTCGGAGCCGGTCGCAAGCAGAATCACGTCGGCTTCGCCCTCACCGGCCGGCGCTTCCGCGGCGACGTAGCCGCCGCGGGCCATCGCGTCCGCATCGATTTCGTCGCGGTCGACGAAGGCGCAGTTCTGGCGCGTGAAGACGAGGGACGTGGGGCCGTCGCGGCGCTCCAGCGCCGCAGCCCAGGCGACGATCGTCTCGACCGTGTCGGCCGGACGCCAGACGTCCATGTCGGGAATGAGGCGAAGCGACGGAACGTGCTCCACGGACTGGTGCGTCGGGCCGTCTTCACCCAAGCCGATCGAGTCGTGCGTGAAGACGTTGATGACGCGGCGCTTCATCAGCGCGGCCATGCGGAGCGCGTTGCGGGAGTAGTCGGAGAACGTGAGGAACGTGGCGCCGTAGGGGATGAAGCCGCCGTAGAGCGCGACGCCGTTCATGATGGCGGACATGCCGAACTCGCGCACGCCGTAGGAGATGTGGCGGGCGGTGGCGTCGCCCGTGTTGAGGCTCTTGACGCCCGTCCAGTTGGTGAGGTTCGAACCCGTGAGGTCGGCGGAGCCGCCCAGGAGTTCGGGGAGCGCGGGCGCGAGGGCGTTCAGCGCCTTCTGGCTCGCCTTGCGGGTCGCGACGGTTTCTTCGGCTTCGGCCGCCTGGCAGATGGCGTTCATCACGACGTCCGACCAATCGGCGGGAAGGTCGCCCGCGAGGCGGCGCTTCAGTTCCGCAGCGAGTTCCGGGTACTGCGCTTCGTAGCCCGCGAACATCGCCTTCCATTCGTTTTCGATGCGTTCGCCCTCAGCGCGGTGGTCCCACGCTTCGTAGACTTCCGCGGGGACTTCAAAGGGCGGATGGTTCCAACCGATCGAAGCGCGGGTGTTGGCGATTTCTTCGTCGCCCAGCGCCTCGCCGTGGACCTTGGCGGTGCCGGCGCGGTTGGGCGAACCCTTCCCGATCACCGTCTTCGCGATGATGAGGACCGGCTTCTCCTGGGAGGTCTTGGCCTCAGCGATCGCCTTGTCCATCGCGTCGATGTCGTGACCGTCCACCGGGCCGATCACGTCCCAACCGTACGCTTCGAAGCGCGCACGGGTGTCGTCGCGGAACCAGCCGCGGACGTCGCCGTCGATCGAGATGCCGTTGTCGTCGTAGATGGCGATCAGCTTGTTCAAGCCCCAGACGCCGGCGAGCGAGCAGACTTCGTGGCTGATCCCCTCCATCATGCAGCCGTCGCCCAGGAACACGTAGGTGTGGTTGTCGATGACGGGGAAGCCTTCGCGGTTGAATTCCGCCGCGAGCATCTTTTCCGCGAGCGCCATGCCGACGCCGTTGGCGATGCCCTGACCGAGCGGGCCCGTCGTCGTTTCGACGCCGGGCGTCACGTCCACTTCGGGGTGACCCGGCGTCTTGCTGTGGAGCTGACGGAAGGCCTTCAGATCGTCGATCGAGAGATCGAACCCGGTGAGGTGCAGAAGCGCGTACTGCAGCATCGAGCCGTGACCGTTCGAGAGAATGAAGCGGTCGCGGCCGGCCCAGTGCGGATTCTGCGGGTTGAAGCGGAGGTGGCGCGTCCAGAGCGCGACGGCGATGTCGGCCATGCCCATCGGCATGCCCGGGTGACCGGACTTGGCCTTCTGAACGGCATCCATCGAAAGGGCGCGGACGGCGTTCGCCATCGTCTGAGCGGAAACGTGGGACATAGGGGTCTACGTATATCGAAGAATGTTGGAACGGGACCCGCCCTTTGCCGTCGAAAACGGAGGCCGGATCCCGAAAATCGCGTGTAGTTTATCATCCTCATCCGACTGACCGCGCCCGCGCGGTCGGGTTATCCGTTCCGCCTTCCAACCCTTCGCGAAACCACCATGGCGCTCCCCCGATTCTTCCTCGATCTTCCCGACGATTTCGACGGGTCCGAAGCCGTGCTGCCCCCGAAAACGGCGCACCATGCCGGGCGCACGCTGCGGTTGGCCGCCGGCGAGCCCGTGGAGGTCTTCAACGGCCGCGGAGGGCTCTGGCGCGGCACCATCCGGTTTGAAGCGGACCGCGCCTTCGTCGCCCTCGGCGGGAAAGCGCCGTCAACGACGGAGAGTCCGCTCGCCATCACGCTCGTGCAGAGCTTCGTCTCCCCCGAAAAGACCGACTGGATCGTCGAGAAGGCGGTGGAGTTGGGTGTCGCCCGCGTGATCCTCACGCCCGCAGAGCGCTCCGTGACAAAGCTCGTCGGCGACCGTTTGGAGAAGCGCCTCCAGAAACTTGCGGAGACCGCCAAGGCCGCCTGCGAGCAGTGCGGCCGGAACCTTATTCCGGAAATCAAGGCAGCCCCCAACCTCAAGGCGGCCCTGGAAGCCGCCGACGCAGACGTGCGATTGATGCTGGCGCCTGGTGCCCAGCAACCCGCCGCACTTCTGAAGGATGCCCGATCCGTCGCCTTCGCCGTGGGGCCCGAGGGGGGCTTTTCCGAGCGCGAGCTCGCGCTCGGAGACGAGCTCGGGTGGTCCCGGGCGCTTTTGGGACCCCGGGTGCTTCGCACCGAAACGGCGGGGCTTGCCGCCGCCGTTTGGGCGCAGACGATTGCCGGGGACTTCCCCGGCGTCTGACGGCAGACCAAGATCTGAAATGGCAAAGAGGGTGGCCCCGTCGGGATCACCCTCTTCCTTCATCCGTTTCCGAAGTTCAGGCGTCAGAGCGCCGCGGCCTTCCCGCGGGCGTCCTTACCGCTCACGGTCTTGACGGCTCCCGCCGCATCGGCTTCAGGGGTTTGAACCGCGCCGTTCGCTTCCAACGTACCCGAGATGCTCGTCCACTGGGTGTAGCCCAGGTGCGGACGCTCGCCGTGGGCGCGGTAGTCGCCCGTGCTCTTCTTCGAGCGCGAGAGCGTCACCGCGCGGTCGGACTCACCGGACGCCGCCACCGCAAGGCGGCTGCGCTCCTTCAAAACCTTGGCGCCATAGCCGTAGTCGCTCTTGTGGCGAGCGGCGCCGGAGTACCACTTGAGGCCCTTCGCGACGCTCCCGGTGCGCTTCACAAGTCCCGCGAGGATGCTCGTCCCCACCACCATGTTGGGGTAGGCCTCAAGGGCGGCGGCGGGGCCGCCGAACGCCGCAAACTTGTCGTGATGGACCTTCGTCATCACCTGCATCAGGCCTTCCGCGCCCGCACGGCTCTTCGCCGCGGGCTTGAAGCTCGATTCCGTCCCCACCACGGCGAGGATGAGCAGCGGATCGATGTCCTGCGCACCGCCGATTTCGATCGCCCACTGCGTGTACTGACGGGCTTCGGCCATCGGCACGCGGTAGGCGCGGTTGATGTAGACGGCGACCTCTTCGGCGGAGCGCCCCAGCGTGAGGGGTACTTCATGCTCGGGGACGAGCTTCGCCGTCGTGTCTTCCGCTTCCGCCACCACGGCGGGTTCCACGACGGGCTCATGCGCCGGGAGCGGTTCCGCGTCCGGACGCATCATCGCGGCCACGCCGAGGCCGACCACGGTGCAGGCCGTCACGAGGGCGGGCACGGCGGGCGACATCAGGAAGCGGGAAACGGTGCGGGGCGAACGGGAATCTGTCATCGTCTGGAAGTAGGCGCCTGTCAAAACATTCGGGTTCAGAAGGAATCTTTCCGCGGCAAAGCCCTTGTGCCAAGGACTGACGAAGGGCTCCGTACTGCGGTCGGATCAACAAAGGCACGGATTATGCATTATTTTGGAAGCGCCGTCAGCGCTTCGACAGCGGGTTTTGTCCAACGCCGCGGACGGCGCACTTTGGCAGGATAGAAGAGAATCCCCGTCATCAACAAACATGCGAGTGCCCCCATGAACCGCAAACCCATCCACCGCGGCGGCATCCTCTCCGCCGGCTACGACCCGACGCGCCGTTGGCTCGACGTCGAATTCGACACGCACCGCGTGCTCCGCTGTGAGAACGTGGGACCGGAGGTCGCCTCCTCTTTTTTGCGTTCCGCCTCGCCCTTCGGCTACTGGAAGGATGAGATCGAAGAGAACTACGTGGTGCGGGAGATTTCCCGGGCGGAGAGCGAAAAGGAGCGCCCCATCGAGAAGAAGGGGGTGGATGCGTTGAAGGCGCTCTTTGGAGAATGAGGGAGATTACAGCTCGGGATCAATGACGATCCTCAAGCCTTCGAGCCCTTCGTCCCTCGTCGGCGCCACGGCGTGCGCGCAGGTGAGTCCGGAGGGCTTCGTGTCGTTGATGAGAATGCGCTCGCCCATCGGCACATTGAAGTGAACGGCGTCCACCCGTACGCCCGCCGCCCTGATGAAGGCTTCCGTCCGCTCGCGGTACGTCTCCTCCCGGGCCGTCAGCAGGATGACGAGATCCCCCTCCGGGATGGAGCGCAGAAATTCCAAAGCCCCGGGGAGCCACTCGTCCTCTCCCCGCTTGTGGCCGTTGTGCCTGACGAGGATACCGTCAAAGTCCAGAACCCACGTATGGTTGAGAGGCGAAAGCCGAAGATCGCACGGGACCACCGTCATGCTCCGTTGGATGAGAAATGAGATACGGGCGGCGCGAAACGCCGCCCCAGGATGAGGGAGAACGGAGAGAAGCCGCGTCCCCCTGAGGGCTTCTTACGCAAAGAAGAACGTCGCCAACCCGAGGAAGATCAAAAACCCGCCCGAGTCGGTCGTGAAGGTGAGAAGCACCGAGCCCCCCATCGCGGGGTCTCGGCCGAGTTTTTTGAGCACCAAGGGCACCGCCAGCCCCACGACCGCCCCCTGGAGGATGTTGAGGAGCATCGCGAGGCACATGACAATCCCGAGGGTCTTCCCTTCGGGCGCATCCCAGTAGAGCGCCCAGGCGCAAAGCCCCGCAATGACGCCCCACAGGACCCCGTTGATGACGGCGACGCCGATCTCCTTTCTCAGGAGATCGCGCTTGTTGGCTTCCGTCACCTGGCCCATCGCCAAAGAGCGGACCAGAAGCGTCAGCGTCTGGTTCCCGGAATTCCCGGCCATCCCCGCGACGATCGGCATCAAGGCGGCCAAAGCCACCACGCGCTCGATCGTGCCGTCGAAGGCGGAAATCACACGCGACGCGAAGAACGCCGTGCAGAGGTTGACGCCCAGCCAAACCCAACGGCTCTTGGCGGACTCCCAAACGCTCCCGAACAGGTCCTGTTCGTCGTCGAGACCCACCGCACCGAAAGCGTCTTCCTCACTTTCCTCTCGAATGACGTCGACCACTTCGTCGACGGTCAAGCGGCCCACCAATCGGCCCGCTTCGTCCACCACCGGCGCCGTCACCAAGTCGTAGCGCTCGAACGCCTGCGCGGCGTCGCTCGCGTCGTCCAGGGGGTTCAAGGTCAGGCCGTCGGTCCTCATCACGTCGCGCACGCGCACTTCAGGATCCGACGTGAGGAGCTTCGCCACCGCCACGGTCCCGCGGAGGTGCCCGAAGCGGTCGACGACGAAGATCTGATCCAAGTGGTCCGGAAGCGCATCAAAGCGCCGCAGATAGCGGAGCACCATGTCGATCGACACTTCCTCCCGGATGGACACCATCTCGAAGTCCATGCGGGAGCCGACGCTTTCTTCCGGGTAGGAGATCGCCGCGCGCAGCTGGGCGCGCTCTTCGTGCGAGAGCCCTTCCTGGACCTGCGCCATGACGTCCGGCGGCAGGTCGTCCGCGAGGTCCGCGATCTCGTCGGTGTCGAGCGTTTCGACCGCGTCGACGAGTTCGTCGCGGTCCATCGCGTCGATCAGGGTTTCGCGGACGCCGTCGTTGACCTCGACGAGAATGTCGCCGTCGGATTCGTGGCGGACCTGCTCCCAAACGGCGAGACGTTCGTCGAGCGGCAAGGCTTCGAGCACCCAGGCGATGTCGGCCGGGTGGAGGTCTTCAAGGACGGCGCGAAGCTCTTTGGCCGCTTCGACCGTGAGCGGCTGCGCCGCATCACCCTCTTCGGTGCGCTCGACCGGATGATCCTTCGTGCGCCGGAGGTCCTCTTCGAGGATCCCCTGCACCCGCGCCAACGCGCGGCTCGCTTCGTCGGAGTCGCGCAGGGCGGCCTGCGCTTCGTCGCCGTCGCGGTCGGGTTCTTCGTCCCGGAGACCGTAGGCCATGGCCGTCCTCCTTGTCGCGTGGGTTGATCATCCGCGGGGGCGCAGGGCGCCCCCGCCGCTTCCGCCCTTGCGGGCTGCCGAGAGACTATCACAAAGCGCCCGATTCAAGGGCATCCGTTTGGCCCCGAACCGGGCGAAAGCTGCCCTCAACCGTCAGTTCGCCGGCGCCGGTTCCGCGGCGGACGCTTCGGCCGCGACGTCGGCAGCTGTCCCTTCCGGAGCGTTTTCCGCTCCCTCGGCGCCCTCGGCATCCTCCGCATCGTCCTCGTCCATGAGCTCCGCCTGATCGATTTCGTCCGAGACGCCCGCAAGGCGCGTCTCCAACGCGAGCTCCAGGTAGTCCATGCCCAGAACGTCAAGCGTGACGCGACGGCCGCGCTCCAGGTCTTCAGGAAGCCCCGGCACGCGATGGACGAACGGGAGATGTTCCAAACGCACGAGCTCGGGCTTGATGACGGAGGCTTCGATGTGGCGGAGCCCCTCCTGCTCGATCCACCGGAGCGACCAGTAGCGTTCCATCCGCGACTGGAAGTCGCCGTAGATCCCGTAGAGGTTCTCGAACTGGCTCACGATCGTGAAGAGGTCGGCGTCGTTCCCGGCGTAGGCCGCGCCTTCACCGGTGACCACCCCGAGGAGCTGGCGCTGATTGATGAGGTCGACGTAGCGCCGCAGGGGCGAGGTCGACCACGCGTAGCGCGACACCCCCAGCCCTTCGTGGGGTGCGGGGGTCGTGCTCATGCGCACGCGTCCGATCCGCTGCGAGCGGTAGATCCCGGCGGTCTTCTCTTCTTCCAACCATGCGCCCCAGGTGCTGTTGGCGAGAATCATCAGTTCCGAGACGATCAGATCCAACGGCTCCCCGCGGCGGCGGCCCTTCAAGGACACCTTAGCGGCTTCGCCCTCGCCTTCGAGCGCGAAGGACCAGTCGATGCGCCCCACGGGTTCGGGGCGGCCGCGGACCTCTTCGCGGCCCTTCTGGAGCGTGCGGGCGAAGTGCCAGAGCCACGTGAGCGCTTCGGCGAAGGGCGCCTCCAGCGTGCCGGCTTCGATCGCTTCATCCGTAATGGGATGCTCCAGCTTGTCGTAGCGGATGTTCTTCGCGACGGCGAGGCGCTCCAACTTCGTTTCGGTCTCGAGAATCTCGTGCTCGGGCGAAACCGTCACGTAGAGCGAGAGCGCCGGGACCTCACGCCCTTCGTCGAGAGAGAAGGCCGCCACCCAGGCGTCCGGCAGCATCGTCGTCTTGATGCCCGGCGCATAGACCGTGCTCATGCGGGCGCGCGCGACGCGGTCCATCGCGTCGTCGCGGCGGATGCCGTAGGCGGGCGCCGCGATGTGGATGCCGATGCGGGTGCGGCCGTCCTCCAAATGCGTCACGCTCACCGCGTCGTCGATTTCGGTCGTCTCGGAGTCGTCGATCGAAAACGCTTCGACCTCCGCCTTGGGGAGTTCCGATGCGGCGCCCATTTCCGGCGCCGGAAGGTCCGCCGGGAAGCCGGCCCCCTTCGGGAAGTTCTCCGCGTAGAAGCTATCGACGTGCCAGGCGTAGGGGCTCGCGATCGCGCCGAGCGCGAGAAGAAGCTTCAGGGGCGTCTGCCGCGTCGCCGACGCGGCGTCCGAGAGCGCCTTCCATTCGATGCCGTTCTTGTCGGGCGAGACCAGAAGCGTCATCGCCATGCGGCCGATGGCCTCGGGGAGACGCCCCTCGGTCATCTCCGCCGCCCAGGCGCGGCGTTGCTCTTCCTGCTGCCGACGGCGCTCCACCGCCTCCAACGCCTTCTTCAGGATGTCGGCGGGGGCGCGCTTGTAGACGCCGCGGCCCTTCCGGTAGAAGTAGACGGGGTTCCCGTGGAGGACCGTGAGGAGCGCGGCGCGCTCCACCGGGCCCGCACCCTCGCCCCAATATTCCGCCGCGAGGTCCGCGTAGCCGAATTCGGTGTCGGGGGCGGCTTCCCACAGGAACGCCGGGTCGAGTTCGGCCGCCGCGTCCGGAATGCGGTTCGTGAGTTCGGCCGCCGAAGGGCTCGCGAATTCGAAAAAGGCGTTCGCCGCCTTCACCTTGGAGCGGCGGCCCGTGACGAGCTCGACCTGATAGGCCGTACCCGCCTGCGAGAGGATCGTGCCCGCCTTGAAGGCGCCGTCTTCTTCAAAGTAGAGATTCATGGTTCGTCTTGATGTTTTGGGGAAGCGCCCCGGGCGTTCGATACGCCCCGGCGGCGCGCCGTGATGTTCTTGTGGCGTCTTTTCTCAGTGCCGTTGTTCCGTTCCCGTTCAGGCCGCCTCAGGACGGATCATCCGCCGCCCACGCCGCAAGCGTCGGAACGAAGTCGTCGAACGCGCGGATGCGGTGGTCGTCGCCTGGCGACACGACGATGCGGCAGCCCCGCATCGCGTCCCGGGCCTTGTGCCAATCGAGCACTTCGTCTTCGTCCGACAAAAGCACCCAGGTACGGCGGCGTTCTTCCTGCGTCTGCGGAACGGGCGAGGTCTCGTCGTCCAAACGCTTCAGGTCGGGGCCGAAACCTTCGTCCACGTAGATCCGCCGGTCCGTCCCGGCGATCTCGTGCCAGCCGACGAGGGGCCCGATCAGCGTCCAGGGGTCGAGGCAGGGGTTCAGGAGCGCCGCCTTGGTGCCAAGCTTGCAGGCGAGCCGCCCCGCGTAGAACCCGCCGAGGCTCGACCCCACGATGAGAAGTTCCGAAGGGTCGACCGCCAGCGCCTTCGCCGCCTCATCAGCGCGTGCCGCCGCTTCCAAAGGCGGCACGTTCAGGTCCG
>OGEN01001962.1_pt1 | contig 11329 bp, 8 predicted proteins | sample 1570671 | NCBI WGS metagenome assembly OGEN01 (sample SAMEA2582128, study PRJEB24529) | metagenome | biome: Human gut stool | place: China | collected 2011
CTATTACTGCCGGATTTGATGAAACAGTCTCAAGTTGTCAGACTACTCCTGGGACCTGGCAAGGGCTTCCCCCGCAGATGATGTCTACCGGGAGCAGCAGCCTGCCGTTCAACTTTGTGATGTCGCCCTTATGGGCCATGCCTGGGAAGCGCCGCCCCGTGACTTTCATGGGGAACGGCTCGATCTCGCTGGCCCAGAGAGTTTTGATCCCATACCGCTCCGCCGCGAGGGGGAAGCCTCCGATGCCATCAAACAGGCTCCCCATGGTCAGGTTCATCCCATGGACATCCCCATCCCCTCCGTAGGCGAGAGCTCCATGGACTGGATCTCCTCCGTGCTGACGCTCCGCACAGGGATGCCGAGACGCTCCGCCATCTCCTTTTCTCCCGCCATGCCGGGGCTGATCCGGTCCCCACACAGCCACAGCTCGTCACAAAGCCTTAGCATCCGGTTTCCCAGATCAATGCCCAGCTGCCGTTCCTCCGGGTCGCTGTCATCCAACATCTGGGTGTAGAGCAAGTGCGGACAAAATGGGGTCATCTCCTCCGAGATGGCATACCGGCATGCCTGCCGGGCGAACTGGAGGTTTCGCTTCACATCTCCGGACAGAGGGGAAGCGATGTAGACCACCTTGGCCTGGGTGTCTGTCTCCCTCTGGGGCTGATGCCGATATGAGGGATCATTGACTACCAGACCATTCACGCCTACTTCAACAGACTGCTCCATTTCCTCAGCCCACTTCAGGTACGCCGGGTCAGCTCCTCGCCGGTATGTTTCCGGCAGCCATTTTGCCGGGATGCTGAACGGCCTGGAGGAGTACTCTGTCTCCCGCCGAATGGTATAGGCAAGGGCCTCGTGGATTGCCGGGAGCAGGGGCCACATGGATTGCGGATCGTCATCCCGAAAGTTGACCTCAAACATGACCACATCCTCGTACCGCTCCCAGCTCCCGCTGTCATCCTCGTTCCACACATAGTCGGCGGAGGTGATGGTCACGCCTTCGTCATTGCAGTTGATCCAGATGGTCTTATCCAGATCAGGGAGGCGTACAGCCAGTGTCCCTACCATGCAGCCCCCTCCAGTGTTGCCGTAGATGCGGTCTGTGACTTCATACCGCATGATCTCAGGGTCTGCCTGTAGGGAAATTGTTTTGAGCAGCTCCGCCTGTATGCTCCGCTCCGCATCATACCCGCCCGGATACTCCACACACCGGTACTCCGCGGCGGGGTGGCGGTTGAGCCGCAGCGCCTCCATATCCCGGATCTTCAGTTCCGCGTCCCCACGCTCGGTAAAGAACAGGCGGCGGCTGTTCTCAGATAAAAAGCCGGACAGCCCCGCCATGGGACTCTCCGGCCTTGCATCCACCCAGATCGCGTAGATTTTAGGCGGATGGAATTCGTTTCCTTCTGTCATATTCATCTCCTATTTCGGCGCCACCGCGGCCGCGATGGTCCGGGTGGTGTTGACGGCGGCCTGCGCTGTGTAGACCGCGCTCATGATGTTGGCTCTCGTTGTGGTATCCAGGCCAAAGGTGCCGGCGATCCTGGGCACCTCCCCCGCGGAGAGCATGAGCCCCAGTCCCAGCAGGGCGTGGTCCTTGAACACCATAAGGCCCGCCACCAGAATGGTGGATTGCAGAAAGGCGGTCAGGCACAGGCCGATGACCTGCTTCATCCACTGTACAAAGCCATCCACATATCCTCTGGGAATGCTGAACATATACAGCGATCCAACGGCGATCTGGATGAGCAGGATGCCACCCCGCTTCAGGTTTGCGAAAAAGACCTTGATCACCGCGTAGGCCATAAGGATGATGCAGAACAGGAGCATGATGGGGCTGGTAATGACGCCAAAGCCAAAATCCAGCGTCACCTGCGTCATATCCGCGATGCTTTCCACACTGCTGAGGTCTGTGATGATCTGCTGCCCCACATCCCCGATACTGGTCCCGTAGCCGGTGAGCCCGGCGCTGAGCCGGCCCTGCAGCGATACGGACAGGGCGTAGAGCCGCACGGGAAGGATGGTGAACAGGCTGACGGCCAGGAAGCCCTTGATGGCGCCCAGCGCCGTGTGCTGGAGATTGGCCCGGCCCGTGGTGTACTCAATGCCGAACTCAAAGGCGCACACCACCAGGCTCACACCATACAGCGCCCAGCCAAGCTGAGAAAAAAACAGGACAATGGCCTGTACCCACTCCAGTTCAAAGATCTCCACCCCCATGTTGCCCATGGCGGAGAAGAAGTTCCCAAGGAAGCCCACGATCTGTCCGTAGAACCAGTCGATCAGGTTGTCCATGACTGTGGAGGCCACAAAGTCCCAGATAAACAAAGAAAAATCACCCCTCTTGCGAAAGGGGCGTACCGCCTGCGGCGGAATAAAAATGAGGGCCGTACAGACGGTACGGCCCTCATATAGTCGTTGCGACAGAAAGAAAGCGGGCACTGCTTCAGTGCCCGCGTGTCTTTATGCCAAAATTCAATTCCATATTAGCATACTCTCTGGTGCGGGGTATGAAGGAAATAAATTTGGGGTATCACATGGTCTGCTGACACTGAGGAGAGTGGTCTTTGAACACTTCCCCCTCAGCCGCGTAATAGGCGCTGGCTGCATCTCCGCCATCATTCATATGCTTCACAGCCCGAAGCATGCTGTCATGGTTTTGGGGTTCCATGAGGAAGCCCACCAACGCAAGAGCTGGCACATGGTCCAGACTCCCGCCAAGACTCAGGTACTGGGCCGCGCTTCGGATCTCCGTGGGCAGAACCACAGCAAGCGTATTGTAGAGTTGTCTGCTGATGTCGCGCCCATATTGAGCGTCCGCGTCATGAAACGCGCCGCAGAGGCCGCTGACAATTTCAGCAAAGGACTGATCAAAATCCTCGTTGATCTCATAGGCTGCCCGGATCCACTCGCTGAATGTCCCGTCCTGGCCCCCCAATCCCTGCTCCAGCGCGTAAAATTGGCGGATCCCCTGGGACAGATCTGAGCTGAACTTCCGTTTGTTTTCTCTGGTATCCCACTTTCCGCTTTGAAATTCCTCCAAAGCCGCATGGGACTCCTCCATCGCCTCCAGCGTTGGATCACACCCATTCTCTACCGCGTGATCGCTGATCCGCTCCAGCGGCCAGCCCTCCTTCAGAAGCTCAGCGGCGCCGCGAAGCTCAAAATAATTGAAGACAAACTTTTCTCCGTAATTGAACAGGGCCGCGGCGGTTTCCACGCTTTGATGCCGCTTGATGAGGGCGAGCTCCACATAGGAGCGGTCAAAAATCTCGGATTCTGTTTCCGTCCCGTCCCGGTCCAGATTTTCAGCGTATTCCAGCCAGTTTTTCATGGCCTGGTCAGAGACATCCGGAAGCAGGTCTGTTATCCTCCGCTCAAAATCTTCCCTGGTCATAGCGTCAGAGCCCCACAATGCCCCAGATGTAGTTTGGGGCCAGCAGGACGAAAATTAAGCACACGAATAGGATAGCGGGGCCAGTCCATTCAAACTGACCATGCTTCCGATAATCAAAATACGCCATTGCTAATTTGACAAAAAAAGCGATGGCCAGCACCATGCCCAGCGCCGGAAACACGACGCTGTCCACCACCGTTTTGATCTGCTCTGAGGCGTCTCCCCAGGTCTGTTCCACCGCATCCGCCACATCATCCGCGGCGGCCAGCGCGGGCATACAAAAAAGCCCTGCCAGCAGGAAAACCGCCAGCAAGACGCAGACCCATTTTTTCAGTTTCACAGGCTCTCCTCCTTTAAAATCACGTCTATAAAATCGATGCGGAAATCGCTTGATTTTCTGCTCCACCTCCTCAGAAACACAGCCGCCCCAAAAGCCTTGGAGCGGGGCAGTCGTGAGTTGACCACGCCCTCGATGTATTGCATAGTACAAGTTTAATCCATCGGATACTCTGCTTGCGTTGGAGGAAACAGTATGAACGAAGAGAAACTACGCTGTACACCCGGAAGCATCCCGCCTCTGACGGCGGGTTCAACGGTCAGGCTCAGGCCATGGTAAAGGCCGCCGCGGAGGCGGGATACGAGGCCGCTCCCCGCGGCTCCATTGTGAAGGCGATATGCGGAAGCAATTCGAAGCCCTCACTGGCGTGAAGCTGGACGATGACGTTTCTTGGGAGATTGTCGTCGTTCAGAAGGACCGATCTCTCTCCGAGTGGGGGGCACGGCCCAATAAGGCCGCGCCCCTGCTTTATTTGTCTTCCGCGGTAAGCCTCAGTAGCCGGTGCGGGGCAGGGGATTGGATGGCTTGTAGACCTTGGTCACCCACCGGCTGGTGGCCATGATCCACTGGCCGTCATAGACGCCGCCCGTATCCGCCTGGTTGGTGAACTGGGACCCGCCAGTGGCCCAGGAGACCACATTGCAGTACACCCGCGGGGCTTCCACCTGTCGGAAGTTGGCTGGGACGACGCCGAAGGACACCATGAACTGTGTCACATACTCATTGGAGGCCAGCCCCAGCGCGGCGGGAGATGCGTCCAGCACATAGAGCTGCTGGGTGCTCAGGTTATCCGCCAGGACGCGCCAGGTATCCCCGCTGAGGTTGGTCTTGTAGACCACCTTGTAATTACCCGGCACATTGTAGGTCCCGGTGACCAGCTTATCCAGCCGCACCGCCTGAGTGGGGAGCGTGTCCCTCCAATAAAACGAGGTGAGGCTGGTGGTGGAGTTGTTGGCGATGCCGCTGAGGTCATAGCGGATCTGCTGGCCCGGCATGACCTCCACATACCCTGTCTTCTTGATGCTGACGTTGGTATAGAGGCTCTTATTGGTCATAGCTGCCTTGACGATCTGGCCCTCATGCTCAATCTCCACCTCAATGGGCGTTTTGTCCAGGCCGTAGAAGTCCGCCGCCCTGGATTCAATGATTTTATAGCGGGCCAGAGGCAGAGGCTTGCTCACGGCCACACCATTTTTATTAGTCCGGATGGTATCCACCAGACGGCCCGTCCGGGCGTTGTAAATCTCAAACTCTGTGTTAGGGATAGGGGTCCCAGCGGGCCATCCGTTCATAGAGTTATAGTCGGCGCTGGTCTTGGTGATCTGGATCTGGCCCGTGATGGGGGTATTCTCCCACTCAACCTCGGTGACTTTTCCGGCTTGCACATAAACAGTCTTGAGTTGGTCGTCCACAATATAGCCCTCGTTCTCCAGCTCACGCAGATAGAATCGGCCAGAACTGGACAAATCATCAATATAGACATATCCCCGGTCATCCGAGGTGTATTGACAAATAGGCTTCCGATTGCTATCATAAAGCAAGAAAACGACACCAGGGATTCCCTCACCGTCCGGGTCCACCTTGTGGATGAGAATACCACTGATGGGCTGGTTGGTTACCGTCTTGCGGGTGACCTGTCCATTCTCCACAGTAAAATAGATGGGGGCGGAGTCCAGCCGGAACGAACTGGGGCAGTCCGTTTCCACCGCGTAGTAATTGCCGGCCTCCATAGGGAGATAGACCTTACCGTCACGTCCGGTGGTGACGGTATCCACCAGAGCGTCATCGCTGGTCTTACGGATCTCGAATGTAGTGTTGGGAATCCTTTCCGTTTTATCTGCTGCGTTGACCTTGGTGATCTCGACACCGCCCTCCGGTTTGTTATAAAAATACAGCGTCTGGGCCTCATCATCCTCGGTGATCTCAATGGTCTGCGGCGTGGGGTCCAAAACATAGCCGGATACCGTGGAGACCTCTTTTGCCGTAATGGTCATGCCGGCGGTGAGACCGGTGATGACCACACAGCCCTTGCTGTCGCTCACATAGCGGCCATTGTCCGGGCCTACATAGGCCCCGGTGGAGTCTGTCACCAGAAATTCCACTCCGGCCAGCGGTTGATCGTTTTTATCGCCGTCGTAGATGTACTTTTGGAGGATCAGCGTTTTCTCAGGATCATTATAAAACCAGAGGTGCTGCGTGTCGTCCGGGTTGACCACCACGGTCTGGCTTTGGGTTTCCGGATCAATGGTATAGCCGGGCACACTCTGTACCTCTGTTGCCACGACGGTGCCCGTGACTCCAGAGAGAATGATCTGCCCCTCGGAATTGCTCCAGTACAGGCCGTTGGAGGACAGCTTACCATTCTCATCCGGCAGGAACGAACCGTCTGCATAAGTGATCTTGAATTGCGCCCCCTTCAGCGGCGTTTTTTTGTCGGCTCCCGACAGCTTGTGGATGATCAAATTGCCCAGCGGCTGATTGCGGAACTGGAGGGTCACGGTCTGACCGGCCTTGATCTCTGCTGTCTGCGGGGTATCATCCAGCAAATAGCCTGGTTTGGCCCTGGTTTCACGCACCACCAGCACCGTGCCGGGGTCCTGATTCTCCACCAGGAAAGACCCGCTGCTGTCCGTCACGAATTTGCCGTTGGCATCGCCTACCAGCGTCCCATCGCTGGTGGTGACCAGAAATTCCACATCGGAAAGCGGTTCTTTTTTCTCGTCATCCGAGATCTTGGTGACCAGCAGAGCGCCCTTGGGGGAGTTGCCGAAGTGGACCTCCACGACCTCCTGGTCCTTGCCGGAGAGGTAGACTGTCTGAGGCGGTGTGTCGATGACGTGAGTGCCGTCGCTGGCGAGCTCCTCAATGATATAAGTGCCAGCTTCACAGCCGGTGACGGTAAAGGAGCCATTCTCCGAGGTCTGGTAGACGCCGATCACCGTGCCGCCGCTGCCGCTGGCGTTGCCGCTCAGATACCGGACTTGGAACCAGCAGTCAGATAAAGCGGCCCCTGTTTTGGAATCATACTTCCACACACAGATGGCTGAGAGAGGTTGGTTTTGGAAGCGGAAGGTATGGCTTCCCCCAGCCGGAATGAATACCTCCTGCGTGTCCTCGTCCGGCAGGGCGAATCCAGGGGCAGGCTCCAGCTCTTTTACCCGGTACCAGCCGTCCCGGAGGGAGATGTCCGGCTCGGAGAGAACGATACGGCCCTCGGAGTCCGTATAGTACACGCCCAGGTCGTTATACTCTCCGGTGGCGGTATTGTTGGAGGCGTACCAGACCTGCATCTTGACATTTTCGATGGGATCATGAGTGATCTCGTTTTCCTTGATGATCTCAATAAAAGGCTGCTTGTGGTTCTCAAAGCTGATCGTCTTTTCATCGCCGGCGTTCAGGCTGATGGTCTGGACCCGTTCCGATTCCGTTTCTGAGATATAATATGGGGAGGGAACGGATTTTTCTGTGATCTCATAGCTGCCGGGGTCTACCCGCTTGGAGACGGTTCCGTCCTCCCCGGTGGTCCACTCGTCCTTGTAGTCGCTGTCGATCCCCTCCACCAGGAAGACGGTTCCGGGGATCTTGATCGTGGGGTCATCCGCGTCTGACTTTGCGATGGTGAGCAGGGGCTGCTTCCGATTGACAAAAACCAGCTCTTTCTCATCACCGGGGCCAAGCCAGATGGTCTGAGTGGGCTCATCCCCGATCACATAAGGCGCAGGAACGGATTTTTCTGTCACTTCGAAACTGTCCACAGGGAGGGCCGTCAGGACCGCTTTTCCGTCCTCGCCGGTGGTCACATCGGTGTGAAAGCCGGAGTGGATACCCTTGACCTCAAAGACGGTGCCGGGGATGACGGTATTCTCGTCGCTGCCGTCCCGTTTCCAGATGGTCAGATTGGGTAGGCGCTGGTCCTTGGCGGTCACCTTGACGGTCCCACCCCCATCCACCGTAGCTTGATCCACATGGACAATGACCGGCTCCAGCAGGGTGGCCATGGGCGCCGGTACGGACTTCTCAATGAATGCGTACATGCCCTCGGTGACGTTGGGGACCACGATGCGGCCTGAGCTGTCGGTTTTCTCTGTGGCGATGATCTGGCCGTCCTTTACCACATGGAAGACCGCGTCAGGGAGGGGATCATCAGAATCGTCCAGCTTCAGCAGTTCGATTTTGACGCGGGCGTCATTTTCAAAAACTAAACTGACATCATGCTTGCCATCCCAAACAAATTCCTGTTTGACCTTGTCCGGGTCCGGGCTGAGGGAGTAGCCAGAGGGCGGAGTCACCTCCGTTGCGGTATAGCTGCCAATGGGCATGGTGTCCCAGGGCACGTCGGTCAGGTAGCCGCCTATGCCGGTCGTATATGTGCCCGTAAAACTGTTATCCACACCGTCAATGCGGATAACAGCGCCGGCAAGGCCCTTGGTGGGATCGTCCGCATCCACCTTGCGGATGGTCCCTTCGCTGGTGACCTCGGGCGTGTCCGTGAATGTGACGGTCACAGCCCTGCTGCTACCGTTGGGCAGGGCCACATACTGGGGTCCAGCGTTGTCGATCTGGTATCCTTCCGGTGCCTCCAGTTCCACGATGGAATATGTCGAGGCGTCCAAGCCTTTGATCGTATAGGTCCCGTCGCTCCCGGTCACGATCTCCTGCTCATAGGTCCCGTTTTCTGAGCGCACCATGAACCGTGCCCCAGGGAGCCCCTTGTTGGGATTGGTGGCGTCCACCTTCTTCACGGTCAGGTCGTACTTCTCACGGGTGACGTCCAGGTTCCCAATCATAATGGCCTGCACGTCCTTGGCCTGATGGGAGCTGGTGCTGGAGCCGGTGTATTGGTATTCGTAGACGGTACACTCGCCCCACACGCCCTGCTTGCCCAAATCCAGGATATATTGGGTGCGGTCACGGAAGGACATCCCGTCCAGCAGGTCATCAATACTGGAGTAGCTGGTATGCTCCAGATTGTTGTAGACGCACAGCAGCTCCTCGGCACAGGCGGTGGCTGGATCCGCCAGCAGGCCGGCCTTATAGCGCCAGATGATGGCCTGCACCCAGGCGTTCATGGTCCAGGAATAATCGCTGCCCCACACCTCATCTACGCCCAGGGCGTGAGCCTGGTCGGTGAACACGCCGGTGGTATGGGCGTAGTAGTAGGCCATCATGGTCTGTACGGTAGGGTCAGTGATGGGCTTGGGATTGCCCCAGGTCTGCCCCTCCAGGGACCAGCCCATGCCTTTCCCGTGCTCGGCGCAGAAGCCGATGGTGCTTTTCTGGTTGTAATCGAAGGTCATCTGATGGAGCCAGCAGGTCCCCAGGCTGGGAGATTCATAGTGGACGCCATTGTGGGTGCAGTCCTCCAGCTTAATAGAGCTGGGGGCGTCCGCCGCCAACGCCGCGGTGGGCAGCAGGCCCAGCATACACACCAGCACGAGCAGCAGGGCCGTCATACGGGTGAGAAAACGGTTTTTCTTCATCAGTGAAAAACTCCTTTCCGTTTTTGGGCATAAGAAAAGGCCCTCCAGCCTGGGGCTGAAAGACCTCTCCGTGTCCGTGTTCAGTTCTCAATTATTCGTAGGGATTGTGGGTGTTTGGGCGACCCACGAACAGGTAGCAATAGGTCACGCTGCCGCTCTCTGTCACGCCCACGCCGATGCTGTCACAGTCCGGCTTAATCATAGTTTCAAAATGGCCGGAGGAGTTGAGCCAGTTGTCCAGGGCGTGTTGAGCGGTGTCCTCCGTGGAAACGCCGGTAAACACAGTCAGATTTACGCCGAAGCCATAGGGATAGCCGCAGGCCAGGGCCACCTCGCATTCCTCCTTGGTGTGGTGCCAGGTGTACTTCTTATCGGAAATGGTTTGGGCGGCGCTCATCAGGGCCTCACCGTTCCCCCGGCGCACCTCATTGACCAGCCGTACCAGCTCCAGCCGCACATCCGACGCCTCTCCTTGGTCGGGGCTACTCTCGACGGTGGGAGCCTGCGGAGCATGGGAGCCAACGGTCAGCGTCAGGGTGGCGGTTTCCCCGGTCTGGTTGGAGACGGTGATCTCCGCGCTCCCCTCCGCTTTGGCAACGGCTGTCCAGAAGTTCATCACCTGTTCCACCTCCACCGTGTCCGGGTCGCTGGAAGTCACGGTGTACGCCGGCCCGCCGGGACCAATCACCAAGCCGCTACGCTCTCCCACCTCCAGCGTGGTGCCCTTGTAGCTGCCTACCCGGATGGGCTGATCCTCCGCCGCCCGCGCGGGGAGAGCCAGGGCAGCGGTCAGGGCTGTGCAGGCAAGGACTGCGGTAAAGCGTTTCAGACTGTTTTTCATCATGGAATGACCTCCTCGTGATAGATTGGGATGCCGCTGTCCCAACTGTACCATAAGATGGCAAAAACTGTCTAAGGTGCAATTTTCTTTTCAGCGGGTGGTTATGACACCTCCACGGCTCGGACCGCCCAACGGTAGGCGCTCTGGTTGCGGACACAGGTAAAGAGGGTGATACAGTTCTCCGCAGTGGGAGACAGCAGGGAGTTGTCCAGTTCGCTGATTTTGTTCACACTGGTCACGGCGTAGGTGCGCTTGCCCAGCTTGGTGGTCAGGGTGATCTTATCTCCTACATCCAGCGTATGGATCTCCCCAAAATGGTCGTTCACGCCCCTGTTATGGGCGGCCAAACAGACGTTTCCGGCCCAAACGCTGGTGTCCTCAAAATGGCCCGCACCCTTTCTCAGCACGGCGCTTCCCGTCCCCTCATAGACCTTCACATTGACATCAATGCTGGGGATTTTTAAGGTGGCGAGGTAGCCGCCCTGATAGTAGAGGTCTGATGTGACCTCCGTGAAGCCGATGGTGGGGAGGACGCTGGATGTGCCGCCGCTGGGGAAGCCGGAATAATCAGGCGGAGCGACGGTGGTGCCGGCGCTGCCATTGATAACGGCACCATCGCCCAGCATATAGCCGGGGGCCAAATTGGGGGTCAGCGGAGTGCCGGTATTCAGGGTGTAGGCGGTGGGGCTGCCAAAGGCGGGCGGGACCAGAGCCGCGTTTTTGCTCACATCCACATTGGAAAGCTCACCACGGTCCGCCGTGGCAACAGGCTCCACCGAAGTAGGCTTGCCATACTCCGGGTCGCCGGGGGCGGCGATGTCATACTCTAACGCGCTGGCGGGAACAGCCAGGGCCGCAGTTAGGCACAGCAGAGACAAAAGCATGGTCAGTTTCTTCATATCGTATTACCTCCGTCGCTTGATGAAGTAGAACGCCCCGCCTCCAAGCAGCACCGACGCGACAACGGCCACAACCGGCAGGATGCTGTTCTTCTCTCCGGTCTGGACCTCCTGCCCGGTGGAGTCAGTCTGGTCGGCGGGGGTGTTGGGGTCGGAAATATCTTCAGGGGTTGAGTCTAATGCTGTGCCCTCGAAGATCGCCACATAGCGGATTTTGTTCAGGTTGATACGGCTCACGGTGCCCGCGTAGTCGGCGGTGACGGTATAGCCCTTCACATAGGAGCTGGTGGCGGAGCCGGAGTAGGAGGCCATAGCAGTAAAGTGACCGTCTCCCTCGGTCTGCCAGTTAACGGTCTGGAGGGTCATGGAATTTCC
>OGEN01001968.1_pt1 | contig 11274 bp, 7 predicted proteins | sample 1570671 | NCBI WGS metagenome assembly OGEN01 (sample SAMEA2582128, study PRJEB24529) | metagenome | biome: Human gut stool | place: China | collected 2011
TGAACACCCCGAACCCGACCAAGGACGGCGACCAGGACGTGCACGAGCTGTTCCTCGGCAACTACTTCGCACAGACCAAGGCTCTCGCCTTCGGCAAGACCGCTGACGAAGTGCGTGCAGAGGGCACTCCGGAAGAGATCGTTCCGGCCCGCGTGTTCACCGGCAACCGCCCGACCACCTCCATCTTCGGCGTGGCACTGACCCCGTTCGCACTCGGCGAGCTTATCGCCCTGTACGAGCACATCACCTTCGTTGAAGGCACCGTGTGGGGTCTGGACTCCTACGATCAGTGGGGCGTCGAACTGGGTAAGCAGCTCGCCAAGCAGATCACCCCGGCCATCTCCCAGGATGACGAAGCACTGGCCGCTCAGGACGCTTCCACTCAGTCCCTGATCCAGTTCTACCGCGCAAATCGCAAGTTCTGATTTCTCTAAGGATTAAATAGCCTTCGAAAGGGCTCTGCACGGGATGCAGAGCCCTTTTTGCTATCCCTGGCCATCTTCAAAAGGTCTGGCGGGTGAGGTATTTTTGAATATTGCTGTGCCGGGATTCAGGACGCCGCATAATCCTGATTCCCTTCGGGTCCAGCCGAGAACAATCGCAAGATTGAACGGAATGTTGCACAAACGCAAGTTACCGTGATTTTCGGCGGATTGGCAATCCTTCGCAGGCAGACCTGCGGAGAACATACGAGGCAGAACGAAATTGAAAAATCGTGAAGCCCTTACCTGTGCGCTGATATGCGGCGGCGACTCGAGGAAACACAATGGTTAACGCTATTGAGGCATTTGACGCCAAGCACATGAAGCCGGCCGAGGAAATCCCGGCATTCCGTCCGGGTGACACCGTTGAAGTCAACGTGAAGATCCAGGAAGGCAACAACTCCCGTATCCAGGCCTTCACCGGCGTTGTGATCGCTCGTCAGGGCGGCGGCGTCCGTGAGACCTTCGTTGTTCGTAAGATCAGCTTCGGCACCGGTGTGGAGCGTCGCTTCCCGCTGCACTCCCCGGTCATCGACTCCATCAAGGTGGTCCGCAAGGGCCGTGTGCGTCGCGCCAAGCTGTACTACCTGCGCAACCTGCGCGGTAAGGCCGCTCGTATCGTTGAGCGCCGCGACAACTCCGAGAAGTGAGTTTCAAACGCAAATAAAGCGTGAAATTGGCCCTCAGCCTCACGGCAGGAGGGCCTTTTTCTATTCTAGACCGCTATGATAGGGGTCAGTGTGCAAACCGGACGATAAAGGAATCATGTATGAGGCATGCCAAAGAAGAAAACAATAGCGGCGACAGCTTTGGCTTGCGCGACACCTTGGTCTGGTGCGGAATTCCTATTATTATCGTGCTGCTGATACGCATTTTCCTGCTCGGATTCTACGTGATTCCCTCCGGATCCATGATGAACACCATCGAACCAGGTGACCGCGTGATCACCTCGAAACTCACCCCGAAAGTCTTCGATCTGAAACGCGGCGACGTGGTGGTGTTCAAGGATCCCGACCACTGGCTGCGGCAGGAAGACAGCAGCAAACTCGGCGGTGACTACCTCATCAAACGGCTCATCGGATTGCCAGGAGACACCGTGGCATGCGAAGGGCCAGGTAAGCCGATCACCATCAATGGTGTGGCGATTGACGAAAGCGCATACATTCGCCCCGACGTGGATCCCAGCTCATTCGCGTTCAACGTGACCGTGACCGAAGGACACGTGTTCGTTATGGGCGACAATCGCGCCAATTCCGCCGATTCACGCTATCATCAGGGTGATTCCTCACATGGACTTGTGCCTATTTCCGACGTAGTGGGTGTCGGACTCGCGAAATATTGGCCGTTGAACCGCATCGGCGGGCTCGATGCGCACCATGAAGTGTTTGCCGACGTTCCGGAAGGAGGCTCGGCGGCCTGATGGCGGTTTCCGTAATTCCCACATTGGATTTGGAACGTGCTATTGCCGAACAAGGCTACGATGTGATCGTCGGCTTTGACGAAGTGGGGCGTGGATCTCTCGCAGGGCCGGTAATGGTTGGTGCGGCTGCGATTTGGGCGCGTGACTTAGACGGGCCGGCTGGAGCTTCGCAAGGAGGCTCGCAAGAATCTTCGCATCTGGAAGTGCCGAAAGGCGTGGCCGACTCCAAAATGCTGACCGAACACAAGCGCGAAGCCATCTTCGACGAACTCAAATCCTGGTGCGCATCTTGGGCGGTTGGCGCCGCCAGCAACAAGGAGATTGACGAGTGGGGCATTTCCCATGCACTCGGCGTAGCCGCGTTACGTGCGTTGGCACAGGCGGAGGCGAAGCTCGGCATTGACGGCAACGGCATGCTCTCCGGCAAACCGGTGAAGGTCGGCGCGATCCTCGACGGACCGAACGATTACATCACCAAGACGCTGAACACCTTCGACGCGCCCGAAGTGCCGGTGCCGGCGAACGTTACCACCAAAGTGAAAGGCGACCGGTATTGCGCCGCCGTGGCCGCCGCCGCGGTCATCGCCAAAGTCACCCGGGATCGGCTCATGGTCGAACTGGGAGCGCAACCCCAATATGAACCATATGAATGGGCCCACAACAAGGGTTACGGTTCGGCCGCACACCGTGACGCCATCGCTGAATTCGGGCCCAGCGACCTGCACCGCCTGTCCTGGCACCTCGTCTGACATACGGCATCTCATCCGCAGTCCGCGATTACGCTAATCCTTGCGGATGATGCATGCCGGAAGGAAACCTGTAAGTTCATCCCGCCGTCTGATGGCCGGGGCCAATCCGTTTCCGTACCGTAGGAAACATGGAACACATACTTCAGGCGACCGATCTGGTCATGGATTATTCGACCCAACAGGCGACACCAAACGCCACACACATGCTGGCGCTCAATCACGTGGATTTCGGCATCCAGGCAGGCGAAAGCATCGCGGTCATGGGACCGTCCGGTTCCGGCAAATCGACGTTACTGCACGCACTCGCCGGCATCATCACCCCGACAGCCGGCAATGTGATGTTTCGCGGTGCCAACCTAGCGCGGTTGAGCGACGCTGACCGCACCAAACTGCGCCGCAGCGCCTTCGGCTTCGTCTTCCAATCCGGACAATTGCTGCCGGAACTGCCGGCCATCGAAAACATCGCGTTGCCGATGATGCTGGGCGGCGCAAGCTACCAGCAGGCCACCGACATGGCCATGCTATGGCTGGAACGATTGGGATTGCGCCAGCTCGCGCAACAACGTCCCGGCGAAATGAGCGGCGGCCAGATGCAGCGCATCGCCATCGCACGTGCGCTCGCCGCGCAGCCGGCAGTCATCTTCGCCGATGAACCGACCGGCGCGCTCGACCAGACCACCGGCCACGAAATCATGAGCATTCTCATGCGGACCGCACGACAGACCGGCGCGGCCGTGGTCGTGGTGACGCACGATTCGAACGTGGCCGCATTTTGCGATGCCACCGTTACCATGCGTGATGGCAGGTTGAGCTCGCCGCAGCAATCCCAACCTACCGCCGGAGGCGCACGATGAACATGTTCCGATTATGGCGATTGTTCCACCGCTCCGGCACCCGCGGCACATCCGGCCGCACCTCTGCGCTGGCCATCGTTGCCTTCGCATCCGCCACCGCCGTCTTCCTAACCGTGCTCGGAGGCCTGCATGGCTTCATCTGGCGGGCCTCCGCCGACCACACGTTCGGTTGCATGATCGATTCCAACAGGTGCGCGCCCGGTACATACGAAACATGGTCCAAAGCCCTGGCGCACGCCGACAAGCTCGTCGCCACGGTCGGCGACGGCCATTGGACGGCCGACCAGGCCACAGCCGTCATGAACACCTATTCCGACGGCTATGTGATGCTCGCCGCATTCGCCAGTCTGCTACTCATCGTGCCGTTCGTGGCGCTCGCCGGCTCGGCGGCCCGTCTCGCGGCCTCCCGCAGGGACGCACGTCTCGCCGCACTGCGACTTGCGGGCGCCACCACCGCGCAGGTCACGAAACTCACCGCGCTCGATGCGGGTGGCCAGGCTCTGCTTGGCGCGCTGGTCGGCATGGCCGGCTACTTCGCGCTGATACCAGCGATCATGCTGCTCGACTTCCAAAACCAGCATTTCACCTTCGAACAGTTGTGGGTGGGACTGCCTGCCCTGGCGGCTGTGACCGTCGGAGTCACGCTGCTTGCCTTGGTCTCCGCGCTGGCCGCCCTACGCCGCGTGGCCTTCACCCCGCTTGGCGTGACGCAACGTACCGGACAACCCATGCCGTCCGCATGGCGCGCACTGATTTTCCTTGCCGTGTTGGCCGTAGGCTACCTGCTGCTCAACAGCATCTCCGCATTCGCGCACTTGGGTCAGATGGTGGTCTATGCCATCATCTTCGGCGTCTTCTTCCTCGGCTTCGCCATGGTGAACGTCGTCGGTACCTGGGTGGTGGCGATGCGCGCCAGATCGCGTGCGAAACACCCGAAGGACGCGGCCACTATGATTGCCATGCGCCGTATCCTCGACAATCCCAAGCGTGCTTGGCGCAACGTGTCCGGCGTGGCGCTCGCTGTGTTCATCGCGGGGATGACGTCGGTGTGCGGATTGCTCGCCACCGGAATCGGAGGCAACCACGACCCGTTCGACCCATCTGTGCTGTACATGCGCGATATAGCGATGGGTGGTTTCCTGACGCTCGCCTTTGCCGCGGTGCTCGCCGCTGTCAGTTCCGGCGTGATGCAGACGAGCAACGTCTACGACCAGGCCGACGAGTACCGCATGCTTGCGTTGGAAGGCACGGATGAGGCGACGCTCGACAAGGCACGCATGATGGAAGTGATCACCCCGCTCAACACGGTGATGGCCGTTTCATTAGGGTGCTCGGTGTTGTTGCTGTTTCCGATTCTGGCAACGTCGTTGCTCAATCCGGCTTCGTTGCTTACGTTGGCCGCGGGAATCGGCTTGTGTTATGCGCTGATGGTGCTCGGAGGGTGTGCCGCGAATCATGCGGCGCACGGGCTCGGTCATGCCGGCTACCGTACGGACGATTGATGGTCTCGCCGCGGCGGTCGTGGATACCGCGGCGAGGACTGGCGAGGTCAGCCGAGCAGCACCGCGATGATTGCGATGAAGATCGGTGAGGTCAGTGTCGAGAAGAGAATGCCGTCGCGTGCGAACGAGAGACCCACGTTGTACCGCGCCGCGTAGTTGTAGACGTTCTGCCCGGTCGGCAGGGCGGCGAGCACCACGCACGCGTACAATGTGGCGCCGCGGAAGCCCATCACGAAATACGACAGCAGGAACGCGATAATTGGCATCACGATGTTCTTCAATACCGCCACCGTGAACACCGCGGGAATATTCGACTTGTCCTGCAGCGGCTTCGTGCCGTGCAACGACATGCCGAATGCCATCAAAATCATTGGCACTGCGGAATCGCCGATCATGTCGATCGGATCGTAAATACAGTCCGGCACCACGAAATGACCGGTTTTTGCGGAAATCGCGGATACGGCGATGCCCAGCAGCGAACCGATAAGCAGCGGCTGATGCAGCGGCTGCTTCAGAATCTCCCTCGTGGAGACCTTGCCTTTGGTGGTCACATCGAGCACGGTCAGGCCGATCGGTGTGACCACCGCCTGTTGCATGACCAGAATCGGCGCGACCAAAGCGGGATTGCCCAGAATGTACGTGGCGATCGGCAGACCGATGTTGTTGGAGTTCAGATACAGCGAATTCAACGCGCCGATGGTGGCATCCGCCGCCTTCAGATGGAAGAACAGCCTATTGAGGATCAGAAACACCAATCCGACCAGCACGGCCGAGAAGAACGCCACAACAATGGAGGAGTGGAATATCTCGAAGATTCTCTCCTTGGACAGGATGGCAAACATCAGGCACGGGCTCGATACGAAAAAGCTGAACCTGTTGAGCACCATCTGCGCGGTAGGTCCGCCTATGCGCATGCGCGCGGCCACGTAACCGGTGCCGATGACGATGCCAATGACGCAGAAGCCTTCCAATGCGCTTAACAGACCAGGCATGACACTCTTCCTTTCGCTCTCGGCCGTTGGTTTGGCCGCTATCCAGTGTTGCACCATGCATATGGATAACATCCGATCCGTCTCAAAAGCGTTGTCGAACGGCGATGTCGGTTCCGGTGGTGCTGGATAATGGGCGGTATGAACGAACTTGAGATTGGATTTTCCGCTTCCGCCACCAGGCAGGAGCAGCTGAACGAGCTGATGACCCAGATCATGGGAACCTATTCCGTGAGCGACGACGAAGGGCCGTTGACCGACGCGGTCGAAGCGTTTTTGAATAAACAGCAGCATCTGACAGTGCGCAGGCATGGCGATACGCTGGTCGCATCCACGAATTTTGGGCGTGAGCGTCGCGTGATCCTCGCCGGGCATCTCGACACGGTGCCGGTGATCGACAATTTCCCGCCGCGTTGGCTGGAACCGGGCGATCCGCTGATTCGCGAGGATGTTGCCGCCGGCCATGGGCGGGAGCGCGTGATATGGGGGCGCGGTGCCACCGATATGAAGGGCTCCGACGCGGTGATGATGTATTTGGCGGCCGCGTTGACGGATGCGAAATACGATCTGACATACGTGTTCTACGACCACGAAGAGGTTGCCGCCGAAAAGAACGGCCTACGCAAGGTGGTCGAGGCGCATCCTGATTGGATTTCCGGCGATTTTGCGATTATCGGGGAGCCAACCGATTGCGGTATTGAAGGCGGCTGCAATGGCACGATGCGTTTCGACGTGATCACGCACGGCATTGCGGCGCATTCGGCGCGTGCGTGGATGGGTAGGAACGCCATCCACGCGGCCGCTGAGATTCTGAGCCGGCTGAACGCTTATGAAAATCGTGCGATTGAAGTGGATGGCCTGACGTATCAGGAAGGCCTGAATGCCACGCTGATTTCGGGCGGCAAGGGCACGAATGTGATTCCTGATGAATGCCGCGTGCATGTCAACTACCGTTTTGCCCCCGACAAGTCGTTGGCTGAGGCGAAGGCGCTGATGATTGGCGCGGATGCCGGTGCGGAATTGGGCAATGGCGAGCATGTTGCCACAGGTGGCGTATTCGAAGGCTTCGGCATTGAAATGAAGGACGAGTCGCCTTCCGCACGTCCGGGGTTGACGTCGCCGCTCGCGCAGTCGCTGGTGGAATTGGTGCGCGAGCGCACGGGGCGTGAGCCTCTGGCCAAGCTTGGCTGGACGGATGTGGCGCGATTCTCGATGCTGGGCATTCCCGCGGTGAATCTGGGTGCGGGCAGTCCGTTGCTGGCGCACAAGCATGACGAGCAGCTGCCGGAATCGGATCTGCTGCTGATGGCCAACTTGCTTGAAGACTGGCTGAAGTAGCTGTCTGCTGCCTTTTTCTGCCTCCTGTTTCTGCCTGCTATCGGCTGTTTGTTGTTTTCCGTCTTCTGTCTGCACAAGTCGGATCGGCTGTCTGCACGAGTCGTAATCTGTGTCTGCATTTCTCGCGAATCGTGATTTCTTTCGACTTGTGTAGACGGAGCAACGACTTGTGTAGACGGGGCCTGGGATTTGCGGGCGGGGAAAGCAGGCGGTGAGTTGCAGGATCCGGAAAATTTCCCGTCATGTCACGTTCCGTTGTTTTTTGTGTCATACTTATAGACGGTGGTTCTGCAAATCACCAATGCATCCGATGGCGTTGATCCCCTCGCGTGAAGTTCATGTGTGTCCGCGAGCGCTGGTGTCCGCCGTCGCATGATGAGGACTTTTGACGGAAGTTGCTTCCTACGGGCGCCATGATGCGCGGCCACGGTGAGAGCGTGGTGTGAGAACCGTATGAGGCCTAAGCGTGGGCGGCGCGATTGCAGCGTGTCGTCGAGGAGCCATTGTGCCTAATACCAGTGGGGGCTTCGATCAGGTCGAAGCTTCGGCATCGCCTGAGCATGCCGTGAATGTTGTGAAATTCGAGTCGGTCCAGTCCGATCCTGCCCCGCGTCGCCGTCGTGGCGGTCGTCGCGTGGTGCGTGGCGTGGGAGCTGCCGGTGCGTCCTTGGAGTTGAAGGTCGAGGAGCATGCTTCGGCTCCGCTGTTCGAGGAGCCGAAGTTGCCGGTTGCGCAACCTGCGCATGATACCGGTGATTCCGCTGATTCCGAGGGTATGACCCGTCCGACCCGTCGCCGTCGTCGTCCGGTCCAGTCCGATGATGATGTTCGTGAGATTGCCGACGAACGGCCGACGCGTTCTCGTCGCCGTCGTTCGGTGCAGGTTGAGGATGAGCAGGACGAGGATCGTCCGTCGCGTCGTCGCAGCCGTTTCGCCGATGATGCGGATGAGTACGATGAGATGCCGCGTCGTCGCGCTTCCGTCGATGATTCCCATGATGAGGAGTCGTCTGTGGAGCGTGCCTTGGATGCCGTCGATATGTTGCCGGAAGGCCATGAGGTCCGCCACAATCCGCGTCCGATGATGTCTCTGCTTTTCCAGGAGCCGGTTTTGCCGTCCGTTGCGGATTCCCGAGACAGGGCAGACGACGATCGCGACGATTCCCGTAATGACCGCGGCGAGCGTAATGATCGCAATACGCAGGACCATGACGATGAGCAGGATGAGGATCGTCCGTCACGTCGCCGTCGCCGCCGCAATCGCGACGTTGCCGACGAAGAGCGTTCCGAAGACAATCGCAATGAACGCGATAATCGGGATAATCGCAATGATGATGCGGACAATGACGAGGAAGGCGGATCTCGCAAGTCGCGTCGTTCCCGTCGTTTGAACGCGCAGGAGCGTCGTGCCGCAGCTGAAGTCGAACAGATCGAAGAGGATTTGATCCTCGACGATATTACGTATGCGCCGATTGATGACGAAACCCGCAATCGTCATGATGATGATGACGACGAGCAGCCGACGCGCACCCGTCGTCGCCGTCGCAGCCGCGGCAATCGTGAGGAAGCCGACGAACAGCAGCGGGATAGCGATGAAGGCGAGTCCCGTCGTCGCCGTGAGGACGATGACGAGGATGAAGGCACGGTGACCCGTCGCCGTCGTCGCCGTCGTGGCGGTGCGAAGGCGGATGAGGCGGAAGAGCCGCTCGTGCGTCGTTCCCGCAAGCAGCAGTACATCGACGAGATCACCGACGTCGAAGGTTCCACCCGACTTGAGGCCAAGAAGCAGCGTCGCCGTGACAATCGCCGTGAGCGCAGCCGTCAAAGCCAGCTCATGGAGCAGGACTTCCTGGCTCGCCGCGAGCATGTCGACCGCCTGATGGTGGTGCGCGAACGCGAACGCCACACGCAGATTTCCGTGATCGAAGACAATGTGCTCGTCGAACATTACGTGTCCGACATTCAGGAAGTCGCCACTGTGGGCAACATCTATCTGGGCCGCGTGCAGAACGTGCTGCCGAGCATGGAAGCCGCGTTCGTCGACATTGGTCAGGCGCGTAACGGCGTGCTCTATGCGGGTGAGGTGAACTGGGATTCCGCACGGTTGGAAGGCCAGCCTCGCCGCATCGAACTCGCGTTCAAGTCGGGGGACCCGGTGCTCGTGCAGGTCACCAAGGATCCGATCGGACATAAGGGTGCGCGACTGACCTCGCAGGTCACCCTTGCGGGCCGTTTCCTGGTGCTCGTGCCATCCGGTGGCATGACGGGCGTGAGCCGCAAGCTCAGCGAGCGTGAACGTTCCCGCCTGAAGAACATCGTGTCGAAGGTCGCGCCGAAAGACATGGGCGTGATCATTCGTACCGCAGCGGAAGGCGCCTCCGAAGAGGCGATCACCAAGGATCTTGAAAGCCTGGTGCGCCAGTGGGAACGCATCACCTCCAAGCGAGACGAATTCCTGCACGGCAAGCGTCCGAAGCTGCTGCAAGGCGAGCCGGACGTGGCGATCCGCGTGGTGCGAGACATCTTCAACGACGACTTCTCCAAGATGATCGTTGAAGGTGACCGCGTGTACGGCCGTATCGAGGAATACCTCGACACCATGGCTCCCGACTTGAAAGACAAGCTCGAAAAGTGGGATCCGGCCGAACATGAAGGCAAAGACGTGTTCGACAAGTGGCAGATCGACTCCCAGCTGCGCAAGGGCATGGAACGTCAGGTCTACCTGCCGTCGGGCGGCTCGATCGTGATCGACCGCACCGAAGCCATGACCACCATCGACGTGAATACCGGCCGTTTCATCGGCCGCGGCAAGAGTCTTGAGGAGACGGTGACCCGCTGCAACCTCGAAGCTTCCGAAGAGATCGCACGTCAGCTGCGCCTGCGTGATATCGGCGGCATGGTGATGATCGACTTCGTCGACATGGTCATGCCAGCCAACCGTGATCTGGTGCTGCGCAGACTGGTGGAATGCCTGGCCCGCGACCGTACCAAGCATCAGGTGGCCGAAGTCACCTCGCTTGGCTTGGTGCAGATGACGCGAAAGCGCATCGGACAGGGCTTGGTGGAGGCTTTCTCCGAGGAATGCCCGACCTGCAAGGGCCGTGGATTCATTCTTCATGACGAGCCGACCGTGTCCGCGGATTATGACGATCCGTACGCCCTGAAGGGCGGCGACCCGTTCGTCAAAACCAACAAGCATGGTCACGGCACGGACGTGCAGGTGCCGAAAGGCTCCTCGCCGGACGTGAAGGCCAAACTCGCACAGATCGCGGCGGCTGCCGTGGCCGCCAACAATGCGGAACTGGGCGAGGAAGCATAGAAGAATAAATGATTATTCCGGTCTGTCAACCTGACACGCCGGAAACAGACTTGCGGTTGTACGCGGGTATGTGTAGATTAGATTGCTGGTGTCTGGCCGCGAGGCTCGAACGTGCCGGGCAGTAAGCTTTCCAAGTTAATAAAGGAACGGATATGTACGCGATTGTGAAGGCCGGCGGCCATCAGGAAAAGGTTGAGGTCGGTGACGTCATCTACGTCAACCGTCTCGAGGCTAAGAAGGGCGAAACCGTGGAATTCCCGGTTGCTCTCGTTGTGGACGGCTCCAAGGTTGTCCTCGGTGCCAAGGATCTCGCCAACGTCAGCGTCAAGGCTGAGGTTGTCAACGATGAGGCCAAGGGTCCGAAGATCAGCATCATGAAGTATAAGAACAAGACCGGCGTTGCTCGTCGCAAGGGCCATCGCCAGCAGCTGACCGCTGTCAAGATCACGGCTATCGCCTGATTGGCGCAGGGTTAGAGTCAAGGACCGAAAGGAACAGACATGGCACATAAGAAGGGCGCGTCCAGCTCGCGCAACGGTCGCGATTCAAACGCGCAATACCTCGGTGTGAAGAAGTTCGGCGGCGAAGCCGTCGTGGCCGGCAACATCATCGTTCGTCAGC
>OGEN01001981.1_pt1 | contig 11157 bp, 8 predicted proteins | sample 1570671 | NCBI WGS metagenome assembly OGEN01 (sample SAMEA2582128, study PRJEB24529) | metagenome | biome: Human gut stool | place: China | collected 2011
GTGCCAGCGGCCGAGGCGGCGGAGGCGGCCTTGGCCTCGGACTCCTCATAAGCGGAAGCAGTGGGACGCGGCGGCACCAAGCCGGTTTTCTCGCTCATCTGCTTGGCGTAACGCTCCAGTTCCACGGCGGCAATCGCACCGTCGGCGGTGGCGGTGACCACCTGGCGCAGGTTCTTGACGCGCAGATCGCCGGCCGCGTACACGCCCGGCACCGAAGTTCTGAGGTAGTCGTGCGTGACCACGTAACCGTGGTCGTCGAGCTCCACCACGCCGCGCACCAAATCGGTGGCGGGCACATAGCCGGCGAACACGAAGACGCCGAAGGTGCCGGCGTCGGCGGGCTTCCACGTTTCGGTCTGGCCGGTGGCAAGGTTCAGGATTGAGGCTTCTCGCAGGCCTCCTTGGCCGGCGGTGACGCCCTTCAGCTCGACCTGATAACGCACGTCGATCTTCGGGTTGTTCTTGGCTTCGGCGGCCACTGCGGCATCGCAGGTGAAGTCCGGTTCGCGCACGAGCACGGTGACTTTGGAGGCGTATTTGGTCAGGAACACGGATTCCTCGGCTGCGGCGAATCCGCCGCCGACCACCAGTACTTCCTTGCCGGTGAAGAACTCGCCGTCGCAGGTGGCGCAGTAGGCCACGCCGCGGCCGGCGTACTCGGCCTCGCCCTCGAAACCCAGCTTGCGCGGGCTGGCGCCGGTGGCGATGAGGATGCCGAAGGTCTTGAGGTCGCCGCGTGAGGTGTGCACGGTTTTGATGTCACCATCCACGTCGAGACCGGTGGCTTCGGCGGAGAGGAATTCGGCACCGAAGTCCTGAGCCTGCTGGCGCATGGTCTGGGTGAGTGCGCGGCCCGTGGTGCGGCCCACGCCCGGATAGTTGACGACTTCGTTGGTGATGGTGATCTGGCCGCCGAAATCGTCCTTTTCGAGAATCAGCACGCGGTAGCGAGCGCGGGCCAGGTACAGGCCGGCCGTCAGGCCAGCAGGCCCGCCACCAATGACGACGACGTCATAGAGATTGTTGGTCTGAGTCATGAAAACTCCCTTACATACACTGGCTCCCCTCTCTGAGGGGAGCTGTCGTAGTGAGACTGAGGGGAGCATATCGGATCAGGCTAGCTCTCGCGAGCACTCCCCCCAGTCGCTTTCAGCGACAGCTCCCCTCAGAGAGGGGAGCCAAGGTTACCGCCTATTCAGTGTCGATCACAGCTGGCCGACGAGGTCGAGGCTGGGCTCGATGGTTTCCTCGCCAGGGGTCCAGTTGGCGGGGCAGACCTGGTCGCCGTGCTCGTGGACGAACTGGGAGGCCTGCACGCGGCGCAGCAGCTCCTCGGCGTTGCGGCCCACGTTGGAGGAGATGACCTCGTAGGCCACGACCTTGCCCTCGGGGCTCACGATGAAGTCGCCACGCTCGGCCATGCCATCGGCCTCGTTGTAGGTGTCGAGGTCCTTGGCCAGCAGGGCGGTCGGGTCGGCAAGCATCGGGTACTCGATCTTGGCGATCTTCTCGTTGGCGTCGTGCCAAGCCTTGTGCACGAAGTGGGTGTCGCAGGAGACGGAGTAGATCTCGCAGCCGATTTCCTTGAACTTGGCGTAGTTCTTGGCCAGGTCTTCAAGTTCGGTGGGGCACACGAAGGTGAAGTCGGCCGGGTAGAAGAAGAACAGGGACCAGTGGCCGAGCACATCGTCCTTGGTCACTTCGTGGAACTCGTTGTTCTGGAATGCGTTCACCTTGAAATCGGTCAGTTCATGCTGCAGAAGAGTCATCATCGGTCCTTTCGGGAATTGTTAATCTTCAAGCGTTTACCACCACCTATCGTAATGTGGTGAGCCACGGCTCGCGCGGGTGTAACGTATGAGCCTTATCACACCACCCGCAACCCTTGTGCCCAAATGGCCGTTGCCCCAATCACGACTATGCGCGAATACTCGCTAATATGGCAACCAGCAGTCCGCTGATAATGGAGGTTTCATGGCTCAGTCAGACTTTGAACAGGAATCGACCGCGAACGCAACGTGGAGCCGCATGCTGCAAGGCAACCGGCGCTTTGCCGAGGGCAAGCCCGACCACCCATGGCAGGACAAGGAGACCCGCCAGACGCTGCTTGATGGCCAGAACCCGGATGCCGCGGTGCTCTCCTGCTCGGACTCGCGCGTACCTCCGGAAATCATTTTTGATCAGGGCCTGGGCGACCTGTTCACCGTGCGCACCGCCGGGCAACTCATCGATAGCGCGGTTATCGCCTCGCTGGAGTACGCGGTCAAGAAACTGCACGTCAGCCTGATCTGTGTGCTCGGTCACGAGCACTGCGGCGCAATCGAGGCCGCCGAGCAGGAGCTGGACGACCTGATGCACACCATCACTTCCGAAGCCGACGGCTCACTGGAGGCCGCGGATGCGATGGACGACCTCGACGAGCACATCGCCGCCGCCGAATCGATTATTCTGCGCCAGGCCGGCATGTCCGTCTGGCAGGCGCGCGAAGCCGAGCTCGACGCGCATGAAGATATCGAGCGCGTGCATGTGGCCCACATTATTGAAACTTTGGTGGAGCAGTCTCCTGTCATCCAGCAGGCCCTCGCCGCTGACAAGCTCATGATCGTCGGCGCCCGCTATCAGCTCGATTCCGGCAAAGTGGAAGTGCTGAGCTTCTGAACGTGCGATCCGCAATATCGCCACCTGCGTGGGATTTGGCGAATCCTTGGCCATAGCCGCGAGAAACAGCCTCTCTGCACTAGTAATGCCGTCCAGCGCTGGAACGCATACGGCATCGTCGAAGGCGAGCAACGCATCGGAAACACCGGTCGACACGTCGTCCGCGGTAATGATAAGAATGCCCTTCCCCTTGCCGAGTTTCTTACTGCCCAGCCAGCACACCCCAATTTGACGTGCCGCTCCCCTAGAGTTGAAGCCATGTCACTTGGTTTGAACATCCTCCTGATTTTTGTATTTCTCGTTATCGGTTCCGTGTTCTCCGGCACCGAGTTGGCATTGGTCTCTCTGCGCGGCTCGCAGATCGAACAGATGGAGCAGGAGGATGCTCGCGGCGCCAAAGTCGCCAAAATCGCACGTGACCCGAACACCTTCCTCTCCACCGTGCAGATCGGCGTGACGCTCTCCGGCTTCCTGTCCGCCTCGTTCGGCGCCTCTTCCATCGCCCCCTACCTGATTCCGGTGGTCGAAAGCTGGGGTGTGCACCCCGGCATCGCCGGCGGCCTGGTGAACATCATCCTGACCCTCATCATCTCCTACTGCTCCATCGTGATCTCCGAGATGGTGCCCAAGCGCATCGCCATGCAGCGCACCGAGCAGATCGCGCGCGCCGTGGTGCCCGCCATCGACGCCTTCGCCGCCGTCTGCCGCCCGATCATCTGGCTCATCGGCAAGAACACGAACGGCATCGTCCGCCTGCTCGGCTTCGACCCGCAGCAGACCGAGTCCGAGGTGTCCGATGACGAGCTGCGCGTGCTGGTCAGCTCCAACACCAACCTCTCCAAGGACGAACGCACGATTCTCGACGATGTGTTCGATGCGTCCGAAACCATCGTCGCCGAGGTGATGCGCCCACGTGCCGACGTGGTCTCCATCGAGGGCGACCAGCCCTTGGCCGAGGCCGCCGCGTTCGTACGCGACCAGCCGTACTCCCGTTACCCGGTGACCGGCAAGGATTTCGACGACGTGATCGGCTTCGTGCATGTGCGCGATCTGCTGGACGTGCGCAATCCGAACGCCAAGATCGTGCGCGATGTGGTGCGCGAAGGCATCTCCCTGCCCGGCACCTCCAAGCTGCTGCCGAGCCTGGAACTGCTGCGTAAGCGCGGCATCCATCTGGCCGTGGTCATCGACGAGTACGGAGGCACGGACGGCATCGTGACGCTTGAGGATATGACCGAGGAGCTTGTGGGCGATATTCGCGATGAGTACGATCTGCCCAGCGAGAAGGGCGGCGAACGCACCACCCGCACCGCGTTCGTCAATGGTGTGGCCACGATCGAGGCCAGCATGACCATTGAGGACTTCGCCGATCTGACCGGCATCGAATTGGAGGACGGCCCGTACGAGACGGTCGCCGGCTACTTCCTGTCCAAGACCGGCAAGATGGGTGCGGTGGGCGACGTGCTGCATTCCGACGACGGCTACAACATGGTCATCACCAAGGTGGATGGCCGCCGCATCGAAACCATCGAAGTCCGCAAAGCCGGTGCCCCGGACCATGCGCCACTGCCAGCCGAATCACAAAGCGACGATGCCAACTAGCCACGTGATATTCACCACCTATTCGTTCGGCCCGGGGCATAACCAAGAAACGTAGAATGAAAGGGCAACGTTCCACCTACTGAAAGAAGGAACATTATGACACTTGCGTTTGTTGTGCCGGGCCTTGATGAAGCGGCCAGTGAGAAGGCCATCGCCATCCTGCAGAACCGACTGAGCCAGGAGCAGGAGGCCGCTCTGGTCCTGAAGCACGCACACTGGAACGTGACCGGCCCGAACTTCATCGCCGTTCACGAGATGCTTGACCCCGAGGTCGAGGCCGTGCTGGCTCAGGCCGACGAGACCGCCGAGCGCATCGCCACTCTGGGCGGCACCCCGGACGGCCGCGCGGACGCCATCGTGCGCAACCGCACGTGGAAGTCGTTCGACGCCGAGGGCCGCGTGGGCACCGAGGAGTATCTCAAAGCGCTGATCGAGTACTATGACGCCTTCTTCGCCGACGACCGCAAGGCCATCGCCGAGCTGGACGAGCTGGATGTGATCAGCTCCAACATCATCCAGGACCACGTGCAGGAACTCGAAAAGTTCCAGTGGTTCATGCGCTCTCACCTGGCATAAGTAAAAGCAGTATTCCGTGGCTCCCCTCAAAGAGGGGAGCCACTTTCGTCTCACGTGAAATAGAGAGTCTCCACATACATAAGTTGGAAAAGTGTATAAAACTCCCCATTTTGAGGTTGGAAAACGTAGCCAAAACCGCATTCTTATGGTTGGAAAAGTGTAAAATATGCGCTATAAACAGTTGGAAAACGTGCCCAGCATAGATGCAAGGCCTACAAATGACTGGAGATTCTCATGCTGCGAAGAAAAATCGAGACACAGCTGGAAGCTTGGAGATCCGCGCCGAAACGCACTGCACTGCTGGTCACCGGAGCCCGTCAGATTGGCAAAACCTATATCATCAGGCACTTTGCCCAACAGCATTACGACCATATCGCCGAGCTCAATTTCATCGAGAACCCTGACCTCGTTGCATTATTCGATCGGCCCCGCGATGCCAAAAACCTACTGATGAGGCTGGAACTGGCCGTAAATACGCCATTAGTACCCGGCAAAACCCTGATTTTCTTTGACGAGGTCCAGCGTTGCAAGGAAATGGTCACCGCAATTAAGTTCCTTGTAGATGATGGTCGGTTCGATTACGCGCTTTCCGGCTCGCTACTTGGAGTCGAGCTCGAAGATATACGCTCGGTACCGGTCGGGTACCTGACCGAGCTGGATATGTATCCACTGGATTTCCAAGAGTTCTGCTGGTCGCAGCATATCGGCAACGACGTATTCGATATGCTTGCCGAATGCTTTGCCAAGCACCAGGAAGTGGATGAGTTCATTCATCAAAGGCTCATGGAGCTATACTCCAAATATCTGGTCATCGGCGGCATGCCTGCCGCAGTCGACTCGTTCGTGGCAAACGGCAGCGTTGCGGACGTGCGCACTATACAAGAGAACATAAAGCGTGAATATCGCCGCGATATCAGCCAATACGCGCGCAAAGAAGACCGGCTGCATATCCGCGCTATCTACGATTTGGTGCCCAGCGAGTTAAATAACCCAAACAAGCGCTTTACCTTCGCCAAAATCGAAAAGAACATGAGATTCCAATCGGTTGCTTCCGATTTCGATTGGCTGGTCAATGCGGATGTAGCCGTCGCCGCGTACAACGTGGACGAACCGTGCACACCGTTGGAGATGAGCAAGGAACGTAACCTCTTCAAACTCTTTTACAACGACGTGGGTCTGCTTACCGGCTCGTTTCTCAAGAAAACCGCGCTCGACGTACTCGACGGCAACCCTGATATCAACTACGGTTCAATCTATGAAAATGCGGTGGCCCAAGAGCTACGCGCTCACGGATTTGACCTGTACTACTACAACAGTAAGAAGCTTGGCGAGCTCGATTTCCTCATCCAAGACCGCAACGATCACGTGCTGCCGATTGAGGTGAAGTCCGGCAAATCCTACAAACGCCATCGCGCAATGGACAACGTGCTCGCCCACCCTGAATACCATCTCAATACAGGCTATGTGCTTGGCCCGTGCAACGTCTCAGTCGAAGGGAATGTAACCTACCTGCCTGTATACATGGCCGGCATGTTCCATAACGAATGACGGGCCGCACACTTAGTCAACAAGTACATGTCGGTCAGATGGTTCGGACTGGTCAGAGGGCCCGCTCTGATCAGTTAGGTCGGTCTGAACGGACTGGCTGGGCTGGTCGGCCTGAGTACCCCGTTTGGACCGATCCGGTTCGCCCTTGCTGGCCTTCACACTGCTTCAGCTCCAGCTGAAGTTCGCTGATGCGCCGTTCGAGTTCGTCGATGCGCCGCACGTGTGGCGAAGTGAGACTAAGGGGAGCCGAGAGATGGCTCACAGGCCGAGGGCACCGGCCACGGCCATGGCCTCGTGTTCGGGATCGGCCTGGCCGATGTGTACGTTGACGTGAATTTCGTCATCGCCCGGCTCTTCGAGAATGTCGGACTGGGATTGCAGCATGCTCGGCTTCATGAAGTGGCCTTGGCGGTGGGAAAGGCGTTCCATCACCTCGTCGAATGTGCCCTGCATGTAGACGAACACCACGCCTTGACGGCGCAGCTTGTCGCGGTAGATCTTCTTCAACGCCGAGCAGGTGACCACGGCGGGCTCGCCGGCGGCCACGCGCTCGTCGATCCACGCGGCGATGGTGTCGAGCCAAGGCCAGCGGTCTTCGTCGGTGAGCGGGTGTCCGGCGGCCATCGAGATGGTGGCGCATTCGGACCATGCGAACGAATCCGATCAGGCCATCAGCCACATCGCCGGCACTGAAGCCTGACCCGTCATCGTCACAGCACCACGTGGCGGTTGAGGTCGCGGCGCAGCGTCTTCCAGCCGGGTAGGTAGGCGGTCATGCGGCGCTGGAATCCGGCACCGTGGCCGCTTTCCCACAAATGCGTCATCTCATGGACCAAGACGTATTCCAGGAATTGCGGTTCCATCAGTCCCAATTGAAGGTTCAGACGGATGCGGCCGGTTCGCGGTGTACACGATCCCCAGCGCGAGGTCATGACCCGTAGCGTGATATGCGTGGGCTGCCGGCCGACGACCGGCCCCCACTTGGCCAGCAGCTGTGGCAACGCGGCGTTGATCGCGGCCGCCGCTTGTCGTTTGCGTTCGTCGGTCCAGATTTGGGAGCGGTCAAAATACGGTTGGACATTCGTACCGGCTTGGCCTGGCCCGGCGTCACCAATTCCCGGACGACTGATATCACCGGTTTTCGGACGACCGGCAACGCCTCCATCATGGCCGCTGGCACCAGCTACACCACGACCTCCGTTCTCGAAGCCGGCGCCCTCGTTCAATGCCATGATGGAGCGCCGTTGCGCCTCAGCCATGCGCTGCTGCTGGGAGAGAATCCACGAATGTCGCTCTTTGACGAAATCCGCAATGCGACTCTCGCTCATCCGCATCGGTGCGGAGATTTCGACGCGGCCGCTCGGCGGTTTGATGCGCAGATACAGGTTTTTGATGGGTTTGCGCGTCAGGTGCAGATGGATGCCATCAATATCCAACGACTGCCCGGCGGCAGCGGACCGAACGGATTTCGGCGCACCGGACTTCGGAGCGGTGGATTGACGACGGCGATAAGGCACGCAAGTCATTCTCGCACAACGGCGGACAACGATGGCGGCCCGCCCGGAACCGAACGTTCCGAACGGGCCGCCATCAGCAATGAACGGTGCTGTCGGCAACGGCTACAAACCGTCACCGAGCCATTGAGTCACCCAATCAGCAACCGGCCGCGGTCAGCACCTGGTCGAGGATCTCGACGCCCTGGGTCGCCTCGTCGGCGGAGATGACGCAAGGAGGAGTGACGTGGATGCGGTTGTTGTGCACGCCGAGAATCAGGCCGCGCTTGTCGCCTTCGGCCACGATCTGCTTCATCGTGGCGTCGTCCAGCGGCTCCTTGGTGGTGCGGTCGGCAACCATTTCCACGGCCCAGAACACGCCCTTGCCGCGAACCTCGCCGATCTTCGGGTGCTTGTCGTACAGAGCGGTGAGCTGCGGGCCGAGCACGTCCTTGCCGATGGTGTAGGCGTTGTCGACGATGTGCTCCTCTTCCATGGCTTCCTGGGTGGCCACGATGGCGCCCATGGCCAGCGGGTGACCGGAGTAGGTCAGGCCGCCGGGGAAGACGATGTCGTCGAAGCGGTGGGCCACCGGGTCGCTCATAATCACGCCGCCGGCGGGCACGTAACCGGAGTTGCAGCCCTTGGCGAAGGAGATGATGTCCGGCGTGTAGTCGTAGTCGTCGAGTGCGAACCAGAAGCCGGTGCGGCCGAAGCCGGCCATGACCTCGTCGGTGATCATCAGGATGCTGTACTTCTTGGTGATCTCGCGCACGCCCTTGAAGTAGTCCTTGGGCGGAATGATGATGCCTGCGGTGCCCGGCACGGATTCGAGCAGCACGGCGGCGATGGTGTCCGGGCCCTCGAACTGGATCACGTGCTCGAGGTGAGCCAGCGCACGCTCGCACTCCTCTTCCTGGGTGGTTGCGGAGAACTCGGAGCGATACAGGTACGGGGTGAAGAAGTGCACGTGGCCGCGAGAGTAGTCGTTGGGCTTACGGCGCCAGTCACCGGTGGCGCTGATGGCCGCACCGGTGTTGCCGTGATAGCAGCGGTAGGAAGACAGAATCTTGTCGCGGCCAGTGAACAGGCGGGCGGCGCGCATCGCGTTTTCATTGGCGTCGGCGCCAGCGTTGGTGAAGAACACCTTGTCGAAGCCTTCCGGAGCGCGGCGGGCCACCAGGGAGGCGGCGCGGCCACGGGCTAGGTTCGCGTAGTCAGGTCCGACGGTGCACAGGAGTTCCGCTTGCTTCTTGATGCCCTCGATCACCTTCGGGTGCTGGTAGCCGATGTTGACGTTGACCTGCTGGCTGGTGAAGTCGAGCATTTCACGGCCGTCGCCGTACTTCAGCCACACGCCGTGACCGGTTACCACTTCAGTGGGATCCAGGTTGCGCTGTGCGTGCCACGAATGGAATACGTGTGCGCGGTCCAGCTTGTAAGCGTCGTCCCAGATTTCCGCATCCTGCGAAAGATCATGCCCCATGATGTGTCCTTTCCTCGATATTTTCTCGAAGTGCCCGATGCCGTCTCCCGTGGATCGGGTCAGGGCAGCAACGCGCTGTGAATGTCATTATGAGAGTTGAACATTTCGCGTCAAACTCGAACATTTAATAATGTTACAGTAGTGGCGAATACGAAATCATTTTGAAACATAGGAACAAGAACAATAATTGTATCCAGATTATGTAATGTTTATGTTATTCAAAAACATACTCATTGCACAATGCGGCGCTAACATTTGACTACCGTTGCCACAGTGACCGTTACTATCGGCAGTCAAGCAGCCAGCAACAAGCCGGCAACCGCCATCGATCATCAGCCGGCGGCAATCGGCAACATTCACGCAGACGCGCGCTCATCACGCTCGCCGCCAAGATCCGGGAGGCAGATCATGGATACGCCATCGCCATCAACCGCATCAACAACCGCACATGCCGTCGGCTACAACGATGAGCCAAGCATTACGGCCGCTCCCCTGCGTTCCACCGACGACCTGGCCGTTGATGCCGGCCAGTTATCCTCACTCATCCTCACCACCGAGGCGACGGCCACCCCGCAACGCATCGTCGAATCGGTCACCTCGCTGACCTCCTCCGGCATACTTGCGGAAGGCCAGCGCATGCCCACCGTACGCGATCTCGCCCGACTGCTACGCACCAGTCCGGCCACCGTCTCCAGTGCCTACCATGCCCTCGCCAGGTCCGGCATACTGCGCTCCCGCGGGCGCGCCGGAACATTCGTACTGCGGCAGTCGCGCACGCATCGCTACGATGCCGGCGACTTGCTGGCCGAAGCCCCGGCCACCGCGCCGGACCGACCGATTATCGACCTGTCCAAGGGCACGCCGGACCTTTCGCTGCTGCCGGACATCCGCCCGTTTCTCGGCAAGCTCGGCACGCACAAGGCATTCGTCAATTCATACGACGGGCCGACCATCCTGCCCATGCTGGAACAGATTTTGCGACGCAACTGGCCGTATGAGCCGGAGGCGATGACTATGGCATCCGGCGCGGGCGACGGTTTGGCGCACACCATGAACGCTTTTGTTCAGCCGGGTGATTTTGTGATTACCGAGGCACCGGAATATCCGCTGATTCTCGACATGATCGAGGCACATGGCGCGATGGCGTTCGGCGTGCCGATGGACGGGTTCGGTATGCTGCCCGACGCACTCGACCGTGCGCTGACCATGCTGGAATCGCAGCGTCTGGCGGTGCCGCACGGCGGCCATCAGGTCAGTATGATCCTGCTGCAGCCGCGCGCCCAGAACCCTACCGGGGCCAGCTTCAGCCCGCAACGCATCGACGCTTTGGCGGACGTGCTGCTCGCGCACTACCCGAATGGCGTTGGTATGCCGCTGATTGTGGAAGACGATCACAGTGGCGATGTGGCCAATGCGTATGCGACATCGTTGGCGCAACGATTGCCGCAACACGTGGTGCATATCCGCAGTTTTTCGAAGTCGCACGGGCCGGATCTGCGCTTGGCTGCGCTGTCTGGGCCGGAGGATGCCGTGGAGGCGATTATCGCCCAACGACGCTTGGGATCGGGATGGGTGAGCCGGTTCCTGCAAGAGATTCTGTATGAAATGCTGGCCGACAAAGAGGCGTTCCACACGGTGACCAACGCCCGGCATACCTACGCCACCCGGCAAAAGACGATGCACGCGCTGCTGCTGCGTCAAAGTTTGGACGTGCATACCGGTGACGGACTGAATCTGTGGATTCCGGTGCGCGACGAGCCGGCGGCGCTGCGACTGCTGGCCGAACAGGGCATC
>OGEN01001983.1_pt1 | contig 11151 bp, 7 predicted proteins | sample 1570671 | NCBI WGS metagenome assembly OGEN01 (sample SAMEA2582128, study PRJEB24529) | metagenome | biome: Human gut stool | place: China | collected 2011
TCAGGAACTGCACCGCCATATATTATGTCAATTGCACCAGGAGACATACCCCACCAGTAATTAAGTGCTTTTACATTATCGCCGTCCTCATCCTTACTCCATGAACCACTCATAATGCTCTGTATAAGCTTTTCATAAAAAACTCCCCAGTGCCATACAGGCATAGCCAGGTGCTTATCCGAATCACTCGCTTTATACAACCCGAACTTTCTCTTACTCTTGCCCGGAGTAATCATATCCTGATTAGAAATAATGCTTATATTCTTCTTAGCAAGATTTTCCTCTGAATCATTATCCTTAATACTGTTCCATTCAAGGTAAACCTTGGCTCTTGGATTAACAAACTTTACTCCCAATGCAAATGCATTTATATTCGCACATGCCCCATAAACCGGATTATCAGCTATATAACCAACATTATCGTCATCAGCCAGTGAACCTGCAATAATCCCTGTTATAAACTTTGCTTCAAACATTCTTGCATAATATGACCTGATATATTTATGTGAAATGTTAAGAGAACAATCAAGAATCTTTACTGACGGATGTGCTATTGCAGCTTTAAGTCCAGCCATATTCATCGCCGAAGATGTCACGAATATAAGGTCACATCCTTTCTCTATAAGTCTGTTAATTGCCGCCTCATCATTCTGCTCCGGTATCACATTCTCCTCAACATATGTTTCTATCTGGTCACCAAATGTATCATCAATATACTGTCTTCCAAGCTCATGTGTATAACACCACTCTGAATCCTGCGGTGTCTTTTCATACACAAATCCAACCTTAAGCTTCTTAACTCCTCCACCCATTGGAAGCAGATAGCTTAATATATTCTTCTTAGGTGCTGCTGCCGGCGTCATCTTAAGTTCCACTTCGCTGTTGTCATCAAGAAGCTCGAATTCAGCCCATGTCTTGGCGACATTCTTTGCCATTTCAGACTTAGTCATCTTCTTAACAGCATCATATCCGTGAATATGAATGAAGCGTAAAAATGAATCTCCTGTTGGGAAATCAAACTTATCCCCTCCTCTTGATTCATAAGCAAGCCTGAAATTAAGATAGCACGAAACAAGGTCTTTCTTATCATCCTCATCCATTGGTTCTCCTGGTGTAATTCCAACCAGCTCCATAAGAGTTGTAAAACTGCCCTCTTTACTGAAATATATATCGTTTAACTTGGTAGATTTATAAAAATCCATGAATTCATAATATATCTTAACATCAGGATCATCACTGTATTTAGGTATCTTTCTTATAACCTGTGCACTTACTGTCACCGCCTTAAAATATTTAAGTACACTGACTCTTTTATTACCTTCAAGCACATAGAACTTATTCATGTACTCATATACTTTAATATCGTCTCTTATTCCTTCATTCACCTGACTGTCGCTAAGCGAAGCCCACTTTGCTGAAAATTCTGTTCCCCAGTCAAGTATAGGCATGAAGTTGTCTGCAAATGCAGTAGTTCTACCTGCTGTACATGTTCCAACCACAAGTCTTAACGGAATCTGGTCACTTCCAAGACTAACTTCTCTGTCAATACTGTTTTCATCAATAATATCCTCCAAAACCGGAAGATATGGGTATGTACCCTTATTTACACACGCATGATATTCTTTTTTACCAATCTTTACTGCACTAAGATAATCCTGTACTGACATATCTTCTACCTTTCCTTTCTGTCTGCATTCTACCGTTTAATGTTCCTGTATGTAACATTTGCAGACCGCCATATCTTATTTATTTCTACTTACATATATAAAACTATCACATTTTCACCAAAAAATACACCTTAAAATTGACTTTTGTTAATTATGCTAGTATCTTATTCGATAGGCTTGAAATTTTTCTATATTTCGGGTCTGAATAAAATGCATGCAGATACGCATTTAAAGAAATGGAGTATACATATGAATATTGAATTTTCTAAGAGAGCTGACCGCTTTGGCAGCAACATTTTTAATATACTTAATCAGAAAAAGAATGACAGACTTGCACAGGGAAAGCCGGTATATAACTTTACTGTAGGAACTCCTGATTTCAAGCCTGATGAATCTGTTATGAAGGTTGTTTCAGAGGCAGCACTTGACCCTGAGAATTACAAGTACTCACTTGGTGATACTGATGAATTGCTTGATGCTGTATGCAAATGGTACAAACGCCGTTACAACACCGTTATCACACCTGATGAAGTCGCCTCTGTATTCGGAACCCAGGAAGGCATGGCTCATATTGCCCTTGCTTTGTGCAACCCTGGTGATTTATGCTTAGTTCCTAATCCGGGATATCCTATATTCGAGATTGGACCATTCCTGTGTGACGCACAGATTGCTTATTACAATCTTCTCCCAGAGAATGATTATCTTATAGATTTTGATTCTATCGATGAAGATACTGCAAAAAAAGCCAAAATGATGGTTGTATCTTATCCACTGAATCCTGTATGTGCTACTGCACCTGATGAATTCTACGATAAACTCATCGCATTTGCCAAGAAATATAACATCATTATTATTCACGACAACGCATATTCTGAGATTATATATGACGGACAGATTGGTGGCTCTTTCTTAAGCCACGAAGGTGCTATGGAAGTTGGAGTTGAATTCAACTCTCTTTCTAAAACTTATAATCTTACTGGTCTGCGCCTTTCATTTCTTATCGGAAACCGTGAAATCGTAAGCAAATTCAAAACTGTCCGCTCACAATTCGACTATGGAACAAGTTTTATATATCAGAAAGCTGCTGTTGCTGCACTTAACGGTCCGCAAGGATATGTCGCTGACAACCGTGCTGAATATGAGTTAAGAAGAAATGCTCTCGTTGCCGGAATTAAGAAGCTTGGACTTAAACCTGCTGATGTTAAAGGCACAATGTTTGTATGGGCTGCCATTCCTGACGGCTATACCAATTCAGCTGATTATGTTATGGAACTTCTTAATAAGACTGGTGTTTTATGTACACCAGGAAGCAGCTTCGGAAGCCTTGGAGAAGGTCATGTAAGATTTGCCCTTGTACTTCCCCATGAAGAAATTGAGAATATATTTTCTAATCTGTAATTCACTAAAAAACATAATATACATACAAAACCCCGTATCCTGTAAAACAGAATACGGGGTTTATATGTATCTTTGATATTAACAATCACTGGTGATTAGCCACGGATCTTCTTAACAAGAGCAACAGCCTCTGCTGTCATATCCTTAATCTTGTCAAATTCTCCTGCCTTAATCATATCACCCTTAACCATCCATGATCCACCACAGCAGAAGATCTTATCGCATGATAAGAATTCCTCAAGGTTAGCTGTGTTAATACCACCTGTAGGCATGATTCTTACATTAGTGTAAGCTGCGCACATAGCCTTGATCATCTTAATTCCACCTGCAGCTGTAGCTGGGAAGAATTTAACTCTTGTAAGGCCTCTCTTAACAGCCTGAGCAAGCTCTGAAGGTGTAACGATACCTGGCATAACAGGAATGTTCTTAGAAATACAGTAATCAACGATTTCTGGATCAAATCCTGGGCTTACGATAACTGAAGCACCAGCTGCTACAGCTCTATCAACCTGCTCTGTTGTAAGTACTGTACCTGCTGCAAGTACCATATCTGGATATGCTTCATGCATAAGACGGATAGATTCCTCAGCTGCTGCTGTACGGAATGTAACCTCTGCACAAGGAAGACCACCATCAACTAAAGCCTTAGCTAATGGAAGTGCATCTTTAGCATCATTCAATACTACTACTGGAATTACTCCAAGTTCTTCAAATTTGTCTGCAATATTGCTCATAATTATATAGACTCCTTTCATATTTTCCCAATCTCTGGGATAATTTTGTCCGCAAATATTCTATCACACTCTTAGCACCATTACAAGCATTATAAATGTTGTTATTCCCTCAGCAACAGCATACGCAAGCCATACTCCTGTCATTCCAAAAAGTGCTGACATTACAAAAACTGCACCTAAAATCAGCACAAATCCTCTTGCCACAGAAACAACTGCCGCTTTAAACGCATCCTCTGTTGCACTGAATGCACCGCCACCTACAATATTAATTCCCGCAAAGAATATTCCAATAAAATATAACTTAACGCCTTCTGTTGCGTAAAGCCTTAACATTTCTGAACCTTCACTGTTAAACACTGCGACAAACTGTCCTGCAAATATAAACAATATACTATACATAACCGCTGCAAGTACAAATGCTGTTGTATATCCCATTCGTTTTAACTGTGTACATCCATCCTTGTCTCCCCTGCCGAAACAACTGCTTATAAGTGGCTGACTTCCCTGTGCAACACCATTAAATACCGCAGTTGTAACAATTGCAATATTAGCCACAACTCCGTATGCAGCTACTCCGACATTACCAGCCAGTTTAAGTATTACGAAATTAAAAGCAAGTGTAATGACCGCTGACGACATCTCTCCTACAAATGCCGATACACCAAGCTGGCTTCCTGCCACAAGTTTTCTTACTGAAGGCTTACACACAACAAGCCTGACACTGCTTTTCTTAGAGAAGAAATGTATGCTGCATATTCCCATACCTATAATCGGCGACAAAGCTGTTGCCAGTGCTGCACCTTCCATTCCCAGATTCATCGGGAACATGAGAATATAGTCAAACACTATATTAAACAGACTGCTAAAAAGTGTTGCACTCATGGCAATTCCCGGGGCTCCGTCATTTCTCACAAATGCATTAGTCACATAGTTACACATAAACATCGGTGCAAAACACATGAATATCTTAGTATAATTATTCCCAACTGCCACAATATGTTCATCAGCTCCTAGAACACGCATGATATCTGCCGAAAAGAATATTCCGGCAAAAACGAATAGCATGCTTGACAATATACACCATATTAATGCATTCCAGAAATAGTCATCTGCATCTGCATCTTTTTTAATCTTACTGATTGCATACCTTATAGCTGAACCAACACCAATCATCTCACCAATTGAGAATATTATACTATATAATGGCATAACAAGATTTAATGCTGTAAGTCCGTCTGCTCCCTTTGCTATAGATATAAAATACGAGTCAGCAAGAACGTAGCATGAAAACCCTATCATTCCGAGAATATTCTGCGATACATATTTAAAAAAATTCTTTCTGTTTTCCTCCTTGCTCATCGAAATCTCCTTAATTAAATAATATAAGTTACAAAAACGGCTCCCGTTGGGAGCCGCATTTTACACACTATCATATCTCTTAACGCAAAGCAATTACATGCCCATAATTATTTACTTAGTTCCGAAGATTCGGTCTCCGGCATCCCCAAGTCCTGGGCAAATATAAGCATCTGCGTTAAGCTCTCTGTCAAGATGTCCAATGTATATCTGAACATCTGGATGCGCCTTATGAAGCTTTTCAACTCCCTCTGGGGCAGCTATGATACACATGAACTTAATCTGCTTTCCGCCAACCTTCTTTATCTGGTCAATTGCATCAACTGCCGAACCTCCTGTTGCAAGCATCGGATCTGTTACAACAATAGTTCTTTCCTCAATTGGATGTGGAAGCTTGCAGTAATATGGTACCGGCTCATGTGTCTCTTCATTACGGTACATTCCGATATGTCCAACCTTAGCAGTTGGTACAAGTGAAAGTACACCAGGAACCATTCCAAGACCTGCCCTTAAAATAGGAACAATTGCAAGCTTACGGCCTGAAATCATAGGTGTCATACAAATTTCAATAGGTGTCTCAATCTCAACATCTTCTGTCGGAAGGTCTGATAAAGCCTCAAAGCCTTCAAGCATAGCTATTTCTTCAACGAGCTTTCTGAATTCATTAGTTCCTGTTTTCTTATCTCTAAGAATTGAAATCTTATGCTGGATAAGTGGATGTGTAAATATAGTTATATTCTTCTCATTCTCAAAATCCATCATTATTAAGTACCTCCAAATTATATAATATAATTACTCAATGTATTTACTCAGCCTCTTCTGGCTTTTCCTCATCAGAGTCTGTATTCATAACATAAACTCCACGGCTGCTGTCACCTGCTGGATTCTTACCGAATTCATAATCATTACCAGGTAATATAGCATTAAGAAGAATACCTGCTATAGCAGCAATTGCGAGTGCTGTAAGTGTTATAGATGTTCCACCGATTGTAAATGTAAGTCCATCACCGAAGCCTAAACCACATACAAATATAACACCTGCAATAATAAGATTTCTTGACTTAGTAAGGTCAACCTTGTTCTCAACAACATTTCTTACACCGATAGCTGAAATCATACCGTAAAGCATGAATGATATACCACCGATAATTGCTGTTGGCATAGTTGATATAACTGATGAAAACTTAGGTATGAATGAAAGTATAATTGCAAATACTGCTGCAATCCTGATTACTCTTGGGTCATATACCTTAGAAAGTTCAAGAACTCCTGTGTTCTCACCATATGTAGTATTAGCCGGACCTCCAATTGCTCCTGCAAATGCTGTTGCAACACCATCACCGATAAGTGTTCTGTGAAGTCCAGGATCTGCTAAGTAGTTTTCTTCAACTGTAGCTGAAATAGCTGACATATCTCCGATATGCTCCATCATTGTTGCAATAGCAATCGGTGCCATAACAAGGATTGATGTAACATCAAATTTCATAAACTGGAACTTCGGAATTCCTACCCACGAAGCAGATGCAATTGATGAGAAATTAAGTATCGCTGAACCATCAGGATTATGTACTCCGCATGCATTAAGAATAAGTGCAAATACATATGAAATTACTACCCCCATAAGAATAGTCTTGAAAAGTCCCTTGCCCCATATATTGAATATAATAATTACAGCAAGTGCAACAAATGCAAGTAACCAGTTAGCTGATGCATTAGTGATTGCTGAACCTGCAAGTGAAAGACCAATACATATAATGATAGGTCCTGTAACTACAGGTGGAAGGAATTTCATAACTCTGTTGACTCCAACAAGCTTAATTATAAGTGCAAGTACAAAGTAAAGCATTCCGGCAACAAATATACCACCACATGCATAAGCAGCTTTATCATTAGCTGACATTCCAGCATACATACCGCTGTCAAGATTAGCTACTGTGTAGAATCCACCAAGAAATGCAAAGGAAGATCCTAAGAATGCAGGTACTTTGAACTTAGTACACAGGTGGAATATCAATGTACCAAAGCCTGCACAGAAAAGTGTTACTGATACAGACAGACCTCTGGTAAGCCCCTCACCGCAGGCAGCCTGAAAATATCCTGATACCAGAATAGGTACAAGGATAGTTGCGCCAAACATGGCAAACATATGCTGAATACCAAGAATCAGCATCTTCGCTTTACCAAGCTTTCTGGCATCACGAATAGGTTCGATTTTCTTTTGTTCCATAATACGCTCCAATCAATATATATTTTCATATTATTATAGAACATATTATGATTTAGGGCAATGAAAAAATATTCCATTTTAAACATTTCGGGGCATGAAAAGCTTTCGCCTTCCATGCCCCGAAACTCGTGTTATGGTCAAAAATTGGATTATTTCTCTTCCGCAATAGCAGCCTGTGCTGCAGCAAGTCTTGCAATAGGTACTCTGAATGGTGAGCAGCTCACATAATCAAGACCAATCTTGTGGCAGAATGCAACTGATGAAGGATCTCCACCATGCTCTCCACAGATACCTATGTGAAGATCCGGATTAACCGGTCTTCCAAGCTTTATTGTCATCTCCATAAGCTTACCAACACCATTCTGGTCAAGCTTTGCAAATGGGTCATTCTCAAATATCTTAGATTCATAGTATGCATTAAGGAACTTACCAGCGTCATCTCTTGAGAATCCGAATGTCATCTGTGTAAGATCGTTAGTACCAAAGCAGAAGAAATCAGCTTCCTTGGCAATCTCATCAGCAGTAAGTGCAGCTCTTGGAATCTCAATCATAGTACCAACCTCATATTCAAGGTCGATTCCTGCTGCCTTAATCTCTTCATCTGCTGTCTCAACAACAGTCTTCTTTACATACTTTAATTCCTTAACCTCACAGACAAGCGGAATCATAATCTCCGGCTTAACATTCCAGTCAGGATGTGCCTTCTTAACATTGATTGCAGCTCTTATAACAGCTCTTGTCTGCATCTTGGCAATCTCTGGATATGTTACTGCAAGACGGCATCCTCTGTGTCCCATCATTGGATTAAACTCATGAAGACTTGCAATAATATTCTTAATAGTCTCTACTGACTTGCCCTGTGATTCAGCTAACTTCTTAATATCTTCTTCCTCTGTAGGAACAAATTCATGAAGAGGTGGATCAAGGAATCTGATAGTTACAGGATTACCTTCAAGTGCCTCATAAAGTGCTTCGAAATCACCCTGCTGATATGGCAGAATCTTATCCAGTGCTGCTTCTCTTTCTTCTACAGTATCAGAACATATCATCTCTCTGAATGCTGCAATTCTGTCCTCTTCAAAGAACATATGCTCAGTACGGCAAAGTCCGATACCTTCTGCTCCAAGTTCTCTTGCCTTCTTGGCATCCTTAGGAGTATCTGCATTAGTACGAACCTTTAACTTTCTGTACTTATCAGCCCACTCCATAACTCTTCCAAACTCTCCCGCAATCTTGGCATCAACCGTAGGAATCTGTCCATCATATATGTTGCCTGTTGTACCATCAATAGATATATAATCCCCTTCATGGTATTCCTTGCCTGCAAGTGTGAACTTCTTATTAGCTTCATCCATTGCAATATCACCACAGCCAGATACACAGCAGGTTCCCATACCTCTTGCAACAACCGCTGCATGGCTTGTCATACCTCCTCTTACAGTAAGAATACCCTGTGAAGCCTTCATACCTGTAATATCTTCTGGCGATGTCTCAAGTCTTACAAGAACAACCTTCTCGCCTCTTGCATTCCACTCTTCTGCGTCTTCTGCTGAGAAAACAATCTTACCACATGCAGCGCCAGGAGATGCTCCAAGACCTCTTCCTGCTGGAGTTGCAGCCTTAAGTGCAGCTGCATCAAACTGAGGATGAAGAAGTGTATCAAGATTACGAGGATCAATCATTGCAACTGCTTCCTTCTCTGTTCTCATCCCCTCATCTACAAGATCGCATGCAATCTTTAATGCTGCCTGTGCTGTTCTCTTACCATTACGTGTCTGTAACATGAACAGCTTGCCATGCTCTACTGTAAATTCCATATCCTGCATATCTCTGTAATGTTCTTCCAGAGTTGCACACACATCCTTAAACTGCTCAAATGCTTCCGGGAACTTCTCACTCATTTCCTGAATATGCATTGGAGTTCTTACTCCGGCAACAACATCTTCACCCTGTGCGTTAGTAAGGAACTCTCCAAAAAGTCCTTTAGCACCAGTTGCAGGATCTCTTGTAAATGCAACACCAGTTCCACAGTCATCCCCCATATTACCAAATGCCATAGACTGTACATTAACTGCTGTTCCCCAAGAATAAGGAATATCATTATCTCTTCTGTATACATTAGCTCTTGGGTTGTCCCATGAACGGAATACAGCTTTTATAGCTCCGTATAACTGTTCCTTAGGATCATCTGGGAAATCCTTGCCAATCTTAGACTTATATTCAGCCTTAAACTGTGTTGCAAGCTCCTTAAGATCATCCGCTGTAAGCTCTACATCAAGCTTAACCCCTCTCTCATCCTTCATCTTGTCAATAAGCTCTTCGAAATATTTCTTGCCAACTTCCATAACTACATCTGAATACATCTGGATAAATCTTCTATAACAATCCCATGCCCATCTTGGATTACCGGATTTCTGTGCAATTACATTAACAACATCCTCATTAAGTCCAAGATTAAGAATTGTGTCCATCATACCCGGCATAGAAGCTCTTGCTCCAGAACGAACAGAAACTAAAAGTGGATTCTCCATATCTCCAAACTTCTTGCCTGTAATCTGTTCCATCTTCTCGATATGTTCGTTAATCTGTCCCATGATCTCATCATTGATTTCTCTACCATCCTCGTAATACTGGGTACAAGCTTCCGTGGTAATAGTAAACCCCTGTGGAACCGGAAGACCAATATTAGTCATCTCTGCCAGATTCGCACCTTTACCACCGAGAAGCTCACGCATATCTGCGTTACCCTCTGTAAACAAATACACCCATTTCTTTCCCATAACAAAACCTCCATAATTTAATATTCAGTTATTTAAGTAGTATATTTCTTAGCTTGTTAAAATTATAACATAGTAATCGTTTTCGTGCAACCATAAATGTATTTATTTTAATACAATTTTATATACAAGCCTTACATTTACAGAATATGCTTAATATGGGAAAATATTCATGCTGTACTAAATAGTACAACAATAGAGCCATCACTGAAAACACAATATAAGGAGGATTTTTCTATGCCTAAAGACCCTGTTATGCTTTTAAGCTTTGTCAATACACAACTTCGAGACAATTACAATTCATTAGAGGAACTGTGCAAATCTTATATGATTTCTGAGGAAGAAATAACCAATAAGTTAAAATCAATTAATTATGAATATAATACTGAAAAGAACCAGTTTATCTAGTTCTGTATAAATATGTCTTAATCTGATTATTGATTCGTTGTTCATTATACCTATAGGTAGTCGCATTATCACTTGATTTATAGGACATATACAGGCAGAATCCTTATTCAACATTCACTTTTTCTTCCAATGTGCCTATAGATAAACTACCTCGTGCCGGCCATATAGGTATATTCCTGCGATTTCATGTATTTCTGCCTGAAATTTGCCTATATAGATTGATTATTTATTGTTCTTATAGGAACACGCAGAAGTAAGTTCCTGAACAGAAACAGACTTTTCCATAAAATAAAAGCAATGCCAGTATCCACTCTTCCCAGCATTGCTTTATCTTTATATATTATATTGTCAGCTATCACTCCATATCCGGACACTTGTATCCCGCATTAATCATATTAACTCGCAGCTTTTCTACACTTACCCCTAGCTTTTGTGCACCCTTTTCCATACTTATGCTCTTATCTTCGACCAGTGAATATATCATCTGGTTGCCGCCAAGACTAAGTCCTTCTTCTCTTCCCTTCTGAAGTCCTTTCTCAATTCCCCTGTCTTCAAGCCTCTGCGCTACATCACACATATTGCTC